>MDTD01159593.1_pt1 | contig 23565 bp, 21 predicted proteins | sample 811221 | NCBI WGS metagenome assembly MDTD01 (sample SAMN05326646, study PRJNA326480) | marine metagenome | isolation source: seawater | place: Pacific Ocean: South West | collected 2011 | reverse complement strand
GTAAAAATAATTAAAATAAAAATTACTGGTTCTACTAAAAAAGAGTTTATGCTAAAATTAAAAGTAGAAAACATTTCTATTATATTGACCAGATGTATAACACTCAATTGGCCACCAACAGTCCAACCTAGCCATAGCAATATCCAGGAAAGGAAAAAAAACCTTAAATAAAAAAATTTTTTTCTATCCTTTGTGATTGTGTAATTGAAAAATAATATTGCTGATGCGGTTACAATAGTAAAAGTTATTAAAAAAATATTTAGAAAGTTTTCTCTCCATATAATTTCTAAATTGCTAATGGCATTATTTTCAAAATTATTACTTATAAGAAATTTTTTTAAAAAATATTTTTTAGGCAATTGATAAGAAAGATGAAATCTTACGGAGTTATCTTTTTCGTTATTTATGATATAAATCAATTCTAAGGGCTTTTGAGGATTAATTTTATATTTTGAACTTAAATATATTAAGCCTTGGCCAGATATTTGTGGAGTACCTTTAGCATGGTTAAAGGGTAATTCTTTAAATATTTTTTTTGTTACAATTATTTCATTTTTATCTTGTTTTAAAATTAATTTCTTTTCATCGATTATCTTGCTTATTCTTTTTTCATAATCTCTCCATAAATCTCCTTGGAAGGCTATATAAAAAACTTGATCGTCTACATTTCTTCCTGCAGAAATATATTGATCAAACCATCTTCTTCCAAGAATATTGATTCCTATTCCAGCTGGAGAAACATTTGCAATAAAATAACTAGAAAAAATATCTTTGGGTTTTTTAAATCTTATTGATCTAGGTATATGAAAATTTTTATTATTAAAAGCTGAATGAATATCATCTATAAGAACTTTATTATATGAAAGACTATTGTCATCTATTAAAGAGTTCCAATCCTGTGGACTATAAATTTCTAGATCAATAAAATGTCCTAAATCATTAGCATCCAATATTATTCCCTTTTGCCTTGCAATTTTTCTTGCTCCTCGCATGATTGCATCCATAAAAAGTAAGGAAGAGGTAGTAGTTCTTGATACTCCGTCTATTTGAGTTAAGCTATCTACGTCTCCAGCTGTTTCTCTCATAGCAACATTGTCACCATCAATATCTGCTCCAGTCAGTTCTAACGTTAATGAAATTCCAGCTTTTAAATCTATATCTCTATATTGTTTCAAATATTCTATAAAATCTTGGTCTGTACGACCTAGAATAGCTATTGGCTCCACATGCTTTAGTAATTTTACTCCTCTTAAGACCCCTTTTAAGTCTACTCCGACAGCTAGGTTAAATGGTCTGCGCGAATAACCCAGTCCTCTTGTAACGTCAAAAGTTTCAAATATAAAACCTATTTTTTCATTATTGTTGAAAATAGGTATTGAAAGAGTTTTTTCATCAACATCTCCAAAACTCGTAGCATTTGGAAAAATACTTTTAATTAGTTCCAAATTTATATATTTAGAAATAACTAAATCATTAATATCTATTTCTTTGGTAACTAAATCTTCTTCTCTAAGTTTTTCTTTTTTTACTGACTTTTTAAGAAGCGTGGGTCCTTCATTTGCTTGTCCATGATGGTTAAAAATATATATAGCGAAAAGAATTAACCCTAAGACAAAATTTTTTCTTGATAGTAATCTTGCGCACATTTTGAAAACTCCCACTATAGTGAAGTAGGAGTTTAACCTTATTTAAAAATAGTTAGCTTTACTGGTCCAAATATATGATTAGGAGGAGATAATCTTCCAGGTAGCTTACTCAAAGAGACGCCATTTTCATCATATCCAGTTTCATATTGTACAAAATTTAAACCTCGATACTTTTTTGGTAAGTTATCTTTAGTGTCTTTATATTGAACTTTTACTTTAAACCTTAGCTGATTCATGCTTTTGGGTTTATCAGTTTTAAGACATGCAGGCCCTTTTCCATCAAATTTTCCTCCACCTTCCGTAACACACCATTCGGGTTGAGGACTGTAACTTGAAGTTTTTTTCATTTTAAAAATAACTGCTTCCCCACCATGGTTCTTACTAGTCTTATCAATCTCTAATACAGCCCAATAATCCTTATCTACCCAGTTTTCTTTAAAACTTTCAGGAATACCTCCTTTTAAATAAAGTATATAACTAGGATATAACCCTGCAAAATAAAGCATTGACTTTTCCGCTTTAACAACAAACTCCTTAGCATATGAGTTTGCTAAAAGTATGAAAAATAAAATTATGGTTAAGAAATTTTTTCTCATAAATATCTCCTTAAAAACTAATTTAGAAAGAAAAGTCTCGAAATACTTCGAGACTTTTCAACTAATTCGATAAATTAATCCTATGATCAAGCTTTTCTTGTATAGCCAAACCTTTTATTAGAAGGACCGCCTCCAGCTTCACGAAATTTAGCTGCCAACCCAGCTATCTTGTCTTCAGAAAATGCTGGAAGATTTGGCATATTAGTAGCCTGATTCATGCTTAATCCATAAATTCTAGCAGAGTTTAATCCAAAAATAGCTTGTTTAGTTAAGCTATTTTCTCCTCCCAAACTAGGTAATTTATATTTCTTTTGCATATCTTCTGGTACTTCAAGCCTTCTCATGGCTTCAATTTGCCATTGTGGAGAACCATACCAAACTGTATCTGTACCCCAAACAACATGGTCAGCGCCTAGACCTTTTACTAAAGTACCTATAAATGCTGCACAAAATCTTGGATGAGCAACTGCAGAATTAGCAAAAGTGGATCCTATCTCTCCATAAACATTAGATACTCCATGTTCTTCTGGAATTCTAGCAAGGTCAGAAGCCCATTTTATATATCCTCCGCTTTCTTCAAATTCTTTCCATGCTTGATCAGGCAACTCCAAGAAAGGCCTAAGTGCTGAGTGATAAATTACAAAATTCATCTCAGGCCAATCTTTAGCTGCTTTAGGCAAGTCATCCACAGTAGCATACTTCCAAACACCTTTAAATGAAGTCTCATAGTCTGGTGGCAATAATCCTTTGTGTATACAAATTGTATTTATGCCTGCCTTTAAGGATTTTTCATAAAAAGGATACATTAATTTTTCGTCATCCAATCTCCATGGATATTTTGAGGGTGATAATGGATCTCCAATAGTATAAGATTTCCATGAATTAGGCTTTAGTTCGGACATAGCTCTTTCTGCTTCATCCATCCAACCATCCTGCCCTGGCGTTATAACTGAATGACCTAACATTCTAGTAGTTCCCGCAAAATCATTAATCATATCTCTAGCAGCAACTATTTGGTCATTACCTAACAACCACCAAGATGGATCATCAAATGGTGCTCCAGACAATAAGGCCATTTTAGTATCACTTCTATACCATAGTTCTGCTATATAATTTTCAAATTTATATCTAGTTAATGACAATCCCTCTTCTTTCAATTTGGGATTCCAATGTTCTGCTGCAAATTCTCCTAAACCAAGAATAGCGTCATGAGGAAAATCATCTCTTAGAAAATGGGTTTGATCATCAAAAATGAATTGACCAGATAAAGAATTAGTTCTTGCTAACGTCAATTCAGGGTCTCTTGCCTCAGCATTATTTACATTAAAAACACCTCCTCCATAAATCTCATTCATAGCAATAAAAGCCGTTGCCATACCACAAGAAGTTTGCAGGAATTGTCTTCTTGAAAGACCTAGATGCTTGGAATTTTCATCTGCTAACTCCAACATTCTTTTCTCTACTTTTTTCTGAAGATTAGATTGTTTAGGGGGCAAATATTCGCCATTAGATACAATCTGTGTAGGCACTGGAAGATCTAGGTTATTTTTTTCTGCACCTTCTACCAGTCTATGTTCTCTTTCACTTAACCAACTACTCATAATGTCCTCCCACATTTAGGTTAATATTTTCAACTATGATGCAGAAGGATTTAATAACTTATATCAAAAACAAATATAAATATTCATTTCAAATATTTAAACTTTAACAAATAAAATTTTTTTGATTTAAGTATTCTCATGTTTCTCCCGCAACATAAAATCTTAACATAACATAAAAAAAAATAATTTGCAGTAAAAAAAAAATAGTATTAAATTATAGATTTTAAAGATGCGGGAGAAGAGTAGTTAAAAATAAGATTACAGTAAATCTGTTTTGTTATCAATTAGTCTTATTGTTTTTTTTAATATTTGATAATTTATTTGCTGATAATTCCAAACACAATGACAATAATACAGAAAGCAAAAGTCTTACTACCAATTATATTAATAGTTTAAGAGAAGGGAAATGGGGTGCCGAAGATCCTGAATGGGTAAATCTTCCGCTGGCTAAATTTTTCTTTTCTAAAGCAGATCAATTAAGTAGGTTGGAAGGAAAACCACCTACTGTAAGCGTATTCACAAATAAACAACTTATAGGCTATCTTTTTCTTACAAAGGATATAACTTCCTCTAAAGGATACTCTTCTCAAACCTTTGATGTATTGGTAGGTCTTAGACTTGATGGAAGAATTGCAGGAGTAAAAGTTTTAAAACATAAGGAACCTATCATTGGAATGTATACACCTGCTGGGAAATTGATATTACCTACATTTACTTCACAATATAAAAATATTGATATAAGAATTCCAACAAGGGTAAATCTTTTACGCACAGAAGGTCCTGGGTCCATAAATGGGATATCTTCTGCAACTGTAAGTGCTGTACTTTTTAATGGCTCTATACTTAGATCTGCAAGAATAGTAGCTTTATCTAAAGGTTTAAGGCTTCATGATAAACCTGTAGTGGATATTGTTAACTTCGAATACAAAAAATTCAAAGAATTGCTTATAGATAACTCTATCTCTAGGTTAACTTTACAAAAAAAAGATTTGGAAAGATTAGGCATAAAAAATCCTAAAATAATAAATAGATCGGGTGTTGCAGATATCTATAGGTATAGAAATTTATTTAAAGGTGATACTCCCCTTGCTACTAAACAAAAAGAAGTTAAAAAAGGCTATAAAGACACAGACCGGAACCTTATTTTAGACCTTTATGTTGCGCCTGTGGTTACCCCAACTATAGGAAGAAATTTATTAGGAGATAAATGGTATGATATATTTATTGCGGGAAGAGATCCAAATGAAATAACAATAATGATTGCGACACTTGGTCTTTACCCATTAGATGGTGAGCCAAAAGTTGCTTCTGGAATATTTAAAAGACTTGCATTGATTCAAGGTAATAATGAATATTATTTAAAAAAAGAATTATATAGAAATTTAGGTTTTCTTCATGGAGAAGATAAACCTTTTTTTGCAGAGGTCGGAATTTATAGAATTCCTCCTTCTGCAAAAATTAGTCCCATAAAACCTTGGAAACTAAAAATTTTATTAGAAAGTGAAAAAAAAGAAAAAAATAAATCTTTCTATGTAAATTACAATTTAAATAAGAAGTATATTATAGAGCCTGATGGATTATCAGAATTAGCTAACAACAACGAACCTATATGGTATTCAGTATGGAGTGCTAAAAGAACAAACTCTACAATATTACTTTTTACGCTACTGATATTAACATTAATATTAAAAAGAATAGATATTGTATCAAAAAATAATATTAGAAGAAAAATAATCAGGATCACTTTCTTGCTTTGGATATTAATCTGGCTTGGTTGGTATGCAGGAGGTCAAGTTACAATATTAAGTATTTTGACATTAATTACTAGACCATTTGATTATTCCTCCTGGAATACAATTTTATTAGATCCTATTTTAACCATTATGCTTATTTATATATTTATAAGTTTTTTCTTTTGGGGGAGAGGTATATTTTGCGGCTGGCTATGCCCTTTCGGTAGCCTTCAAGAATTAATATCATTGATCGCAAAAAAACTAAACTTTCCTCAAATAAAAATTCCTCAGTCGATAAATAGATACGCTATAAATTTAAAATATTTTATTTTAATTTCATTATTTTTTGTAGGGTTATATTCGCTAGATTTTTTGGCTAATGCTTCTGAGGTAGAGCCATTTAAAACTGCAATATCAATGAAATTTTATAGAGAATGGTACTTTGTGTCATATGCGACAGTACTATTATTCTTAGGTATTTTTGTAGAACGTTTTTTTTGCAGATTTGTTTGTCCTTTAGGAGCTATAATGGTGATAGGAGGAAAATTAAGAATTTTTAACTTTTTAAAAAGAAGGAAAGAATGCGGCAAACCTTGCAAACTGTGTGCTAAAGAATGTCCGATTGACGCCATTGAAATTAGTGGAAAAATTAATATGAACGAATGTTTTTATTGTCTTGACTGTCAGTCTCTATATTATGACAATCATAAATGTCCAATTTTAGTTATAAATAATAAAAATAACATTTCTTCAAATAATATACTTTTAAATAAACCCATCTAATACTTAGATATAAATTTTAGCTTATTTTTGCTAACAAAAAAAAATAGCATTATTAGAAATATTGCGATGATTTTTTTTAACAAGTATAGATGACAAAAAGTGTATAGTGTAGTATAAAAAAAAAAGGGAGGAGATTATGCAAAAAGAAAAATTAAGAGAAGAAATTACGCTTCTTTATGAAAGATTGGAACGCGATAAAGATCTTTACAAGGAATTTATAGCTGATGAAGATAGTTTTCTAAAAAAAAGAGGTTATAATCCTATAGAAGTCAAAGCTATGATTAAAAGTTTAATGAAAAATAGATTAGATGTTTTAAAAGATGTATTAGACGAACAAAAAAGAAAAATAAAATAAGATAAAATTATTTACTATTTTTACTTTTAATTAAATTTTTTAAATTTACGATTTGGAATTCGAGCTCCTTTAATTTTATTTCAATATCCCTCGAGATGTTGGGCTCTTTCTTCCTTAAAGGATTATTTTTGATAATAAAATTTTTTCTACCAGTAACTTCAAATACTTTTACTTCTCTAGATATTCCTTTCATTTTTATTGATTCTAATTCTTTAACATCTATTAAATCTTGAGCGTGAGCATATGTTTCATAACTCATTAATATTTTATTTGCATCTCCTGCAGACTCGAGCCTTGCTGCTACGTTAACCTCTCCTCCAATAATAGTGTATGTAAGTCTCTGTTCACTTCCAAAGTTTCCAACATTACAATAACCAGTATTTATTCCTATTCTAATTTCGAAGGGTTGATAAAAACCTTCTTGCTTCCATTTCTCTCTGAGTTCAACCATTCTTTCTTGCATTCTAATAGACATATTCACACATGCTCTTGCATCTTCCCTTTCACCTTTTGACGTAGGGTCTCCAAAAAATAGCATGATAGCATCTCCTATATACTTATCTATAGTAGCTCCATGTTCTAAAGCAATTTTTGTCATTTCTGAAAAATATTCATTTAAATATTTCGTTAAATCTTCAGGTTGAAGCTTTTCTGACGTATCGGTAAAGTTTTTTATATCACTAAAAAAAATAGTACATTTTTTTCTTTTTGTTTTAATTTCTGTATCGTGCTCACCCTTAAATAATCCTTTATGTATCTGAGGAGGAATATACTTACCAATTTTTTTAGATAGTTTATTTAGTTTTTTAGATTGTTCTACCGCAATCTTTCTTTGTTTTTCTGAGCCATTAATAACTGATTTCAAAAACTCATCTTTTGCTTTAACTCTTATTTCATCATGCATTTGTTCAAGTTTTTCTTTTTTCTTCCTAAAATCAAATTCACATTTAAAAACATTAGTGGAAAGTCCTGTCCTATATTCATTTTGGTCCTCAAGGTTTGATACTTTTATATCCCACTCATCTCCTATCCATCTTACAATCAGATTAAAAATAGAACCTCTATTAAATTCATGATGCCCTCTGTAAACAGCATTTGTAAGTTTATAAATTATAGTATCATTATCAATAATTGAAAATTCTCCATTAATTTCATCATTTTTTGCCCTAATAGTATTCGAAGAAAAATGTAGTTTTGTTAGCAATATAAAAAGTCTATTTCGAATTTCTCTCTGGTCAGATAAATTTCTGGATTTATTTTTAAGTCCATAAAATTTAAAATTTCTTAGAGTAATTTTTTTTCTATAATTTACGTGTGGAAGAAAAAAAAAATTTTCTACACCTCTAAAGTTAAACTGCTCTAATCCCAAGTAATAAAGGGCTTTTTCTCCAAACCTTTCTACTACCTTCTGGTGAATTTTTCCTCTAATTTCCCTAGGATACCATTTATTAGCATCAATCTCCTGAAGCTTTACTTCGTTTTTAATGTTGCTTCCAACATCTCCTAATAAGGATAACTGGTCTACAGTAGAGATTACTATGTTACCCTTAATAGTAGTACTGTCTCTTTTAACGTAACTTTTCATTATTCAAATCATCGATTAATTTTTTTAGAAAACTAAACTGTTTATCAATTGCTTCTATTTTTTTATTTATGTTCTCTATTTTTTTATCTGAAAGTGGGGTATTGCTCTCTATTTTTTGCACAGCAGCAATTTTAGATTTTTTTCTTCCAATGACTTCATATACTTTTACCTCCCTAGTAATGCCTTTCATCTTAATGGAATCTAATTCTTTTACATCTATCATGTCTCTAGCATGAGAGTACGTTTCATAGCTCATCAAAATTTTTCCTGCGTCTCCAGCTGTCTCGAGTCTAGCAGCTATATTTACTTCTCCCCCTATTATAGTATAGGTAAGTCTTTGTTCACTTCCAAAATTTCCGACGTTACAATAACCAGTATTTATTCCTATTCTAATTTGAAAAGGGTTTAGAAAACCAGAGCTTTTCCACTTCTTATTCAGTTCAACCATTTTTTCTTGCATTTTTAAGGACATCTCTACACACGCTCTTGCATCTTCCCTTTCACCTTTTGAAGTGGGATCACCGAAAAATAGCATCACAGCATCTCCTATATACTTATCTATAGTTGCTCCATGATCTAGTGCAATCTTTGTCATTTCTGAAAAGTATTGATTTAAATATTTTGTTAAGTCCTCTGGTTGAAGTTTTTCAGATGTATCTGTAAAATTTTTTATGTCACTAAAAAAAATAGTTAGTTTTTTTCTTCTTGTAGTTACGTCAGTATTAAAATCACCTTGCATCATAGCTTTATGCATTTGAGGTGGAATAAATTTTCCTAATTGATTGGCTAGTAACTCTGACTGTTTTCTTAAACGGTTTGAATCTTTTAAAACATTATCTATAAATTTCTGTTTGGCATTATCTCTAAGTTCTTTTTGTTTTTCAAACGGATCTACTTTTTCTTTATTAAATTTAAAATCAATAATCCAAGTAAATTTACACCATCCTCTAGGATCTTGTTTTGATTTTGATTTGATGAATTTAATGTTAAAGTTCCATTTGCCACCTAAGACTGTTAACATATCAAAAATCATTCCTCTATTAAAAATTTCATTTTCTAATAAAACAGCATTAGTTAAAGAAAACTCAATTTTATCTTTATCTAAAATTCTCATACTGGTTCCAACCATGTTGTCAACGGGAGTAAAAATTGTTGCCTTTGTCATGTCTCCTAATTCTTGAAGAAATATTTTAAAATACATATTTCTAAATTTTCGTGCCGTTTGAGCATTTTTATGATTAACCATTTCAAGGTTCTTATAATAAAAATTATCGGCTTTAAATGCCCCTTTTTCTTCTCTTACTTTCTTATAACCATCCATCATAGTACATCCATAAAAATAAAGAGCCTCTTTACCAAACCTCTTTCTTGTTTCTGAATGAATTGATCCTCTAATTTTAAAAGAGTATTCTCTTTTCACATCAATTTTTTTTATGCCAAACTCTCTTAGAATTTCTTTTCCTATGTCACCTATCATAGACATTTGCGTTAACGTAGAGGTAATTGCTGCTCCTGACATAGTAGTTTCATACTTTCCCATCTTAAAACACCTAAACCTTTATAGATTTAATAAATTTTTTAAATTCACTCTCTGAAAACATAGAGTATACTCTGTAATTATCTAAATAACTAATCCTCTTTAGTTCCAAAATCAATAGAGCTAGTTTGATTTTATCTTGTAACTCTATTATTGTCGCACAATTATATTCTCCTCCTATCATTAAATAAAAGCTTATTACTTCTCCATTAAAATTTTTGACACTATCCTTAAAAATTCTTCTTATATCTGTCGGTTCTCTAGCAGAGAATTTTTTAAAAATATTAGGGTCTAGATTTAATAATATATTGTATGTTTGCATTTATAAAAACTTTTTAGCTAAAAATATTCATATTTTAATACAAAAAGTATTTTATGGAAAATACTAAAGAACTAATGTATAAAAAAAATATGTCTTCAACAATACAATCTATTGCAGTCTTAGGCTCAGGTACTATGGGGTCAGGAATAGCTGCCCTTTGTCTTGAAAAAGGATATAAAGTTTTACTATTAGATATTTCTGTAGAAGCCGTTAGCAAGGCAAAAAGCATGATTCTAAATGAAAAATATAAAATGCTTTCCACTACTGATAAGATAGAAAAACTTGAAATTGGGACCTTTGAAAATAATTTTAATAAAATTTCAGACTATGATTGGATATGTGAGGCAGTGGTGGAAAAAGTAGAAATTAAGAGGGATATTTTTAAAAAAATTGAGGAATATAGAAAAGATGGATCAGTAGTAAGTTCAAATACATCTGGTATTCCACTAAGAGATATTATAAAAGATATGCCTAATAGAATGTTAGAAGACGTTTGCATTACTCATTTTTTTAACCCAGTAAAGATAATGAAATTATGTGAACTGGTTCCTAGTATTAAAACTAAACAAAATGTTTTAATGAATCTAAGACTATTTTTAGAAAATAGTTTAGAAAAAGGAGTAGTAGATGCAAAAGACACAGTAAATTTTATTGGTAATAGAATTGGTTGTTATTGGATGCTTAGAGGCGTTCACGAAAGAGGGAAAAATATTTATTCAGATTTAACTATTGAAGAAATAGATACAGCAATTTCTAAGCCCATGGGAATACCTCCCACCGGATTATTTGGATTAATAGATCTTATAGGTTTAGATGTTATGCATTCGGTAGGAAAAAATCTATCAATAAACTTACCACAAAATGATTTAGGAAGACCATTTACAGATTTGCCCAATGAAGAAAGTATTATGTTTAAAAATAATCAACTTGGTAGAAAATCTGGAGGGGGTTATTACAGAGTAAAGAAAATTTCAGATGACCAGAAAGTCAAGGAAGTTTATAATTTGACCTCAAGAGAATGGAGAGAGTTTAAAGAAGTAAAAAATATTTATACTATAAATTCGATGCTTGAAAATTCTAATATGGGAAAATTCTTATGGAATGTTATGGGAAGTACTCTTCTCTACGCATGTGATCTTATTCCTGAAATTTCGGATGATATTCTTAATGTTGATAGAGCAATGAAATGGGGCTTCGGTTGGAGAAAAGGACCATTTGAAATGATTGATATGTTAGAAGCAACCAATGTTATAGATATGTGCCAAAAAAATGATATAAAAATTCCTAGAATGTTAAATATTTTAAAAAATTCTGGGAAAAAACACTTTTATAATCAAGATTCTTTTTTAGATATAGAAGGAGAATATAAAAAGATATAGAATTTTTTTTAAAAAAAAATATATTATAAACATGAAATATTTATTATTAATAGCTATCTTATTTTCCAAATCATTATATGCAGGAGCACCTCCTGTTGATGATAAGCCTATTCCACCCCCACCCTATACAATTAACAATGTTAATCAGTTAAGCATTGGAGTTGAATGGGAATATGCAAGTTTAGAGAATTTTTTAGATAAAAGTTTTCAATATAGCACGGTGCTTACAGGAGGCATAACTATTTTAAACTCCAAAAATAAGGATAATTTTTCACCATTTAGTGGAGCCTACGCATGGATAGATGGAAAAGATGAAGAAAGTGGCAAACACATAATATTTAGTACATACGGACCAAATAAATTAATAAATAAAATAATGAATAGAGTGTATAATATTGATACTACCCTAGGTTCCAACAAGGTAACTCTTATAAACAATAATGCTTCTGCGAGAACGAGTATTAGAAAAAAAAATGTTTTAAGCTTATCAGCAAAGATGACAAATGAATGTGAATCTACAAGGGGCAATATGAAAATTTTAAATAATGCAAAAACCAATAGTTCGGTAAATAATTATCTTTCCTGGTCTTCTAAAAAAGTTTGTAAGGCAGAAGTTGGTAATATTAATTTAAATGGTCAGCTTAAAGACATTAAGATTAAAAATATTTTATGGGCAAAAACTTACGAGAATATGACTATTATTTTTACCAATCCTTTAAAGTTGGCAATCAATAATATTAAATAATTTTATCGCTAAATATTTCTGAAGTAAAATAAACTCCAATTAGAAAAAAGACGTGAAGTACAATAGTAGGTCCTAATACTAGAAAGCTACCTATCATTAAAGTGAAAATTATAGACCACATAAATGACAAGATTATCATTAACTGAAATTTAACCATATTCGGAAGGTTAGCTATTCCATTGTAATCAGCATTCATTACTATATTGTATAAATCACGTACCATGTTTAAAATACGTGTTACATTGTAAAGAGGATCATTTTTTTTTTATAAATATGCAACATTTTAGAAATAATTTAGAAAAGACTTATAATCCGAGAGAAAGTGTAAAAAATTATAACTATTTTTTAAATATTTCAAAAAAGAAAGGCAAAAATATTTCTATAAAACTTCAAAAAAAGTTAAATTTAGCTTATGGAATAGGAAAACTACAAAAGCTGGATGTTTTCTATAAGAAAAGAACTACTCTTATGCCTATTCACGTTTTTATTCATGGAGGATACTGGAGGGCCTTGGATAAATCTTATCATAATCACATGGCTGAAACTTATGTAAATAATAATTTAGTCTTTTTTAATGTTAATTATGATTTATGTCCTAATGTAAATCTATCTAAAATAAAAGAACAAATTATTGAGGCAGTAATATGGATATACAGGAATAGTATTAAATTTAATGGTAATAATAAAAATATAGTAATTTCAGGACACTCTGCTGGAGCACATCTTGTTTCTCTAATGTTGAATGTAAATTGGAGAAAATATAATTTACCTTTTAATATTTTTAAGGGTGCAGCTTTGGTAAGTGGAATTTATAACACCAAGATTGTTTTAATGCTGAATATAAATAAAAAAATTAAATTGTCCTTTAAGGAAGCTATGAAAAACAATACCCTTAATGTTATTCCAATGTTAAAAATACCCGTTTTACTGGCGTGCGGAAAGCAAGAACCTCTCGGCTGGAAAGAACAAACTGTAGAATATTATAAAATGCTAAAAAATAATAACTTTAAAACCAAATTACTTACGAATTTAAATGAGAATCATTTTTCACTCATAGATGCAATGTCAGAAAAAAAAAATACTTTATTTAAAACTATGTTACAGTTGTCAAGATAATAGTTCATACCGATGCAACTTTACGATACAAAATCAACTCTACTTTTAGAACATAAATTAGAGAAAAATGGAATTGATCCTTTTTTGCTTATGCTTAGGGCTGGAAAAGAAATAATAAAAGTTTGCGATACATATAAACATAAAAAAATAATTTCTATAGCTGGAGCAGGAAATAACGGTGGAGACGCGCTAGCTGCTACTTTTTTTGGTGTAATTAAAAACAAAGACATAGTCAGCATTGATTATACAAAAAGAAATAAAAATTCTAGAAGAATAAAAAAGTTTTTAAGGAACATTAATGCTATATTTTTAAAAAATCTTCCTGTTTTAAAAACTATAAATAAAGATTACTTAATAATAGATGGTATTTTGGGAATAGGCATAAATAGAGCTCCTGAAGGAAATAGCTTAAAAGCAATAAATTGGATTAATAAAGCCAAATCAAAAGGTGCTACAGTAATTTCTATTGATATTCCTTCAGGATTAAATCCAAATAATGGTGTTACTTATAAAGACTCAGTAAAAGCCTCTTCAACTTTGATGTGCTTAACCCCCAAAAGAGGTTGCTATACAGGAGGTGGTCTTATTGCCTCAGGTCAATTATTGTATAATGATCTTGGTGTAGATATAAAAAAATATAAAATAAAAAGCAAAACGTATTTATTAAATCCAGAAAAAAAAATAAATTTAAGAAGAAATAAATATGGCTATAAAGGTACCTTTGGAAATGCATTGATTATAGGAGGATGGGATGGAATGATAGGTGCAGCAAATTTATCTGCGACTGCGGCAATAAAAACAGGAGCCGGCAAAGTTTATCTATGCACTAATAATCCTAATAAAAGAATAAATGAAATTATACATTTGGAACATACGATAAAGCATTTAGTAAAAATGCTAAAAAAAATCAAGGTGGTACTTGCAGGACCAGGTCTTGGAGAAAATGCTAGCGAATTACTTGAATATATATGGAATACAGATCTTCCTTTAGTGTTGGATGCAGATGCCCTTATTTGGCTTTCTAGAAACTTTAAAAAGAAAAGAAGAAATTTATTAATTTGTACTCCTCATTACGGTGAAGCAGAGATATTACTCAATAACAGCTTCAAAGATCGTTTTAAAGCAATTAAAGATCTTAAAGAAAAATATGGTGGCCATTGGGTTTTAAAAGGTCCTGGAAGTTTAGTTTTAGAAAATAAACTTTATATAAATAACTTTGCTAACAGTATATTGTCTACCGGAGGAACAGGTGATGTTCTATCCGGCATAATAAGTGGTCTTGTTTCTCAAGGCATTGAAAATCCCGCTAAATCAGGTGTTTCATTACATTCAAAATGTGCAATAGAAATTCTTAATAAAAAGAAAAAAACAATTATTGCAAGCGAACTAATAAATGAAATTAGCTACGCAATTAATTAATAGAATTTTGTAATGAAAAAAATAGCAATTATAGGTTCTGGCATAACAGGTTGTACTTTAGCAGTTAATTTAAAAGAATATGACATTACTATATTTGATAAATCTAGAGGAGTTGGAGGGAGATTAGCAACTAGGAGAGCTGATAATTTTGTTTTTGATCATGGAGCACCTTTCTTTCAGATAAAAACTAAAGATTTTTATAATTTTTTAAAACCTGCAATTAAAAATAATTATATTAATTCTTGGAAAGCAAGATTTGTAGATATTAATGATAAAAATTTATATAGTAAATTTAATTGGAAATATTCAGATAAGCTTTTCATCGGAACTCCTAATATGAATATGGTTGGAAAGTTTTTCTGTAAAAATTTTAAATTAAAATTAAGTTCCAAGATTGTAAATATTTTTAAATTAGAAAACTTGTGGTACTTAGAAGACGATACAAAAAAAAAATATGGTCCTTTTGAGTGGTTATATTTAACAGTTCCAGCTGCTCAAGCAGCTCTAATTTGTAAATTTAGTTCAAGTCTAAGAAATAAATTAAAAAAAATTAAAATGGGAAGCTGTTATTCATTAATGCTAGGATTTAATAAAAAAATTGACTTAGGATTTGATTTTGCTTTTGTAAAAAATAAATTAATAAAATCCATATCTGTTAATAGTGCTAAACCTGAAAGAGATGAGAAGAATATTACGTGTATGGTTATACTTACTAATATGAATATTAAAGAGGAAAAAACTTTATTAAAAAAAATGTTTATTAAAAAATTAATAAAAGAATGTTCAAATATAACGAATCTTAATTTATCAGATAATGACAACCAAGCTTTACATTATTGGAGATATTCTCAAATAATAAATCCTCCTTTGTATGATTCAATTGTAAATTATGATTTAAAATTAGCTATATGTGGTGATTGGATGGTGGGACCATATGCAGAGTCTGGTTTTTTAAGCGCACTAGACGCTATTAAAAAATTTAAAGTTTCACTAAAAGAGTCTTAAATATATCTGTTTTTATATAAATAAAATGCTTTACATATTAAAATTATGTTATATATTATGAGAATGATTATCATTATCACAATGAAAGGAGATATATCATGAGACGTGCACTATTTATTTATCTGTTCCTATTCTTATCATTCAATGCATTTTCTGATGGACATGCGCTAAAGTCAAAGCCAGTAATTAATCTAGCTATGGCTAAAGTTATGGCTGATGCATGCGAAGCAGACCAACGAAAGAGTGGTTACAGTCCAATTAACATCGCAATAGTTGATGACGGAGGCGATCTAGTATTATTTAGACGTCAAAACGATGCATTTTTATTAAGCATTGATATAGCTATGAAAAAAGCTAATTCTTCAGCTGGTATTCCTTTCCCAACAAGAACTATAGAAGAATTAGTATATGGTAAAGATGGTAAACCTGGAATAATACCTGGTTTAGCCTTTTCTAAAGATTTAGTAGCATTTGCTGGCGGACTTCCAATAAGAACTAAGTCAGGAGTACTTTTGGGTGCTATCGGTGTAAGCGGTGCAACAGCTGACGAAGATGAGCAATGCGCTGCCGCAGCAATTAAAGCAGTAGACGACATTCTATAAGAATTAGGGAGTATATGGGCTATTAATATGAATATGAATTAGATTTATATTTTATTTAATAATAGAACACGAGTGGATAAATTTAAAACTATGTCTTTCCTTCCAAGTGTATCTAAATTAAGTAAGTATAATTTAATTTTCATTTATAAATAGCCCATTATTTTTAATTTTTTACAAACTCCTAAAGAATTACCATTAAAGATTATCTTTCCTCTTATTATCTTCTTTTTTTTTATTTTTAAGCAATATATTACTTGAATATCTTTTACTTAGTACTCCCAAACTAAACCCTATAACTGTTGCAACAGATATAACAAGAAATATATGAAAGAAATTAGACAATTTTTTTTTTAAATAATTTTCATACTACCATATTTTTTTTAAAAAATAATAAAATAAATATTGAGAATAATTATCATTTGCACTAGAATCAGATTCCTTTTATTTATAAATTTTTTTACGGAGGTAATTATATATGGAGGCATTAAATTTAGATTATAATGTAAATAATAACGTAGAAAGTTTTTTGGTTACTAATAAAGCCAAAAAGCTTTTTATCAATGGAGACTGGGTAGATTCTAAATCTGGTAAAACTTTTGATGTAGAAGATCCTGCAACTGGGAAAAGAATTGCTAGTTGTGCAGCTGCTGACTCAAATGATGTTGATCTAGCAGTTAAAGCTGCAAGAGAAGCATTTGAAGCAGGAAGTTGGTCAAAAATGGCACCTAACGAAAAAGGGAAAATCTTATGGAAGTTATCAGATATTATTGAACAGCATGCTGAAGAATTAGCCCAACTAGAAGCATTAGATAATGGTAAGTCAGTAGTTGTGGCAGGTGTGGCCGATGTGCCTTTAGCAGTTGATTTATTTCGCTATATGGCAGGAATGGCAACTAAGTTAGAAGGTCAAACAATTCCTGGATCATTTTTAGTTAATAATACGCTTGCACCTGGTTCACAGTTTCACTCTTATACACTGAGAGAACCTATTGGAGTTGTTGGACAAATAATTCCATGGAATTTTCCATTATTGATGGCAGCTTGGAAAATAGCACCAGCTTTGGCTGCAGGTTGTACTGTAATTTTAAAGCCAGCAGAGCAAACACCTTTATCTGCTCTAAGGTTAACTGAAATTATTAACGATTCTGGCCTTTTACCAAAAGGAGTATTGAATGTTATTACTGGATTAGGTGAGGAAGCCGGTGCTCCAATTGCTTCACATCCTGATATAGATAAAGTTGCATTTACAGGTTCAACGGAAGTTGGAAAGCTAATTACAAAGGCTTCTGCTGGAAATTTAAAGAAAGTAACTTTGGAGCTTGGAGGAAAGTCTCCTGCTATAGTTTTTCCTGATGCTGATATTGATGCAGCTATTCAAGGAGTAGCTAGCGGTATATTCTTCAATCACGGTCAAACATGTTGTGCTGGTTCAAGGTTATTTGCTCATGAAAAGGTTTATGACAAAGTAACTGAAGGTGTAGCTGAAATAGCAAAAAGCATTAAAGTTGGACCTGGTATGAATGATAAAGATGGTTCTCAAATGGGACCATTAGTATCAAATGAACAATATGAAAAAGTTGTTGGATATATGGAATCAGGCAAACAAGACGGAGCAGAGTGCCTAGTTGGAGGAACGCATGATAATTCCAATGGCGGTCATTTTGTACACCCGACTGTTTTTTCAAAAACTAATGCAGATATGAAATTTGTTCAAGAAGAAATATTTGGACCTGTTTTAACAACTCAAAAAATCACTGATGATGATTTAAATAGCATAGCATCTGAAGCTAATAATACTGAATTTGGACTTGCAGCAAGTGTATGGTCTAAAGACATTAGTACAGCTCATAAGATGGCTGCAAAAATTAAGGCTGGAACGGTTTGGATAAACTGTCACAATGTTTTTGACTCAGCTTTACCATTTGGAGGATATAAGCAATCTGGTAATGGACGAGAAATGGGCTTTGAGTGCATGGACAATTATCTAGAGACTAAAGCTGTTACGGTAAACCTTTAGTAGAATACTGATACTCTAATGCCTTTTATAGGCATTAGAGTATATACTTTTAAAATAATTTATTACTAGTTAAAAGGTTTAATAAAACGAAGTGTCATTCTATCACTTTCGCCTATCTTTACATACTTAGATTTTTTCTGATCCTTATTTAGTTTTAAAGTAGGAAGCAAGTTCCAGACTCCGTTAGGATGATCCTTACTATCCAGTGGATTGGCATTAATCTCAGACTTTTCTTCAAGGATAAAACCTACCTCCTCTGCTAAATCAATAGCTAGACTTTCTGTAACATATCCAGACTTATTCATTTGATTTATAGTAAAACCTTCTGGAGCTCTATGTTCTACAACTCCAAATATGCCTCCAGGTTTTAAAGCATCAAAAGACACCTCGAATACTTCTTTTAAATAACCACTTTTTAACCAGTTATGGAGGTTTCTGAAAGTAACTACCATATCAACAGAATTATCTTCTGCTAGTTCAATAGGTGGCATTGAAAGCACTGACATTTTTATATATTTGAAATCCTTATTTTCTTTTATTCTTTTTTCAAATGTTTTCCTCATTTTTGCCCTCCATTCCGCCTCGTTTGGATTAAAATGTGCAGCGATCAGTAATCCATTTTTTTTTAAGAATGGTGCTATAATTTCTGTATACCATCCTCCAGGAGAGTTCCCTCCACTAGGTTGTAATTCGATTACATGCATATTAGGTTTTAGCTTAAAAAAAGTTAATGTTTCCTTAGGATTTCTATACTTATCTCTTTTCTTATATAATAAAGTTCTATTTTCACTATTAATCACATCATCTAAAGTTTGAGATAATAGAGGGCTTGATAAAATTGAAATAAGAAAAATTTTAACATATAAGATTTTTTTTAATTTCATAAATACATTTTATAATTTTTTAGTAAAAAATTCTAACTTTTTTTCTTTGTAGGAGTAAATAACTTTTTAATTTTGCAATAGTATGTTTATAAATATTCAATTATAATTCTTTTATTATGTTAACCATTCTAGGAAGAAAATCATCTGCTAATGTTCAAAAAGTTCATTGGATTTGTCACGAAGGTAATGTTCAATTTCAGGCGGTAAATATTGGAGGAAAATTTAAAGGTCATGAAACTGATGAATTCAAGAAAATAAATCCTAATAGTACCATACCAGTATTAAAAGATGATGATTTTTATATTTATGAATCAAATGCTATTATTAAATATATATCAGTTAAGTTTGATATAATACAAAACAATGACTCACAGTTAGAGGCCTTAAACAATCAGTGGTTAGATTGGTCAAGTTTAGTTTTTGGATTACCATGTGCAATATATACTGCGCATACTCTTCTGCTTCCCAGAGATAAGAGAAATAATGTTATGGCAAAAGAAGCGAAAGATAAAATATATTCAATTTTTAAAATATTAAATACCCAGCTTTCCAAAAACTCATTTATTCTGGAAAATAAAATAAACTTAGCAGATATTTCTATTGGATGCTGGTTAAATCGATGTAAGGTTCTAGAAATAGATTTCTCGTCATATAACTCATTAAGTAATTGGTTTTTAAAATTGTCTGAAAGACAAGCCTTTAAAAAAGCTGTTGAAACGGCGCCAATGCCACCAAATTAATTTTTTCTATTTACTTCAGTTTATGGGTTTCAAATAAAAAAATAGAACATTCTCAAGATATTTTTGATTTAGATATAACTGGTTTTTTAAAAATGATTTCAACCGGTGCAATACATTCTTTTTCTATAGCTTTTATAATATTTCCTATTTTTATATTAAAAGATTCACCCATTAATGTACTTGCGCTTATCACGTTTTTTTTTGATTTCTTTATATTGGAATTTGCTTCTTCAAAAAGTTTTAATGTGAAATTAGCATAGTTACGTTCTTTATACTTTATAAATCCTTGATTAATACCTTTTTCTTTATAATATTCAGGGCTTTCTACAAATGAGAAGTCTTTTTCAGTAGCCCAAGGGACTGGAAAATCAATATTTCCTTTTCCTACCCTCATTACATCATACACAACAAAAAAGCCACCTGAAACTAGCAACCTAAAAGCTTCACTAAATAACTTAATTTTATTTTGAATGTTCATTCCAACATGAAATAAGGTAATAATATCAAATTGCTTATTTTTATAAGGTATTTCAATTGCGCTTCCTTCAAAAAAATCAACATTTAAACCTGTAAGGTTATTTAACTGTTTTGCTGTATCAACGAATTCAGGAGTAAGCTCTATACCTATTACTTTAGCACCATATGATGAACTAATGTATCTAGCAGGCCCTCCTATTCCTGAACCAAGATCCAAAACTTTGGTACTACTAGTAATTTTTAAATCTTCTAGTATTTTTTTTGTTACCTGTATACCTCCGATGTGGAATTCGTCTAGGTAATTTAAATCATCTTGTGAAATATTTCTTGTACTTACCCCAGAGGTTTTTAAAACCTCTAAAATTTTATTAAATAATTCTTCCTTGCTATAATGATTTATTATCTTATCGTTGATATTTTTCATAAACTAAAAAATAAAATAATTGTGTTTTGAAATTTTAACCAAATTAATAAAATTTAAAAGTTAATTGATTATTTTTAACTTTTTTTTTATTAATTCCTTTTTTGAATTCAGCCTTTCTACTACCATGTTTAATATAAATACTTTTTGCCTCCTCAAAATGCTTTGAAGACTTTCTCAACTTATAAATTTCTTTAGAGGCAAATTTCCTTGCTTCACTTTCATTTACAATTGGATTTGGATAGTCTGCAGGTTTATTATCATTCAACCAAGGTCTGTGAATAGCTGACTTAGGGACTTTTGATAGTTCTGGAACCCAGGTTCTTATAAAATCTCCATGAGGGTCATGATCTATACTCTGTTTAATAGGATTATAAATCCTAATACTGTTTATACCGGTAGTACCGGATTGCATTTGTGCTTGCGAGTAATGAATGCCTGGTTCAAAATCAACAAATAATGACGCTAAGTAATCTGAGGTCTTCTTCCAATGTAACCATAAGTGATAACTACTAAAACTTATTAGCATTGCTCTCATTCTAAAATTGATCCACCCATTTTTCTTAAGTGCTCTCATACAAGCATCTATAAAAGGATAACCTGTTATTCCTTCTCTCCAAGAGCTAAAGAATTTTTCATTAAACTCAGAATTTCTAATACCATCATATGATGAATGCATATTTTTAAATTCTATTCTTGGTTCATCCTCAAACTTTTGGATAAAATGACAATGCCAATGTAATCTTTTTTTAAAAGAATTAAGGGATTTTCTCCAATTCTTTGATATGCCTATAGGATAATTATTAATCTCTAATAATTTTTTATTGGTTGCTTTATAAACTTCTTTAATAGAGATATTTCCAAAAGAAATATGAGAAGACAACCTTGAACAACTTGTATATGCCGTAAGTGGAGAAGACATTTCTTTAGAATATAATTCTCCAGTTTTATTTAGAAATGTGTCTAATAATTGTAATGCTTTTTTTCTTCCCCCTTGCATAGTACAAGAATTTTTTTCTTTTTTAAGCCCTAAGTTTTGGTAATTAGGAATTTTAAATTCTGATGATATTATACTTTTAGTTTTATTTGGACATTCTATTAGAGGTTTATTCATCCTAAGGCTCCAATTTTTTGACCATCCATTCCTAGATTTAATATTTTTAACGACTCCCGTCTGAGGTAATTGCACCCATCTAATGTTATGAGACTCTACCCAATTTTTAAGTTTTTTTTCTCTTGTAAATGTCCAATTATTCCAAGTTTCCTCATGTGTCCATAAAGTTTTAAAATTGTATGTAGTTTTTAAACTATCAAGAATTTTAAGACAATTTCCTGTTTTTATAACGAGTTCTTGTCCTAGGCGTGATAATTCTATACTTAAGTCAATGAGCGAGTCTTCTAAAAATTTAAAGTTTCTGTAGCTTAAAGAGGAATTTTTCCAAAGGTCTACCTCAAAAATATAAAGTGGGATATATGGTCCATTCTCTTGCGCTTTATGCAAAATTTCATTATCAAATACTCTTAGGTCTCTCCTAAACCAAATTACCTGCATTCTTGTTTAAGGTACTACTCTTACATAACCAGTATTTGAATAAACTATACTAACCTCAGTACCATCATCTATAATACTTTTTTTATCTTCAGAAGCTTGAACAATAACAATATTTTTACCGTCTTCTAATTGAATTGTATACTCATGTCCTGGTGTAGTTTGGATTTGTTCGTCTATGAATGTTCCTGCCATAGCCCCTCCTATAGTTGCAATAACTATAGCAGCCTGTTCAAGTGGAGTGTCTCCTTCTGTTAAGCCGTACGCAGCAGTACCAGCAACAACCGCACCCACAATACTACCCCAATTTTTTTTCTCCTCATCAAGACCGCTTATTAAAATTTCTCTCGAATTTAGCAATATTCCCTTTTTTACCTCCATAATTTTTCCTGCTTCATTTGGCTTATAGATAGCACCTGTTTGGGTTGCACAACCAACTAGAAAAATGAGGTAGCAAGATATAAGTGCAATGATATAATTTTTAGTCCTGTTATCCAAGAAACTTCCTATCTATAAATATGATCTGGTACATAGTAAATTTTATAATAATCTTATTTTTTTGTCTAAAAGTTATTTAAAATTTTATAATATTATTTTCCAATTATATATGACTTTGCTATTAAGTTAGCCAGAATTTTTCTTTGTTCAATGGGTAAATCTTTTAATGCGCTATCTAAAACGCACTTTCCTTGTTTATAAGCATCATAAAATTTAGAATTTTTCCCCATGAGATTTGTTAAATCAGCATAACCTTCATAATTTAAGAAATCGCAGGCATAAATACCCGGAATAAAATAAATTAAAGTTAAAATACCTATAATATTTCTCACATGAACTTTTACGATTATTTTCTATAAAGAGTTCATTTTTATTTTTTAATTTATAATTCTAAAATTATTTATGAAAACTTTTGTACCTTAGTACATAAAATTCTAATGACTTCTCAAGGTTTACTTCTTTTACTTTTAATAGCATTTCGTTTTTGATACTATCAGTTTAATTAACAAGTTTTAAATAATTACTTATAATTATTATTATTTTTACGAAAATTAT
>MDTD01111945.1_pt1 | contig 23568 bp, 20 predicted proteins | sample 811221 | NCBI WGS metagenome assembly MDTD01 (sample SAMN05326646, study PRJNA326480) | marine metagenome | isolation source: seawater | place: Pacific Ocean: South West | collected 2011 | reverse complement strand
TCTACGCCGGCGCCGAAGTGCGTTTCTGATGTTCTGTCTTGCTCCCTCTCCCCTCGGGGGAGAGGGCTGGGGTGAGGGGGCCGGGTTCCTCCCTCATCCGCCCGCGTTGCGGGCACCTTCTCCCCAGATGGGAGAAGGAGAAAAGGCGAATATCCTCAGCCCTGCATGAGCTCGCAGATGATGTCGAGCCCCTTCTCGATCTTCGCGCGCGGGGCCGAGAAGCTGACGCGGAAGTGTGTGTCGCGGTCGCTGAACACGCTGCCCGGGATCACCATGACTTCGCGTTCGAGGCACCGGTCGACAAACTGGTTGCTCGTCAGGCCGAGCCGCTCGGGAACCTTCACGAAGACGTAGAACGCGCCCTCGGGCACCGAGACTTCCGTGTGCTCGCGCAATCGCTCGACAACCATGTCGCGGCGCTGCTCGAAGTCATCCACATGCACGGACATGTCCACGTCGAACGCGGCCATCGCCCCCCACTGCACGATCGACGGCGCACACACGTACGTGTACTGGTGGATCCGCGTCATCGCGTTGATCACGGGCTCAGGCCCTGCGGCATACCCCGCGCGCCAGCCCGTAAAGCCGTAGGTCTTGCCAAAGCCGCGGATCAGCAGGACGTCGTTCTCGGCGCCATCGAACCTGGCCGGGCTCGGGCAACGAGGCGTCTTGCCGTCGCCCTTGGCAACATCCGTCAGCCCGCCCTTGAACGTGAACTCGTCGTAGATCTCGTCGGAGATCAGCAGCACGCCTTTGCTCCGGCAGAGTTCGAGCAGGTCGCGGCACTCATCGACGGTCCCCACCACGCCGCTCGGGTTCCCGGGCGAGTTGTAGAGCACGAACTTCGTCTTCTCGGTGATCAGGGGCTCGACGCGCTCGGCGGTCATGCGGAAGTCGGGGTACGTGTCGCAGCGGACGGCTGTGCCGCCGGCGATCGTCGCCATGTAGGGGTACATCGCAAAGTACGGATCTGGGATGATCGCCTCGTCGCCCGGGCCCATGAGCGCCAGGAACGCGAGCGTGAGCGCGCCGGATGTGCCGCTGGTCACGAACGAATCAACGCCCGAGCCCTCGCTCCCATCAGCGATGTCCCAGCCGAGATCGAACTTGAGGTGCGCGTTGATCTTGCCCAGAAGCGGCGCGATGCCCCTGGTGAGCGTGTAGCCGTTCTTGTCCTGCTCGATCGCCTCGATCGCGCCGCGTTTGACGGCCGCGGGCACGGGGAAGTCGGGCTGACCGATCGAGAGATTGATCGGATCTTCCAGCTTGGCAGCGAGGTTGAAAATGCGCCGGATGCCGGACGCACTGACACCCCGCGCACGATCACAGATCAAACGCTCGGTATTCATATCTCATTCCCGACTGGGTTTGGGAGAAGCTTACTTCTCGACGACGTGCGTCTTGGGAAGACCAAGCGGCGAGTTCTCGCCGTTGGTGAACTTCTGGTCGTTCTTGAGCTTCTCGATCCGCTCGGCGCGCTTCATGACGCTCCGCTTGCCGGAGAGGTTGCCCTTGGTTTTCAGCGATCGATTCAGGCTCATATCTTCACTCTCTGCGATGCATCGGCTCGGTCACGAGCCGTCGATTTTGGCTTTGTACCACACGGACTGGTTGTCCCGGCTGAAGTCAATGGACCCGCCGAAGTCACTGAACCATATGCCACCTAGACGCTTGACCTCTCGCTCGTGGTCGATCTTCTTCGTGCTCGTCGACCACTCGTCCGAGGGGATCCCCACCAGCGTGATAATCTCGTGCCCGAGACGCCCCCCCCGGTACTGCTCCCGGATGAAGGACTGGATCCCGTTCTCAGCCAGGAACCGCTGGAGACGCCTGGCCTCCTCAGGGTCCGCCAGAGGCGCCAGGTGCAGGTAGTTCTGGCCGTCAACCCGCGTGTCCTCGTTCGTAATCTGAACGGCATTCGCCGGCTCGGACTCCCCCGCAGCCTCTTCGCCCGTAGCCGCTGCCCCCGCCTGCTCGGTCGCCCCTTCGGGCTCGGCAATCGTTGGCACCACGCCCTGCGGGCTGGTGAATTCCGGGTCACGCGTCAGGTTCAATGGGTCGCGGAGGCTGGCGTCCTCGCCCGTGTTCGGGTTCGGCTGCACATCGAGCCCCGAGAGCTCGTTCTCGGCCTGGTCCCGGAGCATCGGCGCCAGATCCCGCTTCGTCGTCGATGTGCCCACGAGCGTCCCGATCAGGTACGCCACCAGGATGATCACCGGGATCGCCGTGATGATCATCCCCACCGTGAAGGTGGAGAACGTCATCTGATTCCCGACCCGTTTGACGAGCGGGTACTTCGTCTGATCGAAGCCTTCATCCTCAGCCGCGACCTCGTCCTGCGGCAATGCCGGGGCCTCTGCCTCAGTCTCAGGCATCTTCTCGGGTTCAGGCGTCGAGTCGGGCTTGGATGCTTTTTTGGGCTTGCTGCCCCCAACCTCGGGCTCGACCGTCCGCTCGACCTTCGGGGCCTCAATCTTCACTTCGGGCTTGGGCTCCGGTTTGGACTCGGCCTTGGGAGCCGACGCCTTCACCTCGGGAGCCTCGACCTGCTTCACAACAGGCTCGGGGGTCTTCGTCGGCTCGGGCTTCGACTCGGGCGTGGATGCTTTCGCCTCCGGCTCGGCCTTGGGCGCGACCTTCCGCCCGGCCTTGAAGGTCGGCATCGACAGGAGCGGGTCCACCTCGCTGCCCGCATCGGCTGATGTGAAACTCGCGGACTGCTTGGACTCAACCACCGTCTCAGACGCGACTTGCGACGCCAGAGCCTGCGAATCGTCGGCCTGCTCGGCTTTCTCGCTTTGCTCGGCCTCGGCGGATGCTTCCTGCTCGGCCTTCAGAGCCGGGTGACCGGGCGGCCTGGGCGCGGTGTTCTTCACCGTCCCGCCACCGAGCTGCGTCCGGAGCTGCTCGCCCCCGATCTGCCCCGTGCGCGTGGAATTCGAGTCCCGGAGGAGTTCAAAGAGCGCGGGAGCATTGCGACGTTTGGCCATGGCTACGGCATTCTCCCCGCGCCGAGCCCCCGTTGCAAATGCCAACACGAAAGTGGATCAAACTCCACAACAAGGCCCCCGCCACCAGTTCAGAGCCCCGCACCCCGAGCTATACTCCCGCCCCATGGCCATCGACGACAAGGACATCATCCGGATCGCCCCCAAGCCCATGAACCGGCTCGAGAGCGTCTACCTCCCCGAGCTCTTCCGCGGCTTCGGGACCACGATGAAGCACTTCTTCGGCTCCTTCGGCCAGGGCAAGCTGAGCCGAACCATCCAGTACCCCGAGCAGCGACGCGAAAACCGCGCCCCGGAAGACGGGGGGATGGAGAAATCCACCTTCCGAGGCTTCCACCGCCTCAACCGCGACGAAGAGGGCCGGGTCAAATGCGTCGCCTGCATGATGTGCCCCACCCTCTGCCCCGCCAACTGCATCCACATCGTCGCCGACGAATCCCCCTGGGATGACCGCGAGAAGTACCCCAAGAAGTTCGAAATCGACGAACTCCGGTGCATCTTCTGCGGCATGTGCGAGGAAGCCTGCCCGGTCGACGCCATCGAGCTGACCACCGAGTACGACATCGTGGGCCTCTCCCGTCAGGAGATGGTCTTCGACAAGGAAAAACTCCTGTCGATCTACGACATCACCATCGACAAGAAGCCCATGTAAGCACACCCGGCAGCTGAACTTCCCCATCTTCTCAGGGGAAGGCTCTGAATCAGAAATAAAATCGGACCCTTTGCTTGCGGAATTGTTTTTCCGTGGCACGTTACCCATGCGGAGAAATGGGAGATTCCGGCTCACGGTGCGCAGGCGCCGGGAATCGATCGAAATTTTCTATCGAAAGGGTCGCTATGCGTCTCGGCGCGATCGTTTTGCTTTCTATGGCCGCTGGTACCGCCGGCGCTCAGAATGTCACCTTCAGCTTTGCATCCGATGTCGCCAGTGCCGTCCCGACATTCGAAGGACAGGCCAACAACGGCGTGATCAATAACGTCCGCGTCCCGACGAATCTGTTCGTCGACGACGCCAACGGCCCGCTGCCCACACTGGAATACGACACACGCTTCTACGTCGATTTCCAGATGACCTACTCGGGCTCTTTCAACCTGCCCGGCGGACAGGTCCTGCACACCTACGGCATCGACGGCTCGTTCCGCTTCCAGGCTTCCACAGTCATGGAAGTCACCATCGAAGACGGTGTCCTCACCGCGCTCGGCGATGCCAACGGCTGGGGCTCGACCGCGACGATCCAGGCCTCGAGCCTCTCGGGAAGCAACGTCACATACGAATGGCAGTCCGCATCACAGCCCGCGTACAACCTCTTCACCGGCTCGAGCACCTCGGACATGACCGATGCCGCCTTCACGCTGACCAACATCTTCTCGTTCCCGGCAGGGGCCGGCGGAGTGGCTGGCGTCACCATCGACGCGCAGACAGGCCTGCCCAACGTCGCCTGGGAATCCGAAGGTTCATACTCCGGCTCGGCATTCTTCGTGCCCGCGCCCGGCACCGCGGTCATCGCGGGACTCGGGCTCGCCACGCTCGGCCGCCGCCGGCGAAACAGCTGACTCACACTCGTTTCTGTGAGACGTGCCGCCGGCCCCATCGCGGGGCCGGTGCGTTTTTTGGGCTTCGTTGTTGAGCCTTGATCGCTTGCGTTTACAGAACGCTCGCCAGATCCGCGTGCATCGCCTCGGCGGATCGCGCCACCGCGTCCTGCCACGACTCACCCGCACGAGCTTCCGGGTAGATCACCGATCGGCTCGCGTTCACCAAGACGCCCCGACCGGGAAGATCCGTTTTCGATGAGAGCAACGGCACCAAGTCCGAAGCCCCGCCGCCCTGTGCGCCGTAGCCCGGCACCAGAAAGACCTGCTCGGGCATCAGCTCGCGGAGACGCTCGCCGTCGGCGGACTTGGTGAGCCCCACCACCGCGCCCGCGTCGCTCAGTCCCGTGGGTGTGATGTAGCTGCTCCCGAGTGTGCGCACGAGACCGGCCATCCGCTCGGCGACACGCTCGCCCGTTCCGAGCCGAGCCGACTGCACCTCGTCGCTGTCCGGGTTGCTCGTCCGCACAAGCACAAACACACCCAGCTCCGCCTCGAGATAGGGCATCACCGTGCTCGGCCCGAGATACGCATTCACCGTCACCGCGTCTGCGCCGAGCGCCCGCACGGCCTCGGCGTAGTGGGCCGCAGAGATCCCGATGTCGCCCCGCTTAGCGTCCAGCACCACCGGCACGCCCAGCTTGCGGGCATGGGCGATCACCCGCCCCATCGCCGCGAAACCCGGCGCTCCGAGGCGCTCAAAGCACGCCGACTGCGGCTTGAACGCGGCCGCGACCCCGGCGCTCGCCTCGATCACGCCCAGACAGAACGCCTCGACCGCCTCCACGTCCGTGCCGAACTTCGCCCGCAGCTCTTCAGGCAGCTTGCCCACGACGGGGTCGAGCCCCACGCAGACGGGAGAGCCGACGTCGCTGGTGCGCTGGATGAGGCGGTCCACGAACCGGGAACTGGGCATGCGTGCTCCTTGTGTTGGGGCCGACTCAGCCTATTCTCCGTCAGCGATGCACGACCTCTCACCCACCGACATCGACCTCAAAAAAGACCGCGGGCTCACGATCCAGTGGGCCGACGGCAGCGCGTCGTACTACTCCATCACCTACCTCCGCAAGATGTCCCCTTCCGCCGATATGAAGCAGCTCCGCGCCGAGATGCAGAAGAACCCGCTCACTGTGCTGCCCGCCGCCGCAGGCCAGGGCGCGGGCGAGGTCACCGCGACCAGCGCCGAACTCGTCGGCAACTACGCCATCCGCATCCGCTTCTCAGACGGACACGACACCGGCATCTACTCATGGGCCTACCTCCGCGAGATCGACCCCGCCAATCAGCCCACGCCCTCCCCCGCGTCCTCCCCCGAAAGCGAACCGGATCGGGACAACGACCACGGGAATGACCCGGCGTGAGCGCCGAACGCCTCGAACTCACCTCGCCCATCATCCAGGTGCCGGGCATCTACGAGCGCACCGCCCGCGATCTGGCGACGCTCGGGCTCAAGGCGATCGGGCAGCTCGTTGCGCACCTTCCCAGCAGGCACGAACACGAGCAGGCCGAGGCCCCCATCATCGAGCTCAAGCCCGACCACAACGTCTCGGCCCGGGGCGAGGTCACCGATTGCCGGATGTCGGGCTACGGCAAACGCTCACGCTTCACAGCCGTCCTCTCCGACGGCACCGGCAGACTCGATCTCGTCTGGTTCAACGCCCCCTACCTCCGCGGCAAGATCCACCCGGGCATGACCATCCGCGTGCAGGGCAAAGCCAAGACCTACAACCACGGCCTCCAGCTTGCCAACCCCAAACTCGAGATCCTCGACCTCGACACCGACACGAAACCCGCGCTCTCCGACCGTCTCCGCGCGGTCTACCCCGCCAGCGAACGCGTCCCCTCCCGCGTGATCGAGCGAGCCATGGAAGCGGTCCTGCCGGAAGCGCTGCCGCTGATCGAGGATCACCTCTCGCCCGAGTATCGGGCCGAGCGCGACCTGCCCGAGCTGCGCGACGCCTACCGCATGCTGCACGCCCCGAAAGACGAGGCCGAGGTCGCCAGGGCCCGCAGACGCCTCGCCTACGACGAGCTGCTCATGCTCCAGCTCGGCGTGGCGATGAAGCGGTACGAACTCCGCGATGCCCAGCGCGCCCCCGCCCTGCGCTCGAGCCCGGTGGTGCAGAGCAAGATCCTCTCGATGTTCCCCTACACACTCACCGGCGCGCAGCAGCGGGTCGTGGGCGAGCTCACCGACGAGCTCACGCGCGATGTGCCCGCCAACCGCCTTGTCCAGGGCGACGTCGGCTCGGGCAAAACGCTTGTCGCGCTCTATGCCATGATGCTCGCCGTCGAGTCGGGCCATCAGGCCACGCTCATGGCCCCAACCGAGCTCCTCGCCGAACAGCACTTCGCTTCCATCTCGGAAGTCCTCAAAGACAAAGGCCCCCGCGTCGAGCTGCTGACCGGCTCATCGCAGGGCGCCGAGCGCCAGGCGATCCTCGATCGGCTCGTCTCGGGCGAGATCGACATCCTCGTCGGCACGCACGCGCTGCTCACAGAGCACGTCCGCTTCAAGTCGCTCGCGGTCGCGGTCATCGACGAGCAGCACCGCTTCGGCGTGCGCCAACGCGCCCAGCTCCGATCCAAGGGCGAGGACGAGACTGGCACCACGCCGCACGTCGTCGTCATGACCGCCACGCCCATCCCGCGGACGATCTCACTCACGCTCTTTGGCGATCTCGACGTCTCGACCATCGACGAGCTCCCGCCCGGACGCCAGCCCATCGAAACCACCATCGCGCCGCTCACCGAACGCGAAACCGTCTACAGCATGGTCCGCCGGCACATCGAAGCGGGCGAGCAGGCCTACGTCGTTGTCCCCGCGATCGAGGGCGAAGAGGGTGGCCTCATGGGCGTCCGCGACCTGACGAGCGAACTCGAGAACGGGTGGCTCAGCGGCCTGCGCATCGCAGCCGTCCACGGCCAGCTCAAACGCCACACCCGCGAACACATCATGGAACGCTTCCGCCGGGGCCTGATCGACGTGCTCGTGGCGACGACGGTCATCGAGGTCGGTGTCGATGTGCCCAACGCGACGATCATGGTCATCGAGCAGGCCGACCGCTTCGGGCTCGCCCAGCTCCACCAGCTCCGCGGGCGTGTCGGCCGGGGCAGCAAGGCCTCGCGGTGCATGCTGGTCTCGGGCACCCCCACCCCCGAGAGCATGGAACGCCTCGGGGTGATGGCCTCGACCACAGACGGCTTCGTCGTCGCCGAGCGCGACTTTGAACTCCGAGGCCCGGGTGAGATCTTCGGCGCCAAGCAATCGGGCCTCCCTCCGTTCCGTGTCGCAGACCTTGTGCGTGACACAGACCTGTTGCAGATGGCCCGCCGCGACGCGCAGGAATGGGTGCTTCGCTCACCGAGGCTCACGCAGCAGAGCGAAACACTCATCCGCAACCGCGTCATCAAGACCCACGGCGAATGGCTGGACATCCGCGTCACCGGCTGATTTCAGTTTCGGCGACGCCCGGCACCATGCTCTCCAACACGCCAATCCTGGGGAACTCCTTGCCGCGATTGCGGGTACGCTGGACACACTGAGCGACCGCCTCGATCGGCTGGAGCTTTTCGTCCAGGGGCTCGAGGTCCGAGTCCGTGGCCGAGGGGCCGGTGCTCAGGGAGGGAACCATGGATCAGGAGCCCCTGCTCAAGGAGCCCAAGCCAACCCGAGGGCCAGAGCCATCGGGGGCGCTCTCGCCCAGCGATCATCTCAGATTGCTGGTTGACCTGCTCAAGCCCGTCGGCCCCGAGATCGCCAGGCGATAGGTCGCGGCTCTGATTCTCATCCCCGAAGAAGAACGCCTCGCTGTCATCGAGAGCGTCGAAGCCGAGATCGTCCGCCAGTACGGCTCGGACCAAGGCCCGTCCGATCCCCCCGCTGATGCCTGAATGAGGTGGGTCGCACCCACGCTACCATGCCATATGGGCTTCAACGCAGACCTCCACAGCCGACTCGACGAGATGGCGACACTCCTCGAACTGACCGGGGCCAACCGGTTCCGGGTCAATGCCTTCGCCAGGGCCGCCCGCGCGGTCGAATCGCAGACCAAGGACCTCTCGACGCTCGACGAGAAAGAACTCGTCGCGATCGACGGCATCGGCAAGGGCATCGCTTCGTTCATCCGTGAACTGGCCGACACGGATGCGGTCGCTGAACTCGAATCGCTCCGAGCGGAAGTCCCCGCCGGGCTCGCCGACGTTCTGGACATCCAAGGACTCGGGCCCAAGACCGTCCGTCTGATGTGGCAGGATCTGGGCATCACCGACCGGTCGAGTCTCAAGAAAGCCATCGACGACGGCTCGCTCCTGACGCTCCCACGCATGGGCGAGAAAACAGTCGAGAACATCAAGGCGGCGCTCACCTTTGCTTCCAAGTCGAACGAACGTCTGGCGCTTGGCATCGCGTCGCCGATCGCCGAAGCCATCGTCGAACGGATGAGGAAGGTCAAGGGCGTCAAGCAGTGCGCGTTCGCGGGCTCGATGCGCCGGGGCAGGGACACGATCGGTGATATTGACATTCTGGTCTCGACCACGAACCCAGAAGCCGCGGCCGAGGCGTTCTGCGAGGCGGACAACGTCGAACGCGTCATCGCGCGGGGCGAGACCAAGTGCTCGGTGCGTGTGACCGTGAACGGGAACTCAGGTCGCTGGAAGTCCGACGGCAAGCTGCCCCCCACCATCGGCGCCGACCTGCGCATCGTCCCCGACGCCGGCTTCGGCGCAGCGCTCATGTACTTCTCGGGGTCCAAAGAGCACAACGTCCGTCTCCGCGAGCGGGCGCTCAAGAAGGGCATGACGCTCAACGAGTACGGGCTCTTCCCTGAGGACAAGTCGACGACCGAGTCGCCCCAGAGCCGGGGCATCAAGCCCGTGGCGGCCAAGACCGAGGAAGCGATCTACACGAAGCTCGGTCTGCCCTACATCCCGCCCGAAATCCGCGAGGACGCGGGCGAACTCGATCTCGAAGAGACGCCGGCGTTGATCGAGCTTGCGGACATCAAGAGCGACCTGCACGCGCACACGACCGCCTCCGACGGTTTGATGAGCCTGCACGAACTCGTCCAGTGCGCAATCGAGCGCGGCTTCCACACGATCGCTGTCACCGATCACAGCAAGTCGAGTGTGCAGGCCGGCGGCTTGTCCGTCGAACGTCTCCGCGCGCAGCGCGAGGAGATCGAAGAAGCACGCAAACACTTCGGGAAGAAGATCACGATTCTGGCGGGCTCGGAGGTCGATATTCTGGCCGACGGCTCGCTCGACTACGACGACGACATCCTCGCGTGGCTCGACATCGTCGTCGCCAGCCCGCACGCGGCCCTCTCGCAGGACAGCAAGGCCGCGACCAAGCGTCTGCTCAAAGCGATCGAGCACCCCAACGTGAACATCATCGGGCACCCGACGGGCAGGCTCATCAACCGGCGCAAGGGGCTCGAGCCCGCAATGGACGAGATCATCGCCGCGGCCGTCGAGCACGACACGGCTCTGGAGATCAACGCGCACTGGATGCGCCTGGACCTCCGCGACACGCACGTCCGGGCGGCGGCAGAGGCCGGCTGCAAGATCGCCATCGACTGCGACGACCACGCCCCCACTGACTTTGACAACATCCGCTTCGGCATCGCCACCGCCCGCCGAGGCTGGCTGACGCCCGAGTTGTGCGTGAACACTTGGACGCCGAAGAAACTGCACAACTGGCTCAAGAAGAAACGGTAAGCTGGCGGCATGAAGCTGCCCCATATCCTCGCCGCCGTTGCCACCATCATTCCGGTCCTCGCCTGGTCGCCCGCGCCCGAGCAAGAGGACGAGCCCACGCACCGCGTGCTGGTCTTTACGAAGACCGCGGGCTTTCGGCACAGCTCGATCCCCGATGGAGTCGAAGCCGTGCGCAAGATCGGTGAGTCCCGCGGCTGGGCGATCGAGCACACCGAAGACTCGGAGACGTTCACCGAAGAAAACCTCGCCGACTACGACGCGGTTGTTTTCCTGAGTACGACCGGCGACGTGCTCGACGATGCGCAGCAGGAGGCGTTCGAGAAGTTCATCCAGTCGGGCAAGGGGTACATGGGGATTCATGCCGCGGCCGACACGGAGTACGACTGGCCCTGGTACGCCAGCCTTGTCGGCGCCCAGTTCAAGAGCCACCCGAGCATCCAGGAAGCGACGATCCACGTCCTCGATCGTCACCACCCCTCGACGAAGCACCTCGGGGCACACTGGGTCCGCACCGACGAGTGGTACGACTACCGCAGCATGCCGACCGACGAGGTGAGCAAACTGCTCGCCCTCGACGAGACGACCTACGAGGGCGCGACGATGGGCGACTCACACCCCATCGCATGGTGCCACGAATACGACGGCGGGCGCAGCTTCTACACCGGCGGCGGGCACACCAGCGAATCCTTCACCGAGCCCGATTTCATCCAGCACCTCGAGGGCGGACTGGCGTGGGTGCTGGGTGAGGAAGACTAAATCAAACACACGGGTGCCACGGCTTGTCCGTCTTCGGCAAGCCGTGATTGCCAATCGCTCGCCAAAATCGCACAGTTACACGGCTTGCCCTGCGGGACAAGCCGTGGCACCCGAACTTCATTCTGTGTCCGCCTACACTCCCCCGGCTGCGGTCAAGCCATGACATCCCTATCCGGAGCGTCCCGCCAACACGGGGCGGTGTGTCATGTTCGATCGATTGTCCGACGGCTTCAACAACGTCTTCCGCAAGCTCTCTGGTAAGGCCGAGATCAGTGAGGCCAACGTCCGCGAGGCGATGGCCGAGGTCGAGACCGCGCTGCTCGAAGCCGATGTGCAGTACGACGTCGTCAAGACGTTCTGCGACCGGGTGATGCAGGAAGCCGTCGGGCGTGAGGTGACCAAGAGCCTCAAGCCCGGGCAGGAGATGATCGGCATCGTCCACGAGCAGCTCGTGGAGTTCCTGGGCGGGCAGGGCGAGAACCCGGGCATCCTCAAGGTCGCGCCGGGCCCCACCGTCGTCATGATGTGCGGGCTGCAGGGCTCGGGCAAAACGACCACTTGCGGCAAGCTGGCGGCGTACCTCAAGAAGCAGGGCCGGAGCGTCATGCTCTGCGCCGCCGACCTCCAGCGCCCCGCGGCTGTAGAGCAGCTCGAGATCGTCGCCAAGCAGGCCGACGGCATGGCGGGCAACGCCAAGGTCCATTTCTACGCCGAGCCCGACAAATGCAACGAGTACGGCAAGGCCGTGGGCGTGGCCGTCAAAGTCTGCCAGAACGCGCTCAAGAAGGCCCGCGAGCAGGACGTTGATGTGCTCATCCTCGACACCGCCGGGCGTCTGCACATCAACGACGAGCTGATGGGCGAGCTGCACAGCGTGAACACCGCGCTCCAGCCGCACCAGATCTTCCTTGTCGTCGACGCGATGACGGGGCAGGACGCGGTCACCAGCGCCAAGGCATTCCACCAGAAGCTCTCGGTCGACGGCGTCATCCTCAGCAAGTTCGACTCCGACACGCGCGGCGGGGCGGCGATCAGTGTCAAGGAAGTCACCGGCGCACCGATCCGCTTTATCGGCACGGGCGAAACGCTCGGCGCGATCGAAGCCTTCAACGCCGAACGCATCGCCGGTCGCATCCTCGGCATGGGCGACATCCTCAGCCTCGTCGAGAAGGCGCAGGAGGAGGTCAGCGAAGAAGAAGCCGAACGCCTGCAGGAGAAGATGGCCAAGGGCGAGATGACCATGGACGACTTCCTCAAGCAGCTCAAGACGCTGCGGCGGATGGGGCCCATGAAGCAACTGCTCGGCATGCTCCCGGGCGTCGGGCAGGCGCTCAAGAACGTCGAGTTCGACGAGAAAGAACTCGACCGCGTCGAGGCGATGATCAAGTCCATGACCCCCGAGGAGCGGGCCAAGCCCAAGCTGATCGACAACTCCCGCAAGCGGCGCATCGCCAAGGGCTTCGGGGGCGACCAGGGCCGGGTCGGGCAGGTCGTCAAGCAGTTCGGCATGGTCAGCCAGATGAGCAAGCAGATGGCAAGCATGGGCGCCGGCGGCAAGATCGGGGCCGTCAAGAAGCTCGCCGCCGGCGGCGGGCTCGAGGGCATGATGCCCGGCATGTCGGGCCTGCCCGGGATGTCCGCCAAGGGCTCAACCAAAGGCACTTCCAGCAGTAAAAGGTTCAAGCAGCGCAAAAAGCGGAAGAAGTAATTCCGCTCGCTGCGAAAGACTTCGACCGGAGAGACAACATGAATCGCAAAGTCGCGGCGGCACTGATCGGCTTGGGCGCACTGACTGCTGGCGGCTGGACCGCGACGGGGCTCTTCCAGCCCGAAGACGCCCAGCGCATGCCCGAGGTCGCGGCCGAGGATCTCGAAGCGATCGACGCTGTCATCACCGAGCTCTACGCCTCGATCTCGGGCCCGGTCGGGCAGAAGCGCGACCGGGAGCGGATGGCTGCGGTCTTCGCCGAGGACGCACGCCTCTGCTCAATGCAGCCCACCTCGCGCGAGTTCAACGCGTTCACCCCCGCCACCATGACGCCGAGCGAGTACGCCGACCGGTCGATCCCGCTGCTCGAACAATCAGGCTTTACGGAATCGGAGATCGGTCGCACGCTCGAGATCTACGGCACGATCGCTCACGCGTTTAGCGCCTACGAGGGCCACTACACGAACGCCGAGGGACAGGACCAGCATGTCAAGGGCATCAACTCGATCCAACTCGTCAAGACCGAAGGCGAGTGGAAGGTCTACACGATCCTCTGGGACCAGCAGTGGCCCGAGGGCCGCAACCCGGTGCCCGAGCGGTACATCGAACTGAAGCCCCAGTAATTCGAGACGAGCCCGAAGCGCAAGCGAGGGAAAGCCTTTCCTCCCTCTCCCATTTGGGGAGAGGGCCGGGGTGAGGGGGCTTTGTCTTTCGTGTGCTTGTCAATGGTGCAATAAATCAAAGACCCTCATCCGCCCTCTGCGCGGGCACCTTCTCCCCAGATGGGAGAAGGAGGATGCTTTGTTAGCCCTTATCGATCGGCAGGAAGTCGGGCCGTTTGCCCGCGATCCATTCCTGGAAGCGGGGCCAGAAGATCTCCTGCAGCAGGATCTTGATGCACGCCGCGAGCGGGATCGCCAGGAGCAAGCCGTAGACGCCCATGAGCGCGCCGCCTGCGAGCGTGGCGAACAGGATCGTCGGCGTGTCCATGCCCGTTGACTTGCCCTGGATGAGCGGCGTCCAGACATAGTCATCCAGCGCCTGTCCGAGGAAGTAGAACCCCACGGGTGCGCCGAGTGTCCACATGATCGACCCGCGGATGCCCGTGCGTTCTTCGAGCCAGAGCAGGGCGATCGAGACGGGGATGCCCACCAGTGCCGCGTAGGGCACGATCGAGAGTAACGCCACCGCGACACCAAGCAGGACCGGCGCGGGCACACCAATGACCCAGTACCCGATCGAGAAAACGATCGACTGAATGAAAGCGATCGTGAGCCGCCCGCGGATAAAACCCGAGACGACCTCATCGAACCGCTTGAGCAGGTGCAGCGTGAACTCGCTGTGTTCATCCGGGATGAACTTCCGCGAGAAGTCGAGGAACCTGCCGTAGCCCGACGAGATGAAGAAGAAGAAAAACGCGGTCAGGAAGAGCGTGAACCCGACGTAGATAATCGACGTCACCGTGCGCACGAAGGCGTCGAAAGCCGCGGTGCCCGTCGCCAGCGCCCGATTCGTCACGGCCTGCGCATTCCGCTCGACCCAACTCAGTACGACCTGCATCGCCTTCGTGAAGTCATCGTCCGGCAAACGCTTGGTGCGTTTGATGGACTTGCCCTCGATGTACGCCTCGCTCGGCTGGAACTCGTCCGGGCCGGATACTCCGTCGGATTCGCCCGAGGCCATCGGCTCGGCGTCCCCGTCATACGTCTCGTCAACCGCCTCGGGGTCCGCCTCGAGATCCACTGGCTCGGCACCAGATGCATCCGCGACGGCTTCGTCGGGCATCTCGGCATCCTGCCCATCCGCATCGGGCGGGCCGGGATCCTCGGATGTGTCTGTCTCGGGCTCCGGCGGCTGCGTAATCGGCGAGCCGTCCTCGCGGACCGGCGCGTTCCGTGCTTCGAGTTCCTCAAGCCGCTCCCGCTCGCGCTCGCGTGAGTCGAGGATCATGTCGCGGATCCACTCGGGGATCCGTCCCTGCACGCGGTTCTGCCGCAGATCGTCCTCTGGGTGATCGATCGCGTCCTTGATCGCGGTCGCCTGCGTCGCCACATCGCCCGCGAGCTGGATGCCCTGGATCGCGGCGAACGAGAGCCCGATCGTCAGCGGCACAACCACGACCGCCGCCATCAGCGCGATGATCGCCGCGGCTGCGCCCTGCCTGCTCATCCACTCGGCCCGCGTCATCCGTTTGATCAGCGGCTCAAAGACATACGCCAGCGTCACCGCCAGGAGCAGAGGCACCGTCACGACCGAGAGCTTGTACCCAAGCCAGAAGATGCCGAATACCGCCGCGATGACGAGCAGATCGCGCACGGGCTGAATCTGCCATAGATGGCGATCAAGCCACCGCTTGGGCAGATCACGCTCGGCGTGGTGCTCGTTCTGGTCCTGCGGATCCATCGCGGCAGAGGATACCCCAATTGACGCCCCGGCGCTCGGCCTTGGGACGTCACATCAGGCAGTCGGATCGGGGATTAGATCAGCTCGCCCTCGGCGAAGGCCTCGTCGAACGCGTAGACATCGACAAAGTCCTCGAACGAATCGTCCTCGGTCTTGCGGAGCACGCCCACATCGATCAGGGCGAAGACGACCTTGCCGAAGTCGGCGGTGCTGCGCACGTTCCAGCGCTCGAGCACGGTCCGGGCCAAGGGGCCGTAGCGACGGATCGCCAGATCCCGGAGCCCTTCGCAGAGCTCCTGCCCGGTGACATGCCTGGACTCGTCCTCACCGAGGTTCTCGGCGTGATGGACGGTCTCCGAGGCGTGCTGGAGCCCGTCGCGGACGAACTCAAAGACGTGCGGGCTGTAGCCGCCGGCGTCCTTTGCGAGCCTGTGCCAATCGATGACGGGAACTTCGGTGCTCATGTCACTCTTCTCTCGGCTTGTCGCCGCCGGGCTCTTGAGGCCCGCCCTCCGGAGCCAATCGTAGCATCCACGGGGCAGCCCTCAAAGTCGGTTTCGGCTCATGCCGACCCCTTTCTGGGAGTGCATACGAACAGATGTCACCGATGGATCTGTTCGGGGCCGAAATATCGGTCGACCAAACCGACACCGATCGGTTTATCCGGGTTCTTCCCCGGGGATGAAAACCCCGAAAAATGCCCCTGATTGCGCCGGTGCCCCCAACTCACATCATGCGTACGCGTGCAGCCCGGGCAGCAACAGGTTCACACCGAAGTACGTCCACAGCATGATGAAGAACCCGATCACGCTCAGCCACGCCGTGACAAGCCCCGGGTTCTTGAGCCCCGCAAAGCGCACGTGGATGACGACGAGATACACGATCCACGTCACGAGCGCCCAGGTCTCCTTCGGGTCGAAGGCCCACCAGCGTCCCCACGAGTGATCCGCCCACCACGCGCCCAGCAGCGTCCCGACGCCGAGCGTCCAGAACGCCAGTTGCAGCACGCTCAGCTGCGCCTTGTGCAGGTCAGAGAGCGTCCGCTGCACACCCGCCGATTCACCCCCGGAGATCCCGAGTGCATCCGCCGCGAGCAGCGCCTCCCCCTGTGCGCCCCGCGCCCTGGCGAGGTAGTGCGTCCCGAGATAGAACAGGCTCACGATGAACCCGAGCGAGATCAGGCCATAACTGGCCAGGACCGTCGTCACGTGGTACTTGAGCAGCACACTCGTATTCAGGATCGCCGCTTCGCTCTGAATATCACGACCGGGCACGCCCGTTTGCGTCGCGGTGATGAGCACCAGAAAGCCAACCCCCGCCGTCGCGGCCCCGAAGAGCCACTGCCTGCGGATCAGCATGAGCGAGCCCCCCACGATCGCGGCGAACAGGCTCAGCCCCGTCATCGACTCGAACTGGTTCTGGATCGCAAACCGGTCGGCGACGATGCAGCGGAGCACGAAACCGATGCCGTGCATCGTGATCGCAAGCGCCAGCGTCCCGATGCCGAGCATGATGAGCCACTTGCGTCCAGTGCCGAAGGCGAGCATGAGCGTGACGAGCGCGAGGCCGTAGAGCCACAGCCCCCACTCGAATGCGTTGAGCTTGTTGTACGTCGTCTCGATCGAGAGCCGCCCCGTCGGGTAGAGCTCGGCGTTCACGGTGGGCAGGAGGCTTGCGAGCTTGGCGATCGCCTCGTTGGTTGCCTGCGCATCGCCCGAGCGCCACGCGCTCCCGAGCGATCGCGTCGCCTGACCGATCTCGGTCCCGCTCCCCCACTCGCCCAGGTGGTGCCACTTGTCATCAATCGAATTCGGCGCGACCATCTGGAAGTTGTTGATGCTGTTCTGATAGAGCCCGAGCCTGCGATCGATCCGCCCGATCGACTCACGGAACGCGGTGTTCGATTCGTTGGCGGTGTACACCCGCCCGCCGAGCTGCACCGCCATCACGGGCGAGAGGCGCCCGAGCTTGGTCCACCTCTCGCGCGCCTTGGCGTCCTCGGGGAACGCCATCTCCACGAACGCCTGTCTCGCGGGGAGGAAGTCCGCCGCCAAGAGCGGCTTGTCCGCGTAATAACCGGGATCAATCACCAGATCAAAGAGCGTAAAGACCGGGTTGTACTTGAGCTTCTCGGGTGAGCCGTTGCTTGCGGGCGGGCCCGGCTCGTCGTAGCGGCGTTTGCCCGTCAGCGAGAAAACCGTCTCCTCCGCGAGCGTGCCGATCGTCTTGACGCGACCGTTGTGAAAGACCGCCAGCGATTCGAGCGCACCGACGTCGATCTGCTTTGCAAAGCTGTGCTTCTCTGCGGGCGACATCGCGCTCCGCGCCGGCGGCGTGCCGAACACACCCGTCACATCGCCCTCGACCTCGTCGACAAGCTTCGTCTCCGGGTGCGCGTTGCCGTCGGGCGCGTACTGCCCCCCTGCCCGCCCCGCGCCGACCATCAGAACAACGAGCACGAGTGCGATCAGTGCGCGACTCATGACAGACTCCCTTCCAGCACCTCATCGGGCGCTGCGCTTGCTTCCTGCTTCCGCTCGGTCTGATCGGCGTGCTGCGCCTTGAGCTTGTCGCGCTGACGACGCACGAGCCAGGGCTTGATGTAGAACGCCCACGGCGTGCCCACGCCCATCAGCACCCCGCCGAGCGCGATGATGTGGATTCCGGGGTTGTTGCCCACTCCCAGAATCGTGAAGTTCGCCCTCGGCCGCTCGAGCACGCCCTGATCGACCAGCTCCTGGCTCTGCTCCCAGCCCGCGCGGTCCCAGCCGGCCTGCGAGAACTTGTACTGCCGCGGGCTCAGGTGACTTGCGATCTCGCCCACAAGATTCGCAAAAAATCCCCGCGTGCTCGACCAGAGGAACGGCGCCTTGAGCGGCGCGTTGAGCCGCGTCACGTGGTCGTACGACTCGAACGAGCCATCGGTCGACTCGACCCGCACCAGCGTCTGGTAGTCGCGTGGCGAGCCGCGGTGGTCGTAGCTGAGCATCTTGAAATCCAGCATCCGGAGCTGAAAACCGGGCAGCCTGTGCTGCACGCGACCGAACACCAGCGAGATGCGCCGACCGTCCGGCAGATCCAGCGCCCGCTGCGACGACGCGCGGAGCGACGTCACATCCGTGTACTTGCAGAAGGGCAGCCAGACCACCTCGCTCCAGTCCGAGCTCTTCTGCGATACCTCGACCGCGATCATCGCCTTGTCGTACGTGCCCACCATGTTGCCGTCACGCTGATCCTCCGGCACCGAGACGGGCACCTCGATCTGCCGGGCATCTTCCCAGCGGTCGGCCAGATCGAACGACAACCTCGGCACGGGCTCGCGCAGGCGCGAACCGGGCGCAAGCCCCTCGCGCACCTCGACGCCGCCCGGCGTGCGCACGATCGCGTCCACAAGACCCGTCGCCGGGTCCTCGTTGAAGTACACCTGGAGCTTCGTCGCATCAACGAACCCGACGCGCACGCTCTGGTCCGGATCGCGACGCATGGGCCTGCCGTCGGCAGACGCCTGCTCGAGCAGATCCTGCGAGATCTCCGGGAACCGGTGGTACACCCAGCGCACGAACGGCTCGCCGAGCGGCGGCTCGAACCGCACGAGCGCCACGCTGCTCGTTGCGCCCTCGTACCCGGGCGTCACGATCGGGAACGGGGGCTCGGGCGCGATCTGCTGGAGCGTCAGGTGCCAACCCGTATTGCCCACCGGCGTGCGCACATTGATGCGGGGCGACATCACGCCCTTGTAATTCGCCTCGGGGATCTCGATCACCAGACCAGCCGGCGCCCCCACGGGCAGGCGCGTCTTGAGATCCGACCAGCGCACCGGGTCCATCCCCACCGCGTACTCGACCGCGATCTCGGGCGTCTCGTGCATCCTGCTGACCGCGTCGCCCGGCGCGAGCGCAAACCAGAGCATCCGCTGCCCTTCCTCGTCCGGCTCGCCCGTCCCCGCAAGGTCGTGCGCCACGAGATACACCAGACGCATCGGCTGACGCTCGCCCTCAGGACGCGCGGGCACCACGCGCTGCCAGCGCCTGGCTTCCTCCGCGTACGGGGCGAAACCAACCACGTTGAACGAAAGGTCATCCGTGCCCGCCAGCGGGCGGTCCGTGTTCAGATCGATCGAAAGCGGACGCGCACTGGTATCCGCATGCGTGTGCTGCGAGACCAGTTCGTGGATCGTCTCGCCCGTGAAGGCCTCGAGGTTGTAGTCGTTGTACCGGGGCAGACCCTCGATGCGGCGCTGCTGCCAGTCCATCCCCGCGTGGATCCAGAGCGCCGGGTCCTCGCGGTCGTAGAACGCGGCCTGCGCGGGCCCCGGGCCCGTGCCGATCTGGCCCTGCATCGCGCCGCCGGCCAGCAGGAGCGCGTCGCCCTCCTGCTTGAACATCTGGTAGTACACGCTGCCGACCGCGATCGAGACGATCCCCGTGTGCACGGTCAGCACGCCTAGGTTCACGAACTTGAACTCGATGCGCCGGATCGTCGCGACAATGAGGTTCACCGTGAACAGCATCAGCATCGCGCGCATGGGCCACCACGCGTAGAACTCCAGCTCCGTCATCTCGAACGCGGGGAGCCTTCGGATCGTCGTGCTCGCGTACCGCTCGACGAACGGGGCAAACAGGCGGAACCCCTCGCCCGTCGCCGGCTCGTAGCGCATCGCGGGCCATACGAAATCGACCCAGACAAACACGCCCGCAGCCGTCACAGCGAAGAACGCGCCGACTTTGAAGAGGAACGACGGCGCCCGCGCCATCTGCTTGCCAGCCGCGACCCGGCCCGCCAGCGCGTACGTGATCACGCCCGGCACAACCGAGACCAGCACAAGCGAAAGGATGTAAACGATCCACGTCGGGATCAGCGCCAGCAGCCCGACGGGCACGCTCGCCAGGACGGCGTAGAGCGCCACGCCCACGAGCAGGATCGCCGCCAGCGTGATCGAGCTGAGCGCGTGAAGAACATACCGAACGGGCGTGAGCGGACCGGTCAGGTTCTCACGGTCCCACGCCTGTACTCGCCGCCACTTTGCACTCAACCGACACTCCCGATCCGTAGGGGAATTCTTGCTCGGCAATGTTACGCAGGACACCCGCCCAACTCCTGCCGGGCGGGATCAATTCCTGCCTAGCAGAAATTCGGGCGCAGCGTCCGAGCACAGCACCTGTTTCGCCGGCGAACCGGTCCCGGACGCCGGGATCGCGAGGATGCCAAGTGGCGTCGACCCCTCGGCGAGTGTGACGATTTCGTCGTCGAAGCCGAGCACGCGCGAGCCGTGGGTCGTGATCATTCTGACGAGTGTGTCCGGATCGGTGCCGTCGCGGGCGTGCAGGTATCTCGCTTCATCCAATGTGCCAAGGCCGAGGCCCGCTTCATCCAGAACGCCGGATGGAAGGTTGATGACGGAGTCCGTCCCGAGCGCGACCTCGATACCCGCGGCCAGCATGTCGCGGTACCTGTGCGGCCCGAAGTGGCGTTCGGCTCCGAAGTACGCGCTGGCGCGGGGGCAATAGACCACCCGTGTGCGCGCATCGGCGAGGATTGCCAGGTCATCGTCGGAGCACTGGTTGACGTGCACCGCGCTTGAGCCGCTCTGCCGGATGAACGGCTCAAGATGCCCGATCGGGGTGAGTCCCTTGCCGAAGTCCGCAGCGGCCTGGTCATCCCAGATCCCGAGCGTTCGGAGCAGCTCGAGCTGCGGGCCTGCGCACTCGGCGATGAAACGGCGTTCTTCGGGTGACTCGGCGAGGTGGGTGATGAGGGAGAGGCCGTGCTGCGCGGCGAGCCGGGCGGCGGCTGCGTACCCCGCGGGCGAGACCGTGTTGGGCGCGTGCGGCTGGAGTCCGAGACGGACATGGCCCTGCTGGAAGTTGCTGAGAGTGGCAAGCCGTTCTTCGAGCCGGGCGATCGAGGCTTGGGTGCGGGTGCCGATGGCGAAGAACTCGAGGTAGCTGGTACCCGCAAGCTCTGATTCTGCAAGGGCTTGCCACGGCTCGAAGCTCGGCTGCCCCCCCGCTGCTCCGGCGATATCGCCCACGAGGGCGACGCCGCCTTGGCGGAGGAGTCGGCAGCCCTGAGAAACGGATGCCCGGATCAGGGCGGCGTCGGTGTGTCGCCCGGCGCGGACCATGTCGACCCAGGAGACGAAGCCGGCGTCCGGATCGTGGGGTCTTGGGCCGATGTGGGTGAGATCGAGATGGGTGTGCGCGTTGACATGGGCGGGCATGATGACGCAGCCCGGTCGCTCGATGCGGTTGGCCCTGTCGGTTGCTGGGTGTGCGCGGAGATCGTCGAGCGAGCCGACGGCAAGGATGTGGTTTGATGAGGCGTGATGCTCGATGAGTATCGCGGCGGGAGCCTGTCGGTTACCGGGGATGGAGACTTTTGCGCATACGACAGCGTCGGCGGTGATGAGCGTGATGGAAGTTGCTGATCTGGGCACGAAGTTGCGGTCTCCGGCGGCATTGTGCGCGTGCGCTTGATATCCTTGGCAGTCCATCGGCGTCGCGAGCGGCATATTTGTCGCCACGCCGCGGGCCTGGTGGTTGGGACGATCCAGAGAAAACAGGAGTGGTCGAGATGTCCGCACGCATGAATTACAAGTTCCGGGTTGCTGGTCTGGTCGGTCTCGGGCTCACGATGGGCCTGGGCGGTTGTGTTTCGCAGCAGCACTACGACCAGATGGAAATGCAGTACCGGGCCGCGGCGGACCGCAACGCGACGCTCGCCCGTGAGAACGAGCAGCTCCAGAGCGCCCTGGCCCTTCAGGGCAACGCCAGCAGCGGCACCCAGAGCACGCTCGAGCAGCTCCGGGCGGAGAACGCCAAGCTTCGCAACGAGCTGGCGGCGAACAACCAGCTCCTGCTCGACCTCGACGATCAGCTCCGCGGCCTGAACCTCATGGACCCGGCGACGGACCGGGCGCTGCGTGAGCTCGCCCAGCGTCACCCGGATCTGGTGACGTACGACTCGCGTCTTGGCATGCTCCGCTTTTCGAGCGATCTGACCTTCAACTCTGGCTCGGATCAGCTCCGCGAGGGTGCCAACGAGACGCTCGCTGCACTGGCGAACGTGCTCAAGGGTCAGGAAGCGGCCCGCTACGAGTTGCAGATCGTCGGTCACACGGACAGCCAGGCGATCAGCGCGGGCACGGCTCAGCGTCACCCGACGAACACGCACCTCTCGGTACACCGGGCGATCTCGGTGAAGCAGAAGCTTGCTTCGCTGGGCGTGCCTGTGGAGCGTCTGCTGGTTGCGGGCTGGGGCGAGAGTCACCCGGCGGTCCCGAACTCGGCGAGCGGCAACACGCCGCAGAACCGCCGCGTGGAGATCTACTTCCGTCCGGAGAGTGTCGCTGGCAGCGGCTCGACGGTGACGAGCAGCGAAGCGGATACGCAGGCCTCCCCGGCTCGCCCGCTGGACCCGGTGAAGTAAGATCGGCGGGTGATTGATCCGCCTCGATCCATGAACGGAGAAGCGGCCGTCCCGGACGCAGAGAGTCAGTCCGCGTCGGCGCGGAGCGTGCTTGGCGCGCTGGCGTCGTTTGGTGCGCGGGTGGACCTGTGGCTGCAGGACGCGGGGAACTTTGCGCGGTTTCTCGCAGAGACGATCCGGGGGCTGGTGTGCTTCTGGACGTGGCTGCGCTGGGACAGGCTGGCTCGTCAGTTGTTCTTCATCGGGACGATGAGCGTGCCGGTGCTGGCGGTGACGGGCGCGTTTATTGGGATGATCCTGGCGATCGAGGGGTATCTGCAGTTCGCGGCGATCGGTCAAGAGGCGCGGCTTGGCGGGGTGATCAACATCTCGCTGACGAAGCAGATCGGGCCGGTGCTGGCGGCGGTGATCCTAGCGGGACGCGTCGGGTGTTCACTGACGGCCGAGCTCGGGTCGATGCGTGTGACGGAGCAGCTCGACGCGATGCGGGCGATGGCGGCGGACCCGATCCGCGTGCTTGTCTGCCCGCGTGTGGCGGCTTGCGTGGTGATGATCCCGGCGCTGACGATCGTGTCCAACGCGTGCGGCGTCTTCGGCGGGTGGTGGGTCACGACGCAGGTGTACGAGGCCAACAGCGATCAGTTCTGGCAGTACTCGTCGGCGCTGGTGACGTGGTTTGACCTGTTCAACGGCATCACCAAGAGCCTGGTCTTCGGGTTTGCGATCGGTGTGATCAGTTGCTACAAGGGCTTCAATTGCAAGCCGGGCGCGGTGGGCGTCGGGCGAGCGACGACGGACTCGTTCGTGACGAGCTTTCTGGCGATCGTGTTCATCAACCTGGTGCTGGCGAAGGTGCTGAACGAGATCGATCTGTGGCGCACGGGTGGTGTGCTGCGGGCGGTGTTTACGTAATGCCGTGAGGAATGAGCGGCGGGATTGGACTGCTCAAGACCC
>MDTD01046978.1_pt1 | contig 23571 bp, 21 predicted proteins | sample 811221 | NCBI WGS metagenome assembly MDTD01 (sample SAMN05326646, study PRJNA326480) | marine metagenome | isolation source: seawater | place: Pacific Ocean: South West | collected 2011 | reverse complement strand
CTTGAGTTATGCTTGGCTCCTAGATTATACATATTATCTTGTTTAGACATTGGGTTACCATTTCTATTTATTATTTATTATATTATTATTAATTACAGCAATGTACAAACCAAACGATATAACATACCCACTAATTTCGTGGTATAAGTCAAATAAGAGAGATCTTCCTTGGAGATATGGGTTTAACCATAAAAATTCTCCTTATAGGATCCTTGTAAGTGAATTTATGCTCCAGCAAACAACTGTTGCAACTGTTCTAAATTATTACGATAGATTTATAGAAAGGTGGCCAAGGAATGAGGATCTATCGAATGCAACAGAAGATGAAGTATTGGAGATGTGGTCTGGATTAGGATATTATTCAAGAGGTATAAATTTATTAAAAACTTCAAAAATCATTTCTCGTGATTTCGCAAATCAGATACCAAAAAACATTGATATTTTAAAAACACTTCCAGGCATAGGGGAGTACATGTCATCTGCTATCGCATCCATCGCATATAATTTACCCTCGAAAGCTGTGGATACTAATATTCAAAGGGTAATAACACGATATTTTCAACTAGATTTTCACAACCAGACTAGTAATCGAAAGAGCGTCCAAGATAATGTTGCATTACTGACCAGCAATGATTCTCCTAGAGATACTATCCAAGGTTTAATGGATTTAGGGTCATCATTATGCACCCCAAAAAAACCAAATTGTGATTGGTGCCCTCTGAAATCGGGTTGTCACTCACATAAAAATGGTACATTTGAGTTTGCATTAAAAAAAATAAAAAAAATAATTCCCCAAAAATACGGGCATGTCTATTTGGTTGAGAGGTCTGATGGATCATATCTCCTTGAAAAGAGAGCTGAAAACGGACTCTTGGCAAAAACTTACCAATTTCCAACAACTGATTGGAGCGAAGAAAAGCTATCATCAAATAATCTAGAGGCGTATCAAGAAATGAATGTTGTTGGGACAGTCAAGCATAGATTTTCACATTTTTCATTAGAGTTAACTGTGATAAGAATTGACAATGAAGCGGCAGGTATAAAGAATATTATGGTATCGGAAAATACAACATGGAGAAAGCCAAATCAGCTAGATCAGATCGGTTTATCAAGTTTGATGAGAAAGGCGTCTAAATACATAGAAGCTTAAGTTATTTTTTCGGATATTATTTAGCTAAATCAGACTTAATCTGGTCGCGAATTTTATCAATTGGATAAAGACCATTATTTTTAAGAAAATGCCAATAAGTCCAACCATTACAACTTTCTGTACCTTGATAGTGAGCAGCAATTTTATGAATTGAACCGTTAATCTCACTAGCTTGGAGAGTTCCATCAGCTTTAACAATAGCTACATTTTTCTTTTTTGAACAATATAATTTTTCTCCAATTGCAATCATACCACTCTCAACAAGTGTACCAAAAGGAATTCTTACCTGATCTCTTTTTGTCGATTTTATATTTATACTCGATAAACAAGGATTATCAATTTCCTTCAATCTTTGCTTAGCAATATCAACGTAATCTTTATTCATCTCAATACCTATCCATCTTCGTCCCAATTTTTTGCAAACTGCTGCCGTAGTGCCACTTCCTGAAAATGGATCAAGAACAATAGCATTTGGTTCAGATGAGGATACTATGACTCTATAGACTAATGCTTCAGGTTTTTGCGTGGGGTGCAATTTTGTACCACTTTCATCACGAAGGCGTTCTTTACCAGTGCATATTGGGATGTGCCAATCAGACCTCATTTGAATATCATCATTCAAACTCTTTACAGCGTCATAATTAAATTTATATTTCGACTTTTTATCTTTTGCTGCCCAAATCATTGTTTCATGGGCATTTGTAAATCTTCTTCCGCGAAAATGTGGCATGGGGTTGGTTTTTGTCCATATTATATCATTAAGCATCCAGAATTCCATATTTTGCATGATGTAACCAACTCTAAAAATATTATGATAGCTGCCGATTACCCATATTGTTCCTGATGGTTTTAGTAATCTTCTGCATTCCTTTAGCCAACTGGTGGTGAAAGCGTCGTATGATTTAAAATTTTCGAATTTATCCCAATCTTCCCTGACAGAGTCAACATCTGAATAATCCGGTCTATAAATTGTATCATTTAGTTGAAGATTATATGGAGGGTCAGCGAAGATTAGATCAACTGAATTTTCTGGTAATTCTCTCATTATCTTAATTGAGTCACCAGTGAATATTTTATTGGTTTGGTCTCCAGATAATTCCGTAATATTTTTTTTTAGCATCTACGTAGTTCAATTTTTTTTATGAACTCATAGTTTGACATCAAAAAGGTTATTATTTTCTAAATTAATTTTTTTATAATATCATTTACAGGGCTGAATGTTTTTCTGTGTAAATTTAATACACCATATTGTTCAATCTCTTTAATATGATCTTTTGTAGGGTAGCCCTTGTGCTTATTAAATGTATATTTGCCGAATACAGATGAGAATTTATCCATAATTCTGTCGCGTACTACCTTTGCAATGATAGATGCCGCTGCGATTGAAATTGATTTCTGATCGCCTTTTATGATGGACATATTTACAATTTCAGTGTTGATCTCAAAATTTCCATCAATGAGCAAAATATCTGGTTTTTTAGCTAATTTTTCATATGCTATGTTCATTGCATATTTTGTTGCATTTAGTATGTTAATTGTATCGATGCACTCAACATCAGCAACTCCAATTCCAACGTAAGAATTTTCTAATATTTGGTCATATAATAACTCTCTTACCGATGGTGATATTTTTTTTGAGTCATTTATGCCTGAGGGTATGAAATCTCTCTTTAATATAACTGCTGCAGCGACAACAGGTCCTGCAATTGTCCCTCTTCCAACCTCATCGACTCCAGCAATCAGTTTAAATCCTTTACCCCACAAATTTCTTTCAATTGATAAATCTGGTTTGTTAGATGAATTCATTAGCATTATTCTTCAGAAAGCCTTGGCATTATCTCAACAAGGTTACATGGTTTATGATTAATATCAAATTGATGAACAAGAATTTCATTCCATGCGTCCTTACATGCATTTGGAGAGCCCGGCAGGCAAAATATAAACACATTATTACATATTCCCCCAAATGCTCTTGATTGAATTGTTGATGTACCAATTTTTGACGAGCTTATTTGGTGGAATAGGGCCGAGAAGCCGTCTATTTCTTTGTCAAGAAGTGGCTTAATAGCTTCAGGTGTTACATCTCGACCAGTTAAACCCGTCCCTCCAGTTGTTATTATTGCATCACAACTATTTGTACTTACCCACTCATTTATTATGTTTTGAATTTCTTGTTCTTCGTCAGGGATTATTCTTCTGTCAAACAAACAATGCTTTGCATCTTTTATTGCCTGTGACAGAAAGTCACCAGATTTATCATTTTTAATATTTCGTGAATCAGATACTGTAAGTACCCCTATATTTAAGCTGATGATAGTATTTTCATTTTTCTCTAGCATCAAATATTCCCAATATTTTTATTTAATTTCATTTGCAATTATTTTTAAATCCTCCCAAGCAAGTCTTTTGAGAGAAGGCTGTTTTATCAAAACTCTTGGATGGAATATTGGAAATATTGGGATATCTATTCTCCTATTGAACTGAGCCTTTCCTCGCAAGTCAATAAAGCTTATTTCATCATCCATGAGCGCACTTAATGCTAAGTCTCCAAGAGAAATAATGTATTTTGGCTCCAATAATTCTATAATTTTATGAAAAAAAGGTCTGCATTTATCTATCTCATCTACCGTTGGTCGTCTATCGCCTGGCGTTCGCCAAAAAAAAGTATTTATTATCGAGTTTTTCTCGAGATCAATATTAATTGCTCCGAGCATGTTAACAAGCAATTCTTTGCAATCTTCGGTCAATATATTATTACTCCGATCCTCTTCATCGGAGTATGGATAGTCATTCACTATTAATACTTCAGGGTTTAAGCTGCCTTGATGAAGATGAGTATATTTTGAATATGTTTTTAGGTCTGATATTTCACACTGATCAATACACTTAATCAAATCTTGGACTGTTTTTATATCAGATAAATCTGTTTTGTTACGAGCACTATCATGATCTATCCCAAAGAGTTCATCTGATGGGTATTTTTTTCGATTATTATCAAGAACGAAGTCAATACTCTCATCAATATACCAATTAAGTAAAACAATTTTTTCTAAATTATTCATAAGTCGTAGACATTTATTAAGATTATTTGTTTAATTGTATCTATTAATAGTACAAAAATACAATGATTAATGCTAATAATAGTAAGTTATTAATAGAAAGAGTTAACAGCAAGTATGCAGGAAGAGAATACGAGAGAGTCCATAGAGGTTGATGTACTAATAATTGGCGCTGGACCTGCAGGCTTGGCAACTGCAATAAAGCTAAAAACTGAAGCAAAAAAAAATAATCAAGAAATAAATATTGTTGTCCTAGAGAAAGGATCAGAAGTCGGTGCGCACATTTTATCAGGTGCAGTAATAGATCCGATAGGGTTAGATATGCTTCTCCCGAATTGGAGAGAGCTTGAGCCTCCGGCTATGAGTGAAGTAATTGATGATAGATTTTATATTTTAGGGCCGGCGGGTAGCCTCAGAATACCTAATTTCTTTTTCCCAAGACTGATGTCTAATCACAATTGCTTCGCGACAAGCCTATCGAACGTTGTCAAATGGTTAGGGGGGATTGCGCAGTCCCTTGGTATTGAAGTTTATCCGGGATTTCCTGCAGCCGAAATTATCTACAATGATAATAAAGTCGTAGGTGTTATAACCGGTGATTTTGGTATCGCAAAAAGTGGAGAAAAAAAGGACTCCTTTATGCAGGGAATGGAAATAAAAGCCAAATATACCGTATTCGCTGAAGGTGCACGTGGGCATTTGACAAAGAAAGTTATAAAAAAATATCAACTCGACAAAGACTCAGATTTTCAAAAATATGGTATTGGATTGAAGGAGTTATGGGAAATTCCAGAAGAGCAACATAAACCTGGTTTAGTGCAGCACACTATGGGATGGCCACTCGATAATAAAACGGGTGGTGGGTCATTTATGTATCATTTTGGGAAAAATTTAGTTTCAGTTGGGTTTGTTGTGCATTTAAATTATAAAAACCCATTATTGTCACCTTTTGAGGAATTTCAGAGGTATAAAACGCATCCACTCATCAAGGATATGTTAAGTGGCGGTAAAAGGCTCTCATATGGCGCCAGAGTGATAAGTGAAGGTGGATATCAATCAGTTCCAAAATTAACATTCCCCGGTGGCTTACTTGTTGGGTGTGCCGCGGGCTTTGTGAATGTTCCAAGAATTAAAGGATCTCATAATGCGATAGTTAGTGGTGTTTTAGCCGCAAATGCGTTACTAGACAGCTTCGCCTCAAATAAAACAGAAGAAGAGCTTGTCAGTTACCAGTTAATGTATAATAAAAGCTCGATCGTGCGAGAATTATCAAAGGTTAGAAATGTAAAACCGTTGTGGTCTAGATTTGGTACTTTGGTTGGTATTGCATTGGGTGGTATCGATATGTGGTTAAGAGATCTTGGTATTAACATACCACTAACTTTGTCTCATAAAAAGCCAGATCATGAGACGTTGCATGAAATATCTGGATCAAAGAAAATAGAGTATCCAAAACCGGATGGGGTTTATTCATTTGATAGACTGTCATCTGTATATTTATCATCTACAAATCATGAAGAAGATCAACCTGTCCACCTGAACGTTAGTGATACTAGTTTGCAAGCATCTAGTGAATATCATGATTATGGCGGTCCATCTGCAAACTACTGCCCTGCAGGTGTATATGAATGGATATTGGAGGGTGAAAGCCCAAGATTTCAAATAAATGCTCAAAATTGTGTGCATTGTAAAACTTGTGATGTTAAAGACCCGAATCAGAATATTAATTGGCAGGTGCCTGAGGGAGGTGGTGGACCAAATTACTCTAATATGTAATATTGCCACTTACAAAAAAATGTCATCAAAAGTTGTGTTGCGGGCTAATGCTAAGATTAATTTAACTCTCGATATACTAGGAAAACGATCTGATAATTATCATGATATACAGGGTTATGTTGCTTTTCTTGAATTATGTGATGAGTTAATTATAAGTCGCTCTGAGAAATTATCCGTTAGTTTTGAAAATCCTTTTTATGAGAAAATCTCAACAACGTCTAACACGATAATAAAATTACACAGCTACCTCTCGGGTTATTTTCCAAACTTATATCAATATAAAGTCAATGTGAAAAAAAATATTCCAGTTTCTGCAGGTCTTGGCGGAGGCTCATGCGATGCTGCAGCCTTTATGAGATATATAATTAGAGATTCTAAAATAAATATGGATGAAATAGACACCCAATCATTAGCAAAAAATGTGGGTGCGGATATACCGTGTTGTTTGAAGAGCAAGCCGTCTTACATATCTGGCATTGGAGAAATCATTGAAGATGTAAAACTAAGAAGCGCATACTTTTGTATTCTTGTGAATCCTCACATACCTGTTTCAACTAAAAAAATCTATGAAATGATTGGCGTAAAAAAATCAGAGGCAGTACACATGCAAAATTTTTTACAAAAACCATCAATTGATCACATAATTAATGGTAAGAATGACTTTGAAGATATAATAGCACAAGACTATCCTTTAATTAGAGAGATAATAGGCTTTATTGCTGGGACCGAGGGTTGTATTTTTGCGAGAATGACAGGAAGTGGACCTACATGCTTTGGGCTTTTTTCAAAGCAAGATGAAATGTTAAGATGTCAAAACGATCTTGAAAAAAAATATCCCAAATTTTGGATAATGGCAACGAAGCTTTTAAACTAGCTGTTTCTTGTATAGGAGAAATAAACAGCTTCTACTAGTGCCTTTTTCATTTCTGAGTTCTCAAAATTCTCGAGACAATTGAGTGCTTTCTCACCATATCTCTGTGCTTCTGTTAGTGTATTCTCAAATCCTTGCTTTTCATTTATTAATTCAACAGCAGATTTAAAGTCATCTGAATTTTTATTTTTTTTACTAATCAACTCCTCCCAAATTTTTTTCTCGGCATCAGTTGATTTATTGTATGAAATAATAATTGGGTAAGTGACTTTTCCTTCAAAAAAATCATCGCCGATGTCTTTTCCAATATTATCCTTTGTGGAGGTATAATCAAGAGCATCATCTGATAGTTGAAATGCAATACCAAGATAGGAGCCAAAATCCCTTAAGATCTCAGCGGTTTCTGTACCCGATTCTGATATTATTGCGCCTATTTCGGATGCGGCGCTAAATAATTTTGCGGTCTTGTAATTTATGATCTGAAAGTACATTTCGGGTTTTATGGTTAGATGGTTGGAGTAAACTAATTGCATTACTTCCCCTTCAGCAATAACTGTAGCTGCATTTGAGAGTACCTCTAGTGCTTTTATTGATTGTGCCTCAACCATCATTTTGAATGCTTCACCAAGTAGATAATCACCCACCAAAACACTTGCTTCATTTCCCCACAGCATTCTTGCAGCGATCTTACCTCTTCTCATTTCACTATCATCGACAACATCATCATGAAGTAATGTAGCGGTATGCATAAATTCAACACCTGCAGCTAAAGGAATATAATGATTATTTTTACACTCACATAATTTACTCGAAGCAATTGTCAGCATGGGTCTCAGACGTTTACCTCCAGACGAAATAAGATATTGTGAAACTTTAGGGATCATATCTGTATTAGATATGGTTCTCTGAATAATTAGATCATTGACAAGTCCCATATCTTTTTTCGTTAGAGATATGAGTTGTTCTATTCCATATTTTTTTTGCCGTACCATAAATCTGTTTTTTTGTTTACATAAGATATAAATTATTTTTTGATATAAATAAATAAATTTAGATTGTAAATGCATGTCAGAAATTAAAAAAAATAGTCTTTTAACAAGTATGGATAAATTCCTTGATGGAAAAATCATAATAGAACAGCATTTAGACGGTGGTCGATCTAACATAGATACGATACTCTTATCTGCAGCGGTCCCAGTGAAAAAGGGGTATAAGATTCTTGATGTCGGCGTTGGTAATGGAACGTCTTCAATTGCTCTGGGATCAAGTTTTAAGGATGTAACAATTGTTGGAATTGATAATGACCCGACAAACATTGAACTTGCAACAAGAAATGTAGCCCTGAATAACTTAGAAGAAATTATTGCAATAATGAACGTAGATATACTCAAAAAAAAAATATCATTTGGAGCCGTTGGTCAGAGAGATTTAATATTTGACTCAATATTTATGAACCCTCCTTATTTTGATAAAGAATGTGTGAATCGATCAAAGTCCCATCATCAATCCATAACAAAGTATCATGATGGGTCTAATCTTGATAAATGGATAAATAATTCAATAAAGTTACTGAAATTTAAAGGTACAATTACAATGATCAATAGGGTCGAGAATCTAGCTCGTACTATTTGTCTGTTATCTGAGCACGGAAGCATAACAATACTTCCACTCATATCAAATATTAACGGTGAAGCACGCCGCTTTATCCTTAGTTTTAGAAAAGGGTCTAAGGCAAAGACAAGGATATTAAGCCAACTTATTTTACATCGAGAGGGTGGGATATTTAGTGATATGGTTGAGGACATACTGCGAGGGCGGGCACGTATTGATTTAACAAGATCTGAATATTTTTATGAAATATAGTAAAGTTCAAAAAAAAATTGTATGGTAATAACAATTTTTTTTATATAGATATAGACAAACTTATAACAAATTATTGATCAAAAAAATGCCTACAAATATTAATGATACGAGAGATCCAAAGAATTCATTTCAAGATCTTATATTGATGCTTCAAGATTTTTGGTCTAGCAATGGTTGCGTTATCTTGCAGCCTTACGATATGGAGGTCGGCGCTGGTACGTTCCACCCTGGAACAATATTGAGAGCGCTTGGCGGCGATAAATGGAATGCCGCGTATGTTCAGCCATCTCGTAGGCCAACAGATGGTCGATTTGGCGAGAATCCTAACAGACTGCAACACTACTATCAATTTCAGGTTGTACTGAAGCCGTCGCCTGATAATATCCAAGATCTATATCTCAATAGCCTTGAATATATCGGTATAGATAGAAGTAAGCACGATATAAGATTTGTTGAAGATGATTGGGAAAGCCCAACTCTTGGCGCCTGGGGTTTAGGATGGGAAGTTTGGTGTGATGGAATGGAAGTTTCTCAATTTACATATTTTCAGCAAGTCTGTGGTTATGACTGCAGGCCGGTTACGGGTGAGCTTACTTATGGCCTTGAAAGATTGGCTATGTATGTTCAAGGTGTAGATAATGTCTATGAGTTAAACTACAATGGTTTATCAGGAAAAGACAATATAACCTATGGTGACGTTTTTAAAGAAGCCGAAAGAGAATATTCTGAATATAATTTCAATTTTGCGAATGTCGAAATGATAATGAAACACTTTAGTGAGATTGAAACTGAATGTGAAAAGCTTGCAAAAAATAACCTCGCATTGCCGGCATACGATCAATGTATAAAGGCATCACATTTATTCAATATACTTGATGCTCGAGGGGCTATATCCGTGACAGAAAGACAAGGTTACATATTGAGAGTGAGGGCTTTAGCAAAGTTATCCGCTGATGCGTGGATTGCGACACGAGTAAAGTGATTAAAGGTTGTAAAAGTTATAATGTCTAATTTTATCCTAGAGCTTTTATCTGAAGAAATTCCATCTCGCATGCAAAAGCAAGCGAGCGAATACTTGCAAAGAGAATTTAAACAAAAAACTGAAGATGCGGGATTAGCATCTGGGCAAATACAATCTTTTTATTCTATGCGCAGGCTTACAATTATAGTCACAAATATGAAATCAGAAACTACAGAAATGGTTATTGAAAAGCTCGGCCCGAGGATTAACTCACCAGATAACGCAATAAATGGTTTTTTGAGGTCCAATAATATAAAATCAATAGATGACTGCAATATATTGGATGATAAAAAAGGTAAGCGTTACCAATATATTGAGACAGTCCCCGCAAAAGAGGCAATGGAAATACTACCACCGATAATTGAAGAAATTATACTCAATTTTTCATGGCCAAAGTCAATGCAGTGGGGTAACGGCAGTACTAGGTGGGTCAGGCCTCTCAGAAATATTATGGCTATCATTTTTGAGAATAAGTCTACAAATAAATTAAAAATTAATGCAGAGGGTCTGTTGGCAACTGATTACACATTTGGTCACCGTTTCCTAAAAAACAAAAAAATATATATCAAAAGCCCGAGTGATTATTTTGAAGCTTTAAAAAATCACCTAGTTATTGCAGATCAAGATGAGAGGAGGAAATTGATATTAGAACAGATATCAAAAATTGAGACAAAATATAATATTAGCGTCATAAAAGATGAAAAATTATTGGAGGAAGTTTCCGGTTTAGTTGAATGGCCTGTTGCACTCTATGCTGAATTTGACAAGAAGTTTCTAGACCTCCCAGATGAAGTTTTGCAAACATCAATGAGAAGTCACCAAAAATATTTCTCTGTTGCAGAAAAAAAGACAAAAAAACTAACAAATAAATTTATACTTATTTCTAATATTCAAACCTCGGATAAAGGAAGCTCTGTTATTTCAGGAAATCAGCGCGTACTATCTGCAAGATTGTATGATGCAAAATATTTTTGGGATAGGGATTTAGCTAAGCCGCTTATTGATAATTTGGGTTTATTAAAAAGTGTAACTTATCATCAGAAATTAGGCAGTCTAGGTGCAAAAGTTGAGAGGATAGAATATATTGCGTTAGAACTTAATAAAACTCTAGACTTAAATTTAAAAACTATCTCAATAGCAGTTAAATTAATCAAAAATGATCTTTTATCTGAAATGGTTGGTGAATTCCCAGATTTACAAGGGATTATGGGAAGTTATTATGCTGTGCAGCAAGGCTATGATGAGGACATATGTAATGCTATAAAAAATCACTACATGCCAATAACGGCTCGTGATGAAGTGCCTAAAAGTGCGCTTTCCTTCACTCTCTCAGTTGCTGATAAAATTGATACTTTAATTGGTTTTTGGTCAATTGGTGAGACACCAACAGGTTCAAAAGATCCATACGCACTCAGAAGAGCGGGTAATGGCTTAATTAGAAACATTATCGAAAATGAACTTGATTTTGATTTATCAAATCTTATTGAAAGGATACTACAAAAATCAGAGTATCTTAAAAAACAAAAAAACGGTTCGGTCCGAGATGAGCTTGTGAATTTTATGAATGAAAGATTTCGCAGCTATATTCTTGATCATGAATACGATCTACGAATTTATAATGCTATCCGTGACGACGGTCATTTTGTAAATTATTACATGACTCTTTCTCGAATCCGGATACTAAGTCAGTTCATGAAAACGAATAATGGTATATCTTTGCTAAAAGCGCTCAAAAGAATAAATAACATTTTAGATCCAAGTTTACAAAAAAGTACTTTTGATGAAGTTGATAGGAATATTTTCACCAGTGATGTAGAAAATAATTTATACACAGGTGTTGAAAAACTAAGGAAGAAAAAACCAGGATCCAATGATATAACTGAGATAAAAAAATATCTAAGTGACATATCTATATTGACATCACTTATAAATGATTTTTTTGAAAAGATTATTGTTAATGACGAAAATAAGAATATACGATCAAACAGAGTTTCCCTTTTGAATTCTGTTATTGATCTAACAAGTAATATTTTTGATATCAGCAAAATTGAGTTATAATTTTTAAAATATATTGGAACGCGCTATGAACAAATGGGTTTACATATTTAGTAAAGAAAAGACTGACGGAGACTCAAATATGTCAGATTTACTAGGAGGAAAGGGTGCAAACCTTGCTGAAATGTCAAAGCTAGGCTTACCTGTGCCACCAGGTTTTACAATCACCACAGAGGTATGTAACCAATTCTATGCTAATGATAAAAAATATCCAGAGGATCTAGATAGCCAAGTATCTAATGCAATACTAGATATTGAGAAGCTCGTAAAAAATAAGTTTGGATCTGATGAAAACCCTCTGCTAGTCTCTGTGAGATCAGGAGCAAGATCATCAATGCCCGGCATGTTAGATACAGTATTAAATTTAGGTCTTAATGATAAAACTGTCGAAGGATTAGCAAAAAAAAGTGGTGATGATAGGTTCGCCTATGACTCTTACAGAAGATTCATACAGATGTATTCAGATGTAGTTCTAAATATAGAACATCATTACTTCGAGGATATACTTGAGGATTACAAAGCCGAAAATAATTATATATTGGACACTGACCTTAACGGCGCTGATTGGAAAAAAATTGTTCAACATTTCAAAGGCCAAGTTAAAGATTTAACAGGTACGGATTTTCCTCAGGATGTTAATAGGCAATTATGGGGATCAATTTCCGCTGTTTTTCTGTCCTGGCAGAACAATAGAGCCGTTACGTATAGAAAATTGAATGACATACCGGATCATTGGGGTACGGCTGTAAATGTTCAAGCAATGGTATTTGGAAATTTAGACGACGATAGTGCAACAGGAGTTGCCTTCACTCGGAATCCTTCAAATGGAGAAAAAAAGTTTTATGGTGAATTTTTAATTAATGCACAGGGTGAGGATGTGGTTGCAGGTATTCGGACGCCGCAGAACATTACAGAAGAGGCAAGAATAAGTGCTAAATCAGATGATGTGTCACTCGAGAAATTAATGCCTAGGATCTACAGTGATCTTATTAGCCTGTCAAATAAATTAGAGAGCCATTACCTTGATATGCAAGATATTGAATTTACAATTCAGCAGGGAAAATTATGGATATTACAGACAAGGTCAGGAAAAAGAACATCTTACGCTGCAATTAAAATTGCGGTTGATATGCATGAAGAAGGGATTATTTCAAAGGAGATAGCTATAACTCGGGTTGATCCGAATAGTCTTGATCAGCTACTCCATCCAACTATCGATGATACCGCGGACTTTGATGTTGTTGCAAAAGGGTTACCTGCATCACCAGGCGCTGCATGCGGCAAAATTGTGTTTAATGCTGATGATGCGGAAAAAGCGTCAAATGATGGTGAGAAAGTAATTCTTACGCGCATTGAGACAAGCCCTGAGGATATTCACGGTATGCATGCTGCGCAGGGTATTTTAACTACTCGCGGTGGTATGACAAGCCACGCGGCTGTTGTTGCGAGGGGAATGGGAAGACCATGCATTTCAGGAGCAGGATCTATCAGAATTGATTACGACAGTGAGTCATTTTATGTTGAAGATAGGGTCTTTAAGGCAGGAGATATTATCACGATTGATGGAACAACTGGGAGCATAATTGATGGTGAGGTACAAATGAAAGATCCTGACCTTTCTGGTGACTTCGATAAAATTATGAAATGGGCTGATCAAATAAGAAAATTGAAGATAAGAGCTAATGCTGAAACAAAGGCAGACGCAGCTGTAGCAAAAAATTTTGGTGCTGAAGGTATTGGTTTATGCAGGACTGAGCATATGTTTTTTGATGAGGGTAGAATAAATTCTGTCAGAGAAATGATACTTGCAAAGGATGAAGAGTCACGACGAGCAGCTCTTGGAAAACTTTTACCAATGCAAAAGAATGATTTTATTGAACTATTTGAGGTCATGGGTGACTTACCTGTAACAATACGTTTATTAGACCCACCACTGCATGAATTTTTACCTCATGAGGTTAGCGATTTTCACGAAGTTGCAAAATCATTAAATATTTCCATTGATGATTTAAAGCAGAGGGTGGCAGACCTAATTGAAACGAATCCGATGCTTGGACATAGAGGGTGTAGATTAGCAATAACCTATCCTGAAATACCTGAAATGCAAGCGAAGGCGATATTTGAAGCAAGTGTTGAAATTTTTAATACAAAAAACCAGATTATATGCCCTGAGATTATGGTCCCACTAGTATCAACTAGACGTGAGCTTGACATAGTGAAAGATGTAATAGACAAGGCAGCAATGGAAGTAATGGCTAAGTCAGGAATAAACCTAGACTACACAGTGGGAACAATGATCGAGTTACCTCGTGCTGCTCTGAGATCAGCCGAGATTGCTGAATCTGCTGATTTTTTCTCCTATGGTACAAATGACTTAACGCAAACAACATTTGGTATTAGTAGAGACGACTCATCAAAATTCTTACAAGAATATGTTGAAAAATCTATCTTAGAAAAGGACCCCTTTGTTTCAATTGATGCCGAAGGTGTTGGTGAATTGATTGAGCTTTCATCTGTAAGAGGGAGAGCTGTAAAATCGGACATAAAATTAGGTATATGCGGAGAACATGGCGGTGATCCAAATTCTATCACATTTTGCGCCCTGAATAAGCTTGATTATGTCTCGTGCTCACCATACAGAGTTCCAATCGCTAGATTATCAGCTGCTCAAGCTGAGGTAAAAAAGTCCTGATTATAGAATATGTAAACTTAAATCAAGTGATGGCGACGAATGAGTTATCCTACCCACTGAGATAAAATCTATACCCGTTTCTGCAATTTTATTGATGCTAACTAAATTTATACCTCCTGAAGCTTCTAAAATTGCACCATTTTTGTTATGCTCAATGCATTCTAAAATATGTTGCGGGCTCATATTATCGAGCAATATATATTTTACATCCAACCGCTGACACTCGTGGAATTGTTCAATTGTATCGACTTCAACCTCAATATCAGTCAAATAAGGTTTATTGACTCTAATAGTTTTAAGGGCCTTCTCAATGCTGCCAGCCGCTTTTATATGATTATCCTTGATTAATATTCCATAATCTAGACCATATCTATGATTATAGCCACCTCCACATCGGACGGCATACTTCTCAATGGCTCTGAGACCTGGTGTTGTCTTGCGGGTTGATAAAATTTTTGCTTTTGTATTTGCTATGGATTTGACATATTTATTTGTTTCTGTTGCTATTCCAGACATGTGGCTCAGGAAGTTTAAGGCAATTCTCTCTGCAGCTAGTATAGAATATGAGTCACCAATAATCCGAGCAATCTCAGCTCCTTTTTTTACATCGTTACCGTCACTTGTTTGGCATTTAACATTGGTATTAACATCAATATTTTTAAAAACTGTTTCCATGATATCCAGTCCTGATACAATCCCATCTTCATTTGTATTTAAAATTGCCTCTATTTTTATTTTTTTGTTGGGTAAAGATTTGCTAGTTAGATCTCCGAAGGAGCCAAGATCCTCAGCGATCGCATTATCAATAATTTTACTAATTATATGTTTTGGTATCTCAATCTTGTCTGTCATAAGTCTAAATCTTCTTTTGTAATGAAACTTCGAGAGTTTAATTTATTATCCTGATACGGATGATCTGTTCGATAATGACTACCCCGTTGTTCCTTTCTGGCTATTGCTGATTTTATAATAAGCATAGATGTTATCAAACTATTATTATCACAACCTGTTTTCTGATATTTAAAGTGCATGTCATGAATTGTGTCAAATGCCTTTTCTAAACCAGTTTGATCACGTTCAACGCCAACATATTTCGTCATTGTTTCTCTCAGGGTGGTCAAATCATTTGGTTCAAGGGACTTTACTTTTACAATTTTTGGATTATGCGCCTTACTCACATATTTATTGATTTGATCTTTTATATCTTCTGAAATTATGTCTGCAAATGCAATCGCCTCAAGTAATGAGTTTGAGGCTAATCTATTTGCGCCATGAATACCACTGCAGGCATTTTCGCCACAAGCATATAAGCCACCTATATTTGTTCTACCATATTCATCGGCGCTAATACCGCCCATATGATAATGGGCCGCAGGCGATATTGGGATTGGATCATTTTCAGGATTAATGTCATTATTTTTACATAATTCATAAACTGTTGGAAAGTCATTTATCATCCTTCTGCCTAAATCTCCCCTACAATCTAAATAAACTTGACCACCTTTTTTTTGCTCAGAAAAAATTGCTCTAGCGACAATATCTCGAGGTGCAAGTTCTGCTTCTGGGTGGATGCCCTTCATAAAATTTTCATAACTTGAATTAATAATTTTTGCACCTTCACCGCGAAGAGCTTCGGTAGCCAGAGGAGCTGGGTCTACCCCTATATCAAAGGCAGTGGGATGAAACTGAACAAATTCCATGTCTGATAAGACTGCACCACACCTTGCAGCCATTCCAACTCCATCGCCTAGTGCTTCTTTTGAATTCGTAGTAACTTTGTACAACTGCCCAATTCCGCCAGTGGCCAATATCACACAGTTTGATTCTATGTAAGTCTGTTTTGACATGTTTTGTATTGTGACGCCATATACAGCACTACTTTCTTGGTGTAGTTCCACAGCGTTTTGACCTTCAATTACCTCAATATGGTGTGATTTTCCCACAAGCCTAGTTAATACCTCCATAATTTTTTTACCAGTCATATCACCACGTACTGAGACGATCCTGTTATGCTCATGAGCGGCTTCTTTTCGTAATATCAATTCCTTGTTTTCGTCAACATCAAAAGGCACGCCGAGAGAAATCAGATCGTTTACACGTTCCGGTCCATTTTTTATAACCAATTCGGCAATTTTTTCGTCTACGATCCCGCCGCCGACTTGAACAGTATCATTTAAATGGGAGGATACGGAGTCATATTTACCTACGGCTGCAGCAATACCAGCCTGTGCCCACTGACTAGAAGTACCAGAACCAAGTTTTTTTGATGTAATAAGGATAACCTTCAATGGTGCGAGTTTCAATGCTGTGAATAGTCCAGCCAACCCCGCACCAATGATTACAATTTTATTATTTTGGATTGCCAATACAAATATACCTTATGATATATCTAGCTTAATCATTCTATCCACAGCATGGAAGGCTTTTTCTGATACTTTTGGATCAACTTTGACTTCGTTGTTGAGGTAAAGGAGATTATTAAGGATCTTAGGCAATGTAATTTTTTTCATGTGTGGGCAAAGATTGCATGGCCTTATAAATTGAACCTCCGGGTTTTCTGCTGAAATATTATCACTCATTGAGCATTCTGTTACCATCATAACTTTTTCAGGCTTATTCTCGGTAACCCACTCTATCATTTTCGCAGTTGACCCTGAGAAGTCTGCTTCTTCAACTACATTTGGAGGACATTCTGGGTGAGCGATAATTTTTAAATTTTCTTCGTTCTCTCTGGCTTCTATCAAATCTTCGGGTGTGAAGAGTTCGTGTACCTCACAGCAACCATTATCCCAAGTTATAATATCAATGTGAGTTTCCTTTGCTATATTTTGAGCTAGATATCGGTCTGGGATAAATATAACTTTATTAACACCGAGTGATTCTACTACACGTTTCGCATTACCAGAAGTACAGCAAATATCAGACTCTGCTTTCACTTCCGCTGAGGTGTTGACATATGTTACAACAGGAACACCTGGATATTTTAGCTTTAGATTTCTCACATCGTCGGCAGTAATTGACTCAGCTAAAGAACAACCTGCGTCAAGATCAGGCGATAAGACTATTTTATCAGGATTTAATATCTTTGACGTTTCGGCCATAAAATGAACACCGCATTGCACTATAATATCAGCATCTGTGCGTGCTGCTTCTTTTGATAAAGCTAAACTATCTCCTACAAAGTCCGCTACACAGTGATATATTTCTGGTGTTTGGTAATTATGAACTAGCAGGACTGCGTTTCTCTCTTTTTTAAGTTCATTAATTGCCTTCACATATGGCGCGTGAATTGGCCATTCAAACTCTGGTATTACACTCTTAACTTTCTGATAATACGGTTTCATTTCCACCGCTAACTGTGGTGTGTATTTTAAATCAGGTAATTTGGTAATGGTATTGTAATCTGCACATTTCATGTTTTGATGTTCTATAACTGCTTAACTATTGTGATAACTTTTATATATATTCTAAACTCAACAAATACAATTGCAGTATAATAATATAAAATAAAATTTTTGTTAAACTAAAAATTATAGCTCTATAAAAAATTCTCTAGCTTTAGTGATCTGATTTTTACCTTTAAAGTATTTTATGAGATCCACGAAGAATTTTTCCTGATGCATTACCCTTCCCGCTTGCATAAGTACAAGTTTGTTTGGATTTGCAAAAGGTGCTTTATTTTTGATCATTGATACCACTTCATCAACTTTGATATTTTTTTCTAATAGAAACATTAAAAACATTGTTATCGCGATAGATCTGGATACACCAGCATAGCAATGTATTAAAATATCACTACGCCCATTCTGTTTAACAAAATTAACAATCTTCTCTATATCATTTTGAGTGATCACCCTCAAATTTTTGTAGGGTCTTATTATATCATTAAAACAAAGTCGTAATATTTTACCATTTTTTATACCTGGGAATATTGGGAATGCTTTATTTGGTGAGTATATAGAGATTATATTTTTAATTTTATGTTCGGCTACAATAGCTTGGGCTTTATTTTGTGGTGAATTATAAATCCTCATCTCATTTACTTACACTGATTAATTCATCATTTCTTACTTCATAGTGACTTGACTCAAATTCTCTATTGACGTACGCGAGGCAAAAACCTCCAGCATTTGAACCCAAGAAACCTATTTCCTTATTATCTTGAAATAATTTGGTGCCTTGAGATTTGATATTTCCAGTATAAGCTAACCTCATGAATTTTTTTTTCGATATTACTTTTTTATGATAAACTCGAGATACAATTTCTTGTCCTGGGTAGCAGCCTTTTTCTTTTGAGATTGAATTTATATATGAGTCTAATTCATGTGGGAATATATCTCCAGACTTAAAATCCTTGTTTAATTCAGCGATCGATTCAAGTACGCGAATATCGTCATAATAATTTTTAGAGTTTGTCTCAAATATTTGTTTTTTTTGTTCAACTTTTCTGCGTCCTACCCTCTCATTACGGGGGTCAGAAGAGTATGTTGTTTGGTTATTTGACCAGCACACCGCATAATTATCTTGAATACTCATATTGATTTTGCTACGTAACTTGTATGCCATTAGATGATCTATTAGATCATCTATAGACTCGCCATTTACATCAATCATCACTCTGTTATCGACGTCGTGAATGTAAAACTCAAATAATATCTTACCTCTGTTGTTTAAAAGGAAGGTATGTATAATTTTTTTATTTTGAATCTTTGAAAGATCATTGGTGATCAGATTTTGTAGAAAATTTATTGTATCACTGCCTGAAATCTCCAAAACTTGCCTGTCATTTAAATATTGCATATAAAATTTTTATTAATTAATTCATCTATAATATATTATTATCTATATTTATATTAGACCAGACTTATACAAATGCAAAAAAAAATCAATTCATGGTTAGTCACTAAGTTAGAAGAAGGAACCCAATCTAATTATGTTGAATTAGATAGCGGTAAATTTTTGACGAATGAGATTATTATTGAGGTAAAAAATTCAGCAGTTAACTACAAAGATGCTCTAGCCATAACAGGAAAGGCTCCTATTATCCGAAAATTTCCACTTATTGCTGGTATTGATTTGAGTGGTGTAGTAATTCAGTCAAAAAATAAGTTATTTAGTGAAGGAGATAGTGTATTCACAACTGGATGGGGTCTTGGTGAGCTTGAGCATGGCGGTTTATCATCTCATACATCAACAAGGGCGGATATACTGGAAAGTCTGCCAAGTAAATTTGCACACTCGGATATGATGGGTCTGGGCACGGCAGGTCTTACAGCAATGTTGGCCATTATGGCAATACTTGAAAACAATATAAAACCAGATGCTGGCAAAATTTTAGTAACTGGTGGCTCAGGCGCTGTTGGCAGTATTGCAACGAAGTTACTTTTAAAACTTGGTTATGAGGTAGTAGTTTTAACATCACGCCTTGAATATAATACGGACTATTTGAGAACTTTTGGCGATATTGAGGTTTTAGATGCAAATGATTATTTGGTCGATCCAAAGATGCTATCAAAGGAAAGATGGGCTGCTGCGATAGATGTGGTCGGAGGTAAAGTACTTGAAAATATTATTACTGAGACTTACAGGTCGGGGGTAATTTCTATATGTGGACAGGTCTTGGGGTTAAACTTTAAAACTAATCTTGCACCATTTATACTGCGTGGGGTTCGGCTAATTGGCATTGACTCTGCTTTTTGTACGACTGAAAGACGGAAAGAGGCTTGGAACATAATTTTTGATTTATTGGATGTACGAGATATCCAATGTATGTCTGAAGTTATCGATATAAAAGATGTTTATGATAGATCCGAGCTAATTTTAAATGGAAAGAGTCGAAAAAGAATTATCACAAATAATTCCAATTAATAACCACAAAAAGCAAGGATGCTTGAAACGCCATCTATTAATTTAAGTTCATTTATCTTATTTATTTGATGCCACTGAGCAGCAACAACATCATCACCAAATTGTGGTTGTCCACTTATGTACTTACATTCATAAAATGATAAAACATAATGTATCCTTATCTTATTATTTGCGTCTTTTTTTATAACATTAATGTTTTCAATCTGACCCAAAATCTCAACGTTTACTGATGTTTCTTCGAATATTTCTCTTGTTAGGGCCTCATGAAGTGTCTCACCGATTTCAATTGCACCACCCGGAAAGCTCCAGATATCTTCCACGTTACTTTTTTTTACTAATAACACGTAACCATTATGAATAACCACTCCTGCGACAGCACTAATTGGTCTATCAGGATAATCTCTTTTGATATCATTTTTTGTCATCGCTTAGAAGCTCTCTTTATTCTATCATTTATTGCTGTGCCAATACCTTGATCGGGAATTGGGGATATAGCAACCTTTTTGACATTCTTGCTGTCTAAATCTCTTAAACAGGCATACAATTTGTAAGCAAACTCATGTAAATCACCTGCTTTTGATAGATTAATTGTATTGGTGTGTGTCTCTTCATGTTCTCGTCCGAGTGTAATGAAGTACTCATCTGCATTTGGTTTTTTTGCATTAATTCTAACTTTTGCTTTTGGTGAGTAGTGCTTTTCAAGTTGGCCAGGGGCTAAAATTCTAGAGCCAGCATATATATCTAAATTAGATTTAATGATTTTAAAAATTTGATCTTTTGTAATAGCTCCTTCTCGAAGAATTTGAACATTATCAGACCTAACATCAACTATTGTGGACTCAATTCCGTGTGTGCATTGATCACCATCAATTATCATTTCAATATCATCGCCAAAATCATTAAATACATGGCTTGCCATCGTAGCGCTGACGGTACCAGATAAGTTCGCACTTGGGGCCGCAATTGGCTTTTTGTATTCTTTTAAGATATTTAGGGCAACGGGATGTGAGGGCACTCTTAATGCTACAGACTGCAAATTTGATGTAGCAATTGCAGATATTTGACTTTCAATTGGCATATTAAGGAGTAAAGTCAGAGGTCCTGGCCAATATTTCTCTGCAAGCTTCTCTGAGTTATTATTAAAAATGCCATAATTTTTTGCTTGTTCGAGACTTGAAACGTGAATAATTAGTGGATTGTGAAAGGGTCTTTTTTTTATACTGTAAATTTTAGTGACTGCTGTATCCGAGATTGCGGATGCACCAAGCCCATACACAGTCTCTGTTGGGAACCCAATCAGTCCGTTCTTCTCTAAAATTTGCACAGCTTTTTGAATATTTTCGCTGTTTGGTTTATAAATTGTTTTTTTCATTTTTTTATTAACTCAAACAAAATATTTATATATAATTTTATACTATTAAGTCAAAGTCATTCAGCAATATTATGTCAAATGTAGCAAGAAGATTATGAATAAAAAAATAGACCACAATAAGATTCAAGATTTAGATTTTGAAGATGCCATGGACCAGTTAAATAAGATAATTCAGGGTTTGGAGAGCGGCGAGGTAAAGCTGTCAGAGTCTGTCGAAAAATTTGAATTAGGCTCAGAGCTTGCAAAACATTGTAAAAAATTGCTTGATGATGCAGAGACAAGAATAAATTCCATAAAAATTGATAAGATGGGTGACATTATTGCCGAGCAAGAGATAGATAATTCTGACGAAAGTGATATTTAATGCCATCTTATGCGCTCTTAGATGATATAAACGTTCCTTCAGACCTCAGAAACTTGAAAGAAAACGAACTTCCCATTTTAGCCAAGGAACTCAGGGAGGAGTTGATAAACATTGTATCACAGACGGGCGGACATCTTGGTGCTGGCCTTGGGGTTATTGAACTTACAATTGCATTACACTATATTTTTCAAACTCCAGATGACCGTATTATATGGGATGTAGGTCATCAATCATATCCACATAAGATTTTAACTGGTCGTCGTAAACTTATGAAGACGCTAAGGCAAGGTGGGGGCATATCCGGTTTTACGAAAAGATCTGAGAGCATTTATGACCCATTTGGAGCCGCGCACTCTTCTACATCAATATCTTCCGGTTTAGGCATGAGTGTTGCCAGGGACATTAAGCGAGGAAATTATAATATCATATCTGTAATAGGTGATGGAGCAATGAGTGCAGGCATGGCATATGAGGCAATGAATAATGCTGGTGTAATGAAAAATAAGCTTGTTGTAATACTGAATGATAATGACATGTCTATCGCACCACCAGTTGGTGCGATGAGCGCATATTTAGCTAAGTTAATTTCGGGTGGCATTTACCGCGGCTTTCGAAATTTTGTAAAAAAAATCATGAGATATCTGCCCCCACCAATCCGACGTGGTCTGGTGCGATTTGAAGAGTACGGACGAGGTTTTTTTACTGGTGGAACATTATTTGAAGAGATGGGTTTTTATTATGTCGGTCCCATTGATGGTCATAATTTCAATCATTTATTACCAATATTGAAAAATGTTAAATCAAATAATGATGGACCAACTTTAATTCATGTAGTTACAAAAAAGGGTAAGGGCTATGCGCCTGCGGAGACATCAGAAGATAAATTTCATGGAGTGACAAAATTTAATATAAATACAGGAAAACAGGAGTCAAAAAGTACTAACCTACCAGCATATACAAAGGTATTCTCTGATCAATTAATCGAAGAAGCGAAAAGTGATGAGAAAATTATTGCTATAACCGCTGCAATGCCATCTGGCACAGGACTAGATGCTTTTCAGAAGCAATACCCAGAGAGATATTTTGATGTTGGTATAGCAGAGCAGCACGCTGTGACTTTTGCTGCCGGGCTTGCGGTAGATGAGTTTAAGCCATTCTGTGCAATTTATTCCACCTTTCTTCAAAGGGCTTATGATCAAGTAATACACGACGTTGGAATTCAAAATCTTCCTGTTAGGTTTGCTATTGATAGGGCTGGATTAGTTGGGGATGATGGTGCAACCCATGCTGGTTCGTTTGATATAATGTATTTATCAGCAATCCCAAACTTTACTGTAATGGCACCATCAGATGAACTCGAGTTAGCCCGCATGGTAAAAACATCTGCAAATCACAATTCTGGACCAATTGCATTCAGATACCCAAGGGGTAGTGTTACTGGAATTGATTTTCCCAATATAATTAAGCCAATTAAATTGGG
>MDTD01128759.1_pt1 | contig 23588 bp, 30 predicted proteins | sample 811221 | NCBI WGS metagenome assembly MDTD01 (sample SAMN05326646, study PRJNA326480) | marine metagenome | isolation source: seawater | place: Pacific Ocean: South West | collected 2011 | reverse complement strand
TCAGATTTTTCAAATGGTATAAAATTTCTGCCATTTCCGCAGCCAAAGTCATATACTGTATCAATATTTTTGGGAAGCTTTTTTAGTACTTCAGCTACCCAATCTGATGGCTTCATCAGCCACTGCTCTTCTTTGCAATCTGCATAGTAGCTCCAGTTTTTCCAAGAGTCTTGTATCACTCTTTCCTTGTCTGTAAAATCTATGAACATTATGTATTTTTTCTAAAAATGCTAACTGGCATTTTGCCCTTTATCACTTTTTCTGGATTTTTTATGTTTTCTGCCACTTTCCTAAAGGCAACTTGTGAGGCTTTTATTGTTTCTTGTATGTCTTTCATCGTATGAGAAAATTGTATATATATTACATTTGGAAACAATATGTCTTGAGTTACCATTTCTTGGTAGAATAGTGCTTTTAGGGCTTCGGCATTTTCATATTCAGAAGAAAAAGTCAAATTGTGACGTGGTGCAGAGCCAGCAAAGTTTATTTTCAAGCCAAACTCTTGGGCTGCTTGATTTATTCCATCTTCTAGGGTCTTGCCAAGTTTCCATATATGGCTATAGTCTTTGGTTTTAAGCTCCTTTATTGTGGCAATTGATGCAGCGAGAGATAAGCATTCCCCACCAAAAGTCATAGAAAAGAAAACATGATTAAGCTCATCCATAATCTCTCTTTTCCCAGCTATAGCACTCAGCGGTAAACCATTGGCCATTGCTTTGCCAAGGCAACATAAATCGGGAGTTACACCGTACTTTTCCTGGGCGCCTCCAAGAGACCATCTAAACCCTGTGACGACTTCGTCAAAAATTAAAACACTGCCATACTTGTCCGCTAAGGCTCGAACACCCTCAAGGAATCCAGGTTCTGGCGCTGTAAGTGCCTGAGCCTCCATGATGATTCCAGCAACCTCCTTTGATTTTAAAATAGCTTCCAAGCTTTCGAGATTGTTGTACTCAAACTCGTGTACATAATCCTTTAACACACTTGGGATGCCATATGGCCGGAGGGTTATTCCATGCCAATCTCCCCATCCATGATAGCCACATTTAGCAATATGTTCTCTGTTTGTGTAAGAACGAGCAATTCGAACCGCTGCGAGGTCGACATCTGTTCCGTTCTTTGCAAATCGCACCTGCTCCGCGCAGGGAACAACTTCACAAATCAATTCAGCCAACTCTTGCTCTAAAGTAGTCGGTAGGGAAAATATAATTCCTTCTTTCATCTGCTGAGTTACAGCTTTGTTCGTATTTTCGTGATTGTACCCTAAGATGATTGGGCCCAAGCCACACATATAGTCTAGGTATGTCTTTCCATCTAAGCAAGTGATATGGGCGCCCTGTGCAGACTTAGCAAATTTAGGGTAAACGCCGTCGACAAATTGGTCTGGGCACTTACTCATTGTCTGTGTTCCTCTTGGCATTAAATCTAGTGCTTTTTGCCATAAGTCATTTTCTAGTTTAGTATTCATATATTTTAACTCTCCAAGATATCGTTAATCCCAGATTCACCGGGGCCCACTAAAGAATAAATCTTCATATTATGATATTTATACCATTCTTTTGCCCAAGTATTAACAATTTTGCAGACTGGATTTGAAAAAAAGTCTTGTTTTTTTACGTCAAATGCGTGAAGGCTGTTTTCGCTGTAAAACCTAGGGCCTCCGAAATCAAAACCAACAACACCAAGAGACTTACACCCCAAATAAGTCATCATAGGAAACACGAAAAAACTGACTTTGTTTTCCCTTCCCCAGACATCAACATAAGAATTATCCGTTGTATATTTAAATGAGCCTATTACTGGTTTATCAAGGATAAATCTCTCAACCGGATTATTAAATATATTTTGGCAATCTTTTGTTAAAAGCGGCTGCTTAGTTATTAATTTTGATGTATAAACATCTATTACCTCAACATTTACACCTTTTACTTCTTTTATTTTTTCCAAGGAGCTGTAGTAATACCTTTCCATATCAATATTTCTCCAGACTGGAGAAGTTCCAGAATAATCTTTATATTTCTGTTCGCTTCTGAAGTGCGTATCTACAAAATTTGGTATAATAATTTTGAGACCTCTTTCGCAAAAGAGAGCCTTGTTGTCTAGAATGAAGGATAGGCCCTCTAGTGCCGCGTGGGGGTCAGACCAGGTCCAAACATCTGGAATGAAACCGTATTTTTCATACCCATAATAAAACGACGCTTGAAAAGAAATCGTAGTATTTGATTTAATAATTTTTTCTTTTTCAGGATTTTTAAAAAAAGTATCTACAGAATATCCTGTTCCTATAACAATCGATTTATTAAATGTCATTTCTGTTTTTGTCATTTTGTGCTAATTCCTTCAAAAGTTTGTTTACTTCTGCGTCGCAAAACTTTATTTTTTTAAAAATATCCCTTGCTTCGATAGGACTCTCTCTAAAGGCAAGTCGGACGACATCCATCCAATGTGTGTTGTTTTGTTCTCTGATGCTTTGTATATCATTTATGATATCATTATCTTTCCTGGGGTTGTTTATAAAACTTACAACTTTTTGTTCCCACTTTTCACAGTCTAGGGAGATTTCTTTAAATTTCTCTAGGCTTTCTTTTATTGTGTGGTGGGAGCCTGGTTCTTCAAGTAAATCTTGTGATTGTGCGCATATGTTTTGGTACTTTATATCTTGCCAATTTTCAATGAAAATATCCTCAATTTCCAAAGATAACCTCTCATAAGTTGTAGAAAATGTATGCTCAGATAGGTTGTTAAAGTTCACTAGCTTTTGGACCAGTATAGCACCTGTGTCTATGCCCGAGTCGATAAAATGTATTGTTACCCCTTTCGGCGTATTGTCTAAAAAACTCCATGCGTTAGGGTAGGCGCCTCGATTCCAGGGTAAGTAGGACATGTGCAAATTTATGATTCTTTCTTTAAACTTGTTGATAATTTCTTTTTTTATTATTTTTCTATACCCATATGAAACAATAAAATCTATCTTATTCATCATTAAGAATTTTTTTTCTATGTCTCCATTTGGGCCTAAGTAAAATACATTTTCTGTTTCCGCAAGAAAGGATAAAGCTTTGTTGTCTGCCTTTCCCAAGTAAAGAACATTAATCTTGTTTTTTTGCACTTCTAATATTATCCTTTTTTTATTTTTCTTGTTTTTTCACACATCATCTGCCTAGAGGCTATATAAAATCATCTTGCTCATAATCTTTAGTAGCTGAATGGCCAATGAGACTGTAATATTCCGATGAATGAATGTTCCCGGGGAGAAAAGGCCTCTTCGTGGTGATATTTTTTTCTGTAAACACTTCTCCTTCTCTAATCTCCTTTAAAGCCACTACTGACCTCATGGCCTTCGAGAAGGGCTCTTCGCTCGACGTTAAGCACTTATTGGAGTCCGCACACATCTTCTCTGCAATCCTTATTTGTTGTATCATGTTTTTTAAGCTTTCTGGCTCTAAAGCGAATGGATGGTCAGGGCCCGGAAGTCTCCTTGAAATAGTATAGTGCTTCTCGATACAGGTTGCCCCTTTTGCTACAGCTAGTGCTGGTGCGAGAATACCTTCTGTATGGTCCGACAACCCAAAGTTGGTGCCTGGATATTGCTTTATAAGTGAATCGATTCTATTAAGGTTTATATCGCCATCAGGCGTTGGATACGCGTTGTTGCAGTGTAGAATAGTGATTTCTGGGCTTGTCTGTTCCAATGAAATCCAGTTAATTATATTTTGAACTGATTCTAAATTACTGCCAATTCCTGCGGACGCAATAATTGGCAAGCCAGCTTTTGCTACCATCCTCACAAATCTTGGGTCGGTCGATTCAAAGCCAGCAATTTTCAGCCTTTTCACCCCTAAAGAGACCAATTCTTCCACTGCCTTTTCATCAAAGGGAGTTGACATAAACTCAATACCAATATCATCACAAAATAATTTTAAATCTTTTTGCCACTCTCTTGGCAGCTCTATGTCTTTGATTAGCTTATTGATGTTTTTATATCCAGCAAAGTCTGGAGTGTTCTTAGAATAAAGAGTATCTGAAGAATATGTTTGAAACTTTACTGCATCTGCTCCTGATTCTTTGGCTATTCTAATCAGCTCAAAAGCCTGTTCTTTATTTTTGTTATGGTTGGCGCCAGCCTCAGCAATAATAAAAGTTTTGTTATTCATGGATAAAGTATATCACTTAATTGTTGCAAAATCAAGCTAATTTAAATACTTTTTTTGCCTTTTTGATAAACTTTTGTAGTGCTTTCCCTGTCTATTGACTGAATTTACATCCTCATCATACTCAAAAGTTGGCAACACGCCATTGACAATATGAGGTGCGGTAGACTTAATATAACAGCAATGAGTAGAAATTCTGTAACCTTGGGAAACTTTGCCACCGCGGTGGAAGCCATTTGCATCAAAGAAGCAAATGGTGCCTTCTGGGCCTTCGAAGTTCACGACATCTGAGTATGGTATTTTCATGGTTGCCTCAAGGTCTAAGTAGCCGTGTGGCGCTTGTCCAACATTTGGCCAAATGGAGTCATTTTTTTTACCGGATGAACTATTCTTAACATACCACAAGGCGCCATTTGATGTTCTAACATCGTTATAATAGACAAATATTTTTAATATTTTCGTATCTTCTGTGTCTCTGTGCCAATTTTGAGAATTTGAAGGTGGCATCGGGTTTTCTGGATGATAAAAAGCTAAGCAATTTCTGATTCTCGCTTCATTAGTTTCTAGATAAGACTCTGCGACTTCTAGAAATTTGTTATCTAAATAAAACTGTATTAAAGATGAATTTTCAAGACTAAGACCTTCTCCGAGCAATTGCTTGTTTTGAAATTCAAAGTATTTTGTTCTATTGACTAGCGGCCTTCCTTCTTTTAAAAGTTCTGCCTGGTGGACTATCTCAGGTCTGGTTGTCCATGACCTAAAATCATTTGCCGTTTTCTCATAATTAACATTTCGGCCCAAAAATTCTTTTACATTTGTAATTGAAAAGCCGGTGTTTTTTAAATCTTCAACTATCTTGGAAGTATCCACTTTACACCTCTTTTGAGCCCCTCCTAATTAAAGAGAGGATACTTTCAACATTTTCATCGATGTGAAGGGCCGAGTTAAAATGTGGGCCATTGTATTGTTCTTGGTGTTTGTTGTGCTCTCTTTTAGAGTATTGTGGCCTTATACTTAAAAGGCTCTCTTCATTGACGCTATATGTGAATGGGAGCTCCGTCTCTGCTAACATATCCTCATGAAGCTTTTCACCTGGGCGTAAGCCTACTATATTGTATTCAAATTGAGAACCATGAAGGCGCTCTATTGCTTTAAGTATTGTCTTCATGTTATATGATTTTATCTGCGGCACAAACACTTCTCCGCCTTCAGAGTTCTCCACCGCAGCCAAAACAGAGTCTACTGCATCCTCTAGGGTAAATAAAAATCTCGTCATTTCCAGTGAAGTAACATTAATGCTTTTGTTTTCCGATAAAAGGCCCATCCAAAGAGGTATGAATGAACCCCTCGATGCGACCACATTTCCATATCGAACAGAAGAAAAAATAGTTGAAGGAGAATCATAGTCGTAGTTCGTAAAAAGACGCTCCGCTATAAACTTAGAAGACCCATAAACATTAACTGGTTTGCAAGCCTTATCAGTTGAAATAAGTGTGCACTTTTTAACATCTGTCATAAGTGCCGCTCTGGCTACGTTCTCAGAACCATGTATATTTGTTTTTATACACTCATCTGGATAATATTCCATATCATCCACTCTTTTTAGAGCTGCTGTGTGTATTACAAAATCCGGCCTTTCTTTCTTCATGGAAACCAGAAGTTTATCAAAATCTCTAATGTCACCAATTATTTTTTTTACGGTGTTGTCTGTGCCATATATTAAAGCCTGCTTTCCTTCGTCTCTAGAATATACTACAGTTTCATGACCCTGTTTTTGTAATCTCTTTACCAGGGCCTTACCCAGAGAGCCAGTCCCTCCTGTTATAAAATATTTCATATCTCCACTCTTTCAATTTCACTTGGCGATTCGTTTAAACGAGAAACAATTTTAATATCTGTTCCCTTTTCTTTAATCCACCTATAAAAGCTTAACATCGAATCATTGCACATGTCAACTTCTTTTTTGAGAGTTTTTACAGATTCGTGGTTTTTTGCCACCTCATTATGGTCAATAAAATCCTCGTTTTTGAATTCGGAATCTTTTTTGTTATAAAAGTGCTGCTGATTTGCTTCTCCATCTATTAGTTTGTTATCCCAACCGATTGTTGTAACCTCGGAGAAACCTAAGTGTTGCATAGTGTAGAAGACTACTTCATACTCTATTCCAGGCCCATACGGCCTTAGTAGTTGCTGCTTGTCAAGTGTCCACTCATCAAAATTAAGCTTTGCAGCTATAGAGTTTCGAAAGTCTCTTTCTTGTATAAAAAATTTCAAGTCACACGGACCAAGGCGATAAGGCACCGATGAAGCTTCAAATATAATTGGATTATGTTCTGAGTAATCATACTCTTTGAAGTTTGCACAATTATAAAAATGAATATCCGTGTCTTCCTTATACAGCTCAAAAGACTGCTTTATCGCAAGACAAACACTGTCTTTCAATAGGTTTTTTATTTTTTTAGGGTCGTGTTCTGTAAGTGTTGGCCCACAAGACAACAAATAAGCCTTTTCCCCCTTAAAAAGGTCTTTCAAAAATTCTAACTTACCAGATTGAGACAGGTCACCAGACACTACGCTTTTTGCAAACTTAGCTCTCTCTTTTGCTGACTCTATGCTTAAAGCCTGAGCTCTCAGCTCCTGTACCGTTCTTTCTCCTACTTTTTCTTTTTTCCCAAATATGCTTTCAATATATTTTTCTTTTATACTTTCTAATTTGTGAGACTCTAAAATCTCTCTCTTCAGTGTGTCAGCCCAAGACTTATATTTTTTATAATTGCTGTATACATTTTCAAGCTGCTTTTTGTAGCTGTCCTCCTTCACGTAGGCCCACTGGCTTTCTGCAGGAATTATGTTTTCCCATGCTGCGTTCGCTTGAATCTGCTTTAGTTCATATCCAACTTTTGCAAAAAGTTGCTTCTCTTTTCCTTTCTTGTCTTTTATACTTAAAAAATCCAAGTGTCCTGACCACTCAGTTGCGATAACCGGTAAACCAGAATATGCCGCTTCAAATATTGGCAAACCATAACCTTCACCATGAGTCGTAGACACATAAGCCTTGATTTTTGGGTGTGTGTACAGAGAGTGAATTTCACTCTCAGTTAAGTTTCCATGAAGTAAATAAATTTTACATTTTCTGTCTACTTCTGGAATCATTGTTTTGAGTGTGTTCAAGGTGTCGTTTCTATCAATAATCGTCCCTTTTGCTTTTCCTGTCTTTACAACAAGTCCAACGTTGGGGTTGTCTTTATACTGTGAAACAAAGCCCCTTATTGTTGTCTCTAGATTTTTTCTTGGGCCCATAAGGGCAATAGTCAAAAAATTAAAATCAGTATCAAAATCAATATTTAATCCGGCGCCGGCGACGTGCTTTACAGGATAGGGAATAACATCTATTGGTGAGTTGCAATTAAGAATAGATTTTGTTTGATTTTCCTTGTTGAATATTTCATATCCCGTATGCGCATAGGTATCTTTAGAGTGGCTTGAGGGAACAATAATTTTATCAATACCCTGATGGGTTTTTGCCAGCCAGACTGCATCGACCCTGTCAGTTTCTATTCCCGCAGTCACACACACCGAGTAGGGCGCCTTCTTTTCAAACTCATTTGGTATGCCGACATGTATTTGCACATCAAATTCTGGATTGGATTGCTCAGACTGGCAATGACTCATGTAACTTTGCAAATTTTGTATTGCCCTCGAGACATCTTCTTTTGGTTTAAGTTGGGAAGTGGCCCCCCATGGAAGTGGGTTTATCATAATATCTAAATTTTCAATGTCTTTAATTGATTGAAAAACTAAACGAGAATGTTCTCCATATCCGGATTGAGTCAAAATTGGTGCCTCTAAAAGTATTCTCTTCATAGCTTAAACATCTCCCAGTTTTTATAATTTTTTCTATTATCCCAAGAAGACATTTCTTCAAAAACACTCTTAAATGTCTGATACCAAAGACCAGCATATTTAGCCATGCTGTAATTTTCTAAGACGTGCTGCCTTCCTGCTGCTCCCAGTTTTTCTCTTTCACTTTTCGACATATTGTAAAATTCTACAAGAGAGGCAACAAAGTCATCCTTTGAAAGCCTGTCTTCATAAATATAAGGAACATCCTGCGAGCCAATAACTGCTTTTGAAGCAGGTTCTATCCCTATGCCAAACCAACTACTGCCGTCTGTTACCTGCTCCTGCAAGCCGCCTGTCATATTTACAATTATCGGAGTCTCGCAAGCCAAAGATTCTAAAGTGGAAAGCCCAAAACCCTCAGCATCAGAAATATTTATTGTGCAATCTGCAAGGTTGTATAGTGCTGCCAATTCTTCAGGCGGCATCTTAACAACGGATAGCACAACTTGTCCATCCTCGAGTCCAAGCTCCTTGACTATCGCCTCTAAATCCTGTCCATTAGGGTCTTTTGGTTCTGTGTGCATTATTAATGTTGCCTTGTCATGGCCTATTTGGTCTAGGAATTCTTTAAACCAAAAAATCAAAGTACCAGACTGTTTTCTTCTAGCATTTCTATTGTTCCAAAAAAAGACCATCTTACCTTGAGACCCAGCTGTATCTCTCAGGGGTGCTATCTTTTCTTCTTTCATTTTCTTGAACACGTTAGTATCTACAGTATGTGGTATTCTTACGCACTTAACTCCTGGAGACACAGTTCTCACAATATCGTCTGTAACTTTGCTGATTGTGCACACCACATCGTTTGAATCATAAAAAGACTTATTGAACTTTGGATAAGGGTAGTTATCCCAAACATGATAGTAAATCATCGGAACGTTAGGACGGATTTCATCCTCCATTCCCCAAAGCCAAATATAAAATCTTGGGTCAGTCATGAACCACAATACGTCTGGCTTATAAGTCTCTAGTGCTTCTCGTACTATTTTTGGGTTACCATAGCCGTCAACTGGATGTATAATCCAATCATCAGGGTATGGGTCTACTTTTATTGGTCGATAATCCCTGTGTTTTAGGGCGCCGGCGAGACAGACAAAAGAAAACTCTCCTGTTCTCAACATAGCCTCTATCATATATTTCGTTTGAGTGCCAACTCCGGAAGGGGCGAGCGGACTGTCTGCTATTACTAATATTTTCTTTTTCGTCATTTGCAATACTCTGTTTTGTAAAACTTGCAATATTTGCAAGAAAGTCTATTTTTAATTTTCATCCCTTTTTCAATATTTATAACAGATTTTTCCAAAAGACTTAAGCAGTTATTTGTTTTCTTTTCTCCAGAGGTGACTCTGAATATCTCTACGTTGTTTTTCTTTGCAGTCCTCTTTAGCAAAGCAAAATAAGTTTCAATACTTTCTGTCGGGATACTGTGTTTTTTTGAGAAAAAATGTTTGTACATTGTCAATTGATAGTTGACTATTTTATCTGTTTTTTTAGAAATATTCCAGCCCCAGCTGCAGGTTTTCCAGTCAATAATGTGATATTTTTCATCAGGAGTTTTTATGACCAAATCAATGAAGCCTTTAAACTTTCTTCCGTAGGATTGAAATTCGTCTATATTTTCCATCAACTCTTCTTCAATGGATATTACTTCAAAGTTTCCAAAATATGATTTCAACTCTTTCAAAGCATTGTTACATATTGGTAACGCCTGTTCTCTCATCTCACGAACTAGGTCTTTGTTGATGTTGTGACCCTCTTCTTTTAGAATTTTTAATTCCCTAAGAAAAGATTGCTGAAAGACTTCATATGCATCTATTGAGTGCTCTGGTACTTTCTTTTCGCACGCTTCATGAATTGCTGTTCCGAATGCAGTATACTCATTGCCTGAGAAGTACGGAAATTTATCTATATAAATAAGCTTGTGACGATAAGGGCATTCTGTCCAGTTTTTAAATTCAGAATAACTAATCTTTTTTTGTTGAGAGGTTTGACATTCTTTTTCTAATGGAATTGGTTGAGGCTGGTTTTTTTCTGGTTCTTGTTTGTTTTTGCTTTGGTTTTTTGTCTTCAATTTTATCTTCTTCTGCTATCTGAAAAACCCACACTCCTCTTGTGGTGACTTTTTTAATATTAGAGTTTCCAACCTTTGCAGTCGGCTCTTGTATGGTTTTTTCAATTACTATATTTTCTCTTGATAGAATATCAATTAATTTGTCTGTTGTCAATAAAATTATCTCTTTAGACGCGAATTCTCTTACAGAGCACTCCACTTCAACCTTTAATTGCCTTTCCTCTTGAGTTTTTGTCATACTCTTAATCATGATAAATCCTCCATATTAAATAGAATAATTAACTTATTAAACAGAACTGGGCATGAAGTATTTAAAAAATCACTGTCCCTATGGCAGTACAGAGCCTCAAAGCCATTTGCAAAATATTCTCTTAAAGAAGTTGCAGCGTATGGAGAATAATAAAGACCGCTAGAGAGCATAGATAAAAAAGAGTACCCTACCTCTTGATACAAAAAGTTATCAAATTCTTTAGAATATTCTGTTTTTAAAAAATCATTGATAGAGACGTCAAATCCCTCTGCGGATATTAGTTGGTACAAATTTTTTCTTTTTTGTAAGAATTCTTTTTCTAGCTTTCCATCTTCATAAATTTCTCTAGAATAAACTTCTTCTAAAGAATGCGCGATTTCATGAATTATATCATCTATCATATCCTCTTCGTCGTCTTGCCTATTGGTGATAAATATTGAAGAGTTTTCGTACATTGCTTGAACTTCTCTGTTGTTAAGGAACTCAAAGTCTCCAATATACAGTGTATCTAGATTTACTAGGAAGTGTTTGGGTATTCTTTTTAAAATTTCTTTTAATGCATTTTGTACAGAAACCTCTTTATTTGTAATCTCATCTTTTATGAATACCTCAACGCCTACCCATGTGAAGTGTTTTCTCTTGGCTTGGTTTAATTTTATAGAATCAACTATCTTTTTCATTATTCTTGTTTCTATTGTTCATATATTCAACATCGTTAAGGGCTTGAGTGTATCCATTTATCCAGTTCTCTTCTGCGACTGACAACAAGAATTCTGGAAACTCTTCCGCGAACACTTCTACAATGTGTTTGACTGTAACTTCTTCATTTTCTGGCTGTAGCTTGTTTCCAACAAACTCTACTATTATATCTTTCAATTCACTTTCACCCGCGGTGATGGTTGTATCAAGTTCTATATTTTCTCTTACCTGGTTCATTCTTTTTTTTATATTTTCCTTTCTTTGTTACAATTTAAGTGCTGCGATGGTGGCTACTTTTGACCTCTCTCCTTTTGTCAAAGTTACATGACCGGTTATTGATTCTTGTTTTAATCTTTCTACTATATAAGACAGTCCGTTATTTGTGGCATCAATATAAACATTATCAATCTGTTCAATATCTCCTGTTAGAACAATTTTAGTACCTTCCCCTACTCTTGTCAAGACTGTTTTTATTTCATGTTGTGTCATATTTTGAACCTCGTCTATGACAATGAACGCATTAGAAATTGACCTTCCCCGTATAAACGTCATAGCCTCTACCTCAATCTGCCCCTTGCTGTGATACATGTCAAGAGTCATCTTATCATCACCCATCAGAAATTGTAAATTATCTTGAATAGGAGCCAGCCATGGCATCATTTTTTCCTCTAAGGTACCAGGTAAAAATCCAATATCTTTTCCGACAGGTTCTACTGGTTTTGTAACCACCATTTTTTTGTACCTTTGGTTAGCCCCAAGAGTCTGCTCAAGGCCGGCGGCGAGAGCGAGTAGCGTTTTACCTGAGCCGGCTTTTCCTATTAGACTAACAACTGGAACCTCTGGGTCCATTAGTAAATTTAATGCGTATTGCTGTTCCTTGTTTCTTGGTTTTGTGTCCCATGCTGATATTTGGGATACCTTCTTTAAGGGATTACTCTTAGATATAAACCTTGCCAGGCCGGCTTTTTTGTGATTAGAACTCGATATGAGCATAACAAATTGATTTGGAGACAGCGCTTCTTTATCTAAAATGACTGGCTTGTTGTTGTAAAAATTTTCAATTACTTGGTCGTCGACTAATATTTCAGTAGTCCCTGAATATAAGTCATCTGACTTTGCCACAACTTGCTCAACTTGGTAATCCTCTGTCAAGATACCCAAAGAGTCGCATTTGACTCTCATGTTTATATCTCTAGAGACTACAATCACTTTTCTTTTTTTGTTGTTTTCCATCTCTGATAAAGCAGTTGCTATTATTTGATTGTCGGAATCCTCCAGGTCCAAATCATCAGGTAAGCACAATGGATTATAACCTTTCACTGTTATAATTCCCTTGCCTTTATCTATTCTTACTCCCTTGGCAAGATTTCCCTTGCCTCTTAGGTTGTCTAAGGCCCTTATTGTGCTTCTTGCTTGAGTGCCTACTGAATCTTGTCTTTTTTTGTGTTTGTCTATTTCGTCCAGTACTTTTAGTGGGACTAAAATATCGTTATTATCAAATGAGACAATGGAGGTGTGGTCTGTCAGGTAAACATTCGTATCTAAAACATAAGTTTTCTTTGTCACTGTAAATCCTTAAAGCTGTAATGTTTACTTTATAACATAATAAATATAATTAATTAACTTTTTTTGTCCATGAAGTGGGCGCTTTTTCATACTTAACAGTAAAGACGGGTCTGTTACTGGTCTCTTTTTGTATAGAAAAGATTTCATACTTTACATTATTAGTTTTTGGTTTCTCTGAGATTGCGACATTAATAAACATCGTCGCAATGGTTATTATTTGCAACATAATTTCTTGTTATACTCCTGTTGGGTTAAAAAAATATTCTTTTTTTGTATACTTATAATATATGAATAAAAAAATCCTCTTTTTATTAACAAGTATTGTTTTTATTTTTACTGGCTGTATTACTTCTGCGCAATCAGCACACAGAAAAAAGCCACCAAGTCATCTTTTTGTTAAGATTTTTAAAGATTTAGAAATTAAAATATGCTCCAAAAATGGTGATAAAAAATGCGTAGTAAAAAAATTTAGAAGTACTGGGAGTGGGATGATAGTCAGACTCTCTAAAGGGAAAAAAATAGTACTCACAGCAGGGCACGTATGCACTTCGGAAGACCAACTAGCAGCAATCGAAAAATGGAAAAAAGATACAAAAAATGCCTATTCATGGTCTGAATTTATTACAGTTTTTGACAGAAACAGGAATGTGCACCAAGGGCATATAATTCTGGATACAAAAATTTCATCTGGAAATGCTGACTTATGTTCTCTATATGTTCCAACTTTAGAGTATATATCCAAATTTAGTTACGTCACTATGTCCGGGGCACCACCTCAAATAGGGGAAGACATAATTTATATAGGCGCGCCATATGGAATTTATCACCCACCTACAGCACTAATCATAAAGGGTGTCTTTAGTGGAAAAATTGATAAAATTTCATCTTTAATATCCGCAGCCAGCGCGCCTGGTGCTAGTGGTTCTGTAATATTATCAAAAGATTATAAAGTTTATGGTGTACTATTTGCAGTTCACCCAAAATTTCCGACCGCAACAATAATAACCTCTTATAAGGAAACTAAAAAGTTTCTAGAAGTCACGGAAAAGCTACTACAATAGAAATTTAACAGTTTAATTTTTTACTGGATGATATTTTACATAGACTTTATAGGTCATAGAGATACCATCCATTGCCACGCCTGGACCAGCAGCGGTTGGGGAAAAGTAAACATTTTGAATCTGCTCATGCTCCATAATGTTGATTAGCATGTCTAGGGATATAACATTGACCGAAAACCTATAAACACCTTCGCCAAATCCGTGATGTGGAAATGCCCTATGTTGAGAGAAGTTTATAAATTGCTCCTTTTCCACAAGGCTTTGAAGAATCTTTTCTGATTCTTCAAGAGTTACATGTCTATTTTTTTTGCTCATGTCAAATTATCTCATCCACAAGGCCGTATTCTAAACATTTCTCAGCTTCCCACCACAAGTCATGCTTAAGTAGATTGTCTAGCTCTCTTTTTGGTATCTTGGTGTGTTGTTTGTAAATATTTTTAATCTTATCCATCAACATTTCTGAATTTTGCATATCATCTTTCATTTCATGAAACTTGCCCCACATCAAACCTGATAGTTGGTGTATCAACATACAAGAATTCCTGTGCATATACCTTCTTTCCGCGACACAAGACATCAGTGTTGCAGCAGATGCTGCACACCCATCGATAATTGTGTGTACTGGAACTTTTGAGTTTTTAATATAGTCGACTGCTGAAAGTCCTGCAAATACGGACCCACCATAACTGTTTATATGTAATTTGATAGGTGGTGGCGTATACTCTAATGGGCCCGATTTCGCCAACATTGTCGTATTTAGGTTGAAAATCCCTTTATTAAGTTTCAATATTTTGGGCCGAGTGACTCCAGAGTAAAAATATATTCTATTATGACTAAAATCAACTACGTTAAAATCTTCTGATGCGTGACCCCTTGTTTCGCTGGCAAAATCATGAGGAGTGACACCTTCCCCCTCTGGGACCGGCTCTTCCTTCGTCCCCCAATAAAAATCTCTCACTACTAAATCTCCTTTGAAATTTTTTTATAAATGTTTTTTTTATTTTCATAAAAAATGTTTTTTAATGATTTCTTGTTCAGGTAAAGTGTTTCTATGTAGAAACCTTCTTCATCCCCAACCATATAAGACTTTATTTTAAAATTTTTTGATTCCCAAAATAAAGTCCTTTTTCTCATACCTAGGTAATACAGATGACACTCTGAAGTGTAAACTAGTTCGTTTTTTAAGAAACTATTTTCTGTTTTTTGGTATGTTGGTCTACCGTATTTTTCAATAAGATTTGCAATATGCTTATTAAATTTTCCTACGCAGTTCTCCGTGGTTATACCCTTTGGACCCAAGATTAAGATGGCTTTTCTTATCTTACTTTTTGCAAAAAACAACTGAAGCTCGTTTTCCATTCCTAAAAAATTTTTAGTTCCAACATAAACCAGAGGGCCCTTCGAAATATTACCACTATAATATTTATAGTCTTTTAATTTTGATTCTATTTGCCCCTTATCATAAGGCTTGCTCCAGTCTAGATTTAGTGGCGGAACTATAAGAAAGAAATATAATAAAAAATTCATCAAACTGTATATCCTAAGTGGTGGGCCCACCTGGACTCGAACCAGGAACCGACGGTTTATGAGACCGGCGCTCTAACCTATTGAGCTATAGGCCCAGATAAGAATACTATATACCTATTTTACATAAAGTTCAAGCATTTTTTTACGAATTGTTGTGCGAATGCCTGGGTTTACTTTTAAAACCTGCGGTATAATATTTTTTCTTACGTGGTTTCTCATGAAATTAGTGTGCTGGTTTGAAGGGTCTTCTATCCACTCTACTTCTTTGTTTTCTGCGTATCTTTTGATAGTGGATTTTTCTGTCATAAGAAAAGGCCTAAAAATATTTTGACCCCTTTGGAAGGGTATCAGCTTGCCTAGGCCATGAAAACTAGACATTAGCCATGTCTCGACGCAATCATCAAGGTGATGACAAGTAATGATGTAGTTGCTTTTAATCCTACCAAAGAAAGAATACCTTTCATCTCGCCAAAACTCTTCTAAAGACTTTTTTCCTTTCGTTCCTTTAACTTTCCCAATAGTTAAATTTAGTTTATTTTTTTCAGCATATTCTTCCACAAAAAGTTGTGCTTTTTTAGAGTGAAAGGTGTCGTGGTCAAAATATGCTAGCTCAACCCTTCTCCTGCCTTTTATCAGAAAGTCGGTGAAAACCATTGAGTCAATACCCCCAGAACAGGCAACCGTAACAGTTTTAGGGATTTTGCCAATTATCCTAATCATGCAATAAGTATATTGCAATAGCAATTAAATGTCAAGCATTATTACCATTTTCTACAAGACCAATATCTTGCCTTCGTTTTTGGTCCAGGGTTCTTACAATTATGCCTTTTTCTAAAGTTTTTTCTAGCTTTTGGGTTTGACTTTCTAATTCTCATGGTTTTTTCACCCTTTCTCTTAGCTGATTTTCCCCCATGGCCAAAATTAACTTTCTTTATGTTTCCAGTTTTGGGGTCCTTGACATAAACTTTAAACTTTTTAACATCTCCACGCATAGGCTTATTTAACTTTACCTTTCTGCCTCTGTATTTTGCTTCAGGTATCAAGTCCGGACAACCACACGATGCATCTGAAAGAATCTCGTACAAGCACTCAGGACAAGCTCTTTCGTTGTCCTCTGTTACTGCATCCTGTAAAGCTTCGTACAGTCTGTAATGTTCATTTATTTCTGTAAAGAATTCTTCTCTTTCTTGGGGAGACATGTCTTCAACTTTGTCCCTTGTGATGTTGGCAAGCTCTTTGTCTGTGTATTCCAGTTCCTCCAACTGGCCCATTTCTCGGGCTTTGCTTCCTGCTATATATCTTGCAGCTGCCGACATATAATCTCCTGCTTTTGTAATTTTTGCTTCTAGCCACTCCGGGAGGTCGTCTTCATCCTTTACCAGGTCCAACAGGACCTTGGCGTCTGCCATAAGATGAGCTAACGTTGTTCGATGCATTCTGGATTCTTCTCCGTAATGGGCATTTTTCATAGATTTCCCGGGTGAATCAGAACAGGGCGAAGGAGGGCGCGTTGCCGCGGTGGCGCATCCACCCTCCGCAATATTTATGTTTATTTTTTTCATTTTTTACCTCTCTTAGATTTTTTACCCCAAGTTTTGCCTCTCCCTCTTTCTTTGCAGGCCCCGGGGGTTGGTCGGCATGCCGGGTATTTGGACCTCTTTTCTCCTTTTGAGCGGCCGCAAGACTTATAACCGCCTTTTCCATCAGGTGCGTTACAGTCTACCCAGCCCTTTCTTTTTCCTTTTGCTCCCTTTCTTTTGAACCAGTCTTTTAAAGAATTTTCTTTACTAGATTCAGTTCCTGCTTTTTTGCGCTTTTTGCGTTTTTTGCGTTTTTTGCGTTTTTCAAGAACTATAGACAGTTCTTCTTTAATTATATCTATGAGTTCTTGTTTTTTCATTTTTTCTTTTTACTCTTGTTGCCCCAGTTTTTGGCGCCAACTTTTCGACACTTAACTAGAGCCCCAGAAGCGTATGCAGAAGGCCAAACAGAGTAACGGCTTCTAACCTTATGATAGCATGCATCTTTTTTTCCAGAAGATTTCTTTTTTTTCTTTCTTTTTCTTTTTTTCTTTCTTTTTTCTAATACAAAATTTATTTCTTCTTGTATGGCCTTTATTACAACTTCTTTATCATCTGCTAGGATATAGTCGCCCTCTTCATGTTGACCAACATCATCCATTGCTTCGAGAGCATCTTTTATTTCATTTTCGTCTACTTCGATATCTTCCGAATCTAAAAAAGGGTCCATACCTGCGGCGCCGCCTTCATCTTTTAAGATATCTCTGAGAACCTCTGGATTAATATGTATATATCCTTTTTTGCCGTATTTTTCGTGTTCTTCTTCTGTTTTGGTGTCGACCTTATCTGATGAGTTGGGGTCGTACATCATATGTCTTTTGAATTTTTTCTTAGTATTTTTCATAACAACAACCTCTTATACTACAGTTAATTAGTTTAAGTCTCTATTGTCAGTATATTCTTTTGCTTTGGAGACCCATTTAAGCGTGCCATTTATATTTTTTTCTTTCGGGATTGGAATAAAAGGCAAAATTGCATGAATAAGAAAGAACATAGACCTAGAAAATAATCCGAAAAACATTTTAAAAGCAAACCTGAAATGCGAAAAGTATGTTTCTTTATTGTTTCTAAGGTGTTTTGTCAAAAATTTCCACATTTTTAAAAATCTAGTTTGTTTTTCCTTATGTGTGATTCCATTTGCTCTTGAAAATCCCTTATTGTTATATAGCCTTTTGTTCTATATTTTTTTTGCTTCGCATTGTTTTTAAATGCTCTGAAACTTCTGCGCTTTTTCGAATCACTATACGGATGATTGGGAAACTGAGCATATACCTTTGCATCTCTTGCAAAAACTGGATAGTCTGGGTCTAATCTTCTGCCGATTGGATAGATAATAGAACAATATACTCGACCTAGCATAAACTCATCTTCAGGGTACCTTCCCTTAAATCTCATTTCAATATAAGCATCGACTAATTTAAGTTGTTCTGTTCTTGACATGCTTTTCAATTCTTTCTTCGTAAATGGCTTATTTCCCCTTCCCATTGCTTTACTTAAACCAACAATCGTCGCGTTTTTATTGTTTAGTGGCCTTCCTTTCGCTTTTCGGGCCCGTCGAGCTTTTTTTGAGCCTTCCATTGTTTCAAACTGTATTAATCCGGTAAACCCCATGTGATTTTCAATCCTTGGAGACATTGTAAATGAAGTCTCGTGCCAAATTAAAGCTAGAAGTTGGGCTCGAGTCATTCGATGTTTTTTTGCGACTTTCTCAGCCTCAGATAGAAATTCTTTGTCGTCTCTCCAGTAATTGAGTGACCTGCTAGAGAACCTTCCTGAGGCTCGGGCTGGCTTCTTTATTGAGAAGCCAGCTTTATCTAATCCTCTCAGTGCTTTAACTAGAGACCTTGAAGAAGCACATTTATCTATGTAGATGTCTGGTGCGATGACTCCATATCTAACCTCCCCTGACAAAGAGTTTTCTATAATGTGTCTAAACCCCTTGCTACCATGTGAATTAAAAATTCCTTTTATATCTGATTCTGCTACCAAGGTATTGTACTTTTTACTCACCAGTAAACAGGATGCGCCCCATGTCGCCGGGCCGCAATCTGCGTCAACTTTTAGGGAAAGTTTTTTTTGAAAGTTCTCAACTTCACCATCTGGAATCTCAATACCCTCTTTTGGGCTTGGTAACCCTGCTGCAACAATTGCTGCGCGTAGTACTAAATCCATTGAGTTTTGTATATCTTGGTCTGTTCCAAACTGTTCCATGACAGCTAATAATTTTAAAGCACTACCCGATTTTAACCAACTGGGTGTATCCTCTCCATCATATATTCCTGAAAGTTTCGATGGAAGTGCTTCTTTTTTATTAGTTTGTTTTTTTGGCTTTTCTGGCTCCTCTGGAGGCTTTGGTTCCTCTGCGGGCTTTGGCATTTTTGCCAATTCCTTTTCTGAGTCTATATACATTTGGGCAATTTCACGCTCTTCTGCATCTAGCTGACTTTGGAGTTTTTTTAATTTTTCTAGTTTTTCTTCTGGAGTTAGATTTTCAACATCTGAGCCTAGCAGGTCTTCCATTCCCTTGTTGTAAGTTTCCATATCTTTTGGTCTTACAAGTTTCTTAGACTCGTTGCAAGACAACTTCCATTTTTTCACTATCTTAACAAATTCTCTTAAATTAATCATATTGTAATCCTGTTGTTATGTGCCTCCCCATTTTATAAAGGCTTATTGTACGGCAGAAATCTATCCCATATTATGTTGCCCCTTAGAAATCTTATTTATTAAAGGGAGTCTCTAGTTTTAAGCACCTCTTCTCTACTTCCAGCTTTATAAAAGCCCGCGGGGGCTTTAGTTATCTCCTCAAAGCGTGGCACATGTTGGCCTTTTGGTAAACCTGTCTTATTAATTATTATAATTTTATCTAAATGTACCTCTCCAATCATTGCAACTTCTGCGTAGTCTGATACTGCATCAACATGCTTAGTATCCTCAGCTATTTTGGTAATTTGTATTCCCGGATTAGAGCCTCCAGCTCTTGTTACATATAAAACCTCTATTTGACCTGCTCCTTGTCCCTTCGTCCCATGCTGAGCATAATATGAAGCTTCATTGAATTCTGTCGACCATGATGAGGTCTTTTTGGTGCCGCCGCGTGGGACAAACTTAGACGGCGGCTTAATTACATGAACTCCAGGACCTTTTTGAAGCAAAAAATCTATAGGCAACGAGGGAAACAATTCTTTAAGCTTTTTGGCCGAAACGTGCATTCCTCTGAATACTTTCCCGCGAGCCTTATATTTAGGCATATGTTTTGTTATTAAAGCTGCTGACCGGGAACTCATCGGTATATTAGACCTTATGTGTCTTCTTAGTTCTATAGCCAAAGTGTCCATTTGTTTATTAATCGATTTGAGACTAGATAGCGTCGCGCGAGCAAAATTAGCCTTGCCGGTAACTCTTCCAGCTTTGCTAGATTTAGACAGCCTTGCGGCCCTGTTAGCGTGCCTGGCTACAACCAAAGGGCCTCCGAAAAGCTCAAGGCCGCTGCTAGGTATGTTTGGGTCGGAATCAACAAGGCTAAGCCATATTTTTTTATACCACGGAGCTTTGCGCCAGCGTCGGCTTCTGGCTAAGGTCTCAGCGCTCAGGCTCTCAACTTGTAAAAATCTACGCCAATTTTCCATTATAAGCTTCATAACCCTACATATTTCCTTGGTACATACCCAACCGGGCAGTTGTACTGGTGCGCCTTTTTCTCTTTGCGAGTCTGAGCTGCTTTCTCGCATCGAAAAATTTTCGATGACCCACATGGATTTTTTCTTTCGAGCGCACTTTTATTTTTCCGTCTTTAGAGTCATAAATAATTGAAAAAACACCATCTGGGTCTTTATACATTACACTCGTTTTTAATTTCTTATCTCCCTTGCAGTTACTATATTTAGAATTTTTCCCACTGTCATACGCGGTTGGCGAGCAGGGAACACATGTGCGCGTTATATTGCAGCGTTTTCCAGGTGGACACCACTTTTCATTATCAAACTCCCCTACTTGAGGGCCGCATTCTGGGGTTTTATATCCTCTCGCTGCACAGGGCGATGCCTTTCCATATACTGGTTCTGTTTGTGTCATAACGCTGATTCCCGCTTTCTTGCAGGCATCTATTTGACCTTGGTCTAACCTAGGGTCAAGCATAGGATGCTTTTCTTCTTCTTTTAAGAATTTTCTCCAGTTTTCCATTATAAGTTTCATTTTTTAATAACACTTATTGCTCGTTTAACTGTACTAATTAAATGTTTACGAGATATGCCAATCGGTTGTCCGGCACCTTTCGGGGTTAAAATATCTATAATATCATTAAATATTTTACTAGCATCGGCAGAATTAATCTTACCGGAGGCCTCTTTTTTTATTATTCTTATAAGTTCCGTGCCTACATTTTTACTTGAGATGTAATCTTGCTGTTCTGTTAAGAACGGCTTCCAATTTTCCATTATAAGTTTCATTGTATAAATCTCCTTACAATAAATAGCCTTTAAGATAAGAAAAGTTGAAAGGAATGTCGGACTGTTATTTTTGTCCAATAGAATTTAATAATTCTGAATCTAGGTTCATCCAGTTTAGGCTCGTTGAAGTAAAGAAGTTTTCTATTCTGTCTGGTTTAACAGCCCAGCTTGAATCTGGATGCCAATCTTCAACAAGTGAACAAGGGGCAATTTTTAAATTTGCCACTATATACATTGAATTCTCATCTAATCCTACGCTAATGTTACCTGCCTTAAGGGCACGGCGAGACTCTGTGTGAAGAAAGACCTTGAAAGCATTTACGCCATAGGTTGCTACGATTTGGGTTATTTTGTCTTCTTTTTTTGGATTCTTTTTAATTAAGGCTTCATAGAATGCGAATCCGTTATCCAGAACTCCGGTAGTAGTAAGTCCATTGTTTTTTAAAAAATTAAATCTTATATCTTTTTTACTACCACCAAATGAAACTGAATGGAGTACACTTTTAACATCATTGCTTACATGCGTCCCCTGATTGGGCGTTTTTACAAATGTGCAATTATATTTTTTTTGCATTGCAATCGATGCAGACCTCACACTTTTTTTGCATGAATCTAAGAAATTCGAGGCGATGGCCATCGTCAACTGGACATCCTCAGGGTCTCTCTTAGTGAACTCCACTTCGTTTACAAATTCTCGCCAGTTTTCCATTATAAGCTTCATAATATTAAATAGTCTTCAAAATAAAAAAAGTTGGTGGAGGTGGCGGGAGTATTATTCAAACTTGATTGTGCGTACCCAGGCGTCATCTTCAGGTTTGGCATAGAGCGTGGAACCAAAGGCGTCGAGGATTTCAGATTTTTTCAAAGCAGGCAAGACTATCGGTTGTTTAATTTCACTGAATGCCATAACAATATGTGGTATATATTCTCTTAACTTGTTTTTGACTCTTCCTAAGCGCGGGGAATAATGACCTCGACCTGTCGTATTTCCATGGTCGAATGTGGACTCTATGCGGCCGGCAGCTTCAACGAAAGCCAAAATCTTAAGCTGTACTTCTTCTCGCATATCGGCAACCTGGTCTATTTGTCCCATTCTGGCATAACCATGGACATCGGCCAGGCCAGCTGCAACGCGTTCCAATTTTTTGACAGGGTCTGATTTATCGATGGTTGAATGTACTGCGCTGACCGCAGTTGATAAAGGAGATTCTTTTAATAGTTTTCTCCAGTTTTCCATTATAAGCTTCATTTCAGACATAATAAAATTTCCTTATAGTAATAAGTAGTCTGCAAAATAAGAAAAGTTGGTGGGAGTGACGGAAGTCAATTATTCTTCTTCTTGTAATCTTCAATAGCAGATTTTATGGCACCCTCTGCTAACACTGAGCAGTGAATTTTTACAGGGGGCAGTGCTAAGTGAGTTGCGATATCCTTATTTTTTATTTCTTTGGCTTCCTCAAGTGTTCTACCTTTTATCCATTCAGTTATCAAGGATGATGATGCTATGGCAGAACCACAGCCGTATGTTTTGAATTTTGCATCTTCAATTATACCATCATTATTTACTTTAATTTGAAGCTTCATAACATCCCCACAAGCTGGGGCCCCAACAATGCCTGTTCCTACCGAGTCGTCATTATTATCTAGAGACCCTACGTTTCTAGGGTTTTCAAAGTGGTCTATTACTTTTTTTGAATATGTCATGATTTTTTTTCAAATTTATTTTTATCTTGCCATTTATGAGACTCTTTGTCAATTTTTATTGGGCCGCCTTTGGCCCAGGTGTGGCAAGAACGCGCGGAGTGGCATTTAAAATGATGCATCCAACAATATCCAAGTTGACCATCTTTATCAAAAGTATCTCCGGGTAGGCACTCCTTCATTCTTGGTGATATATCAAAAGCTACACAATTGCCACAGTTAGACTTCTTAGCAGCTTTTTCACTAGTTTTCCAATACTTACCTATCTTTTTCCAATAATCTCCAGGTTCATCTACGTTTAACGGTCCATAGTTGTACTCTTTTATTGTTGCATCTCTGTTTTTGGTGTTGAGGGCAAGGTCTTTTGTGGCAGGAGGACATATATAATCTTTTATAGATTTAACTATTCTTATTATTATTCTGCGCATGTTATAAGTAGTCCTCAAAATAAGAAAAGTTGGTGGAGGTGGCGGGAGTCGAACCCGCGTCCAGAACATCTCAAATAATACGTCGTTCACAAGGTTAGTCTTGTTCTAGCACAAGACAGCTATTAAGTAGCAAATATATAGTTATATAAATTAACAAATCCAGATGTTCGGTTAAGAAGGTATCTGGAAAACCTCCTCAAGAATTA
>MDTD01001540.1_pt1 | contig 23596 bp, 29 predicted proteins | sample 811221 | NCBI WGS metagenome assembly MDTD01 (sample SAMN05326646, study PRJNA326480) | marine metagenome | isolation source: seawater | place: Pacific Ocean: South West | collected 2011 | reverse complement strand
CGGACGGCCCCTCCGCCGCCGAGCCGGACGGCCCCTCCTCGGCCACCCCCTTGCTTCGCGCGCGCTTCTGGGCGATGGACAGGTAGGTGGGATCGATCTCGAATGCGGTGACGGCTCTCCCCTCGATCAGGGCCGAGATGTACTCGGAGCCCGAGCCCGCAAACGGGATGACCACCGAGTCGCTCGGGTTGCTGTGGGCGAGTATGAGGTGCTTGCAGAGCGGGAGGGGCTTCATCGACGGGTGGCTGCCGAACCGCCTCTCCTGCGAGCGGCTGTTCTCTCGTGCGAACTCGAACCACGATCGAGGCGGCCGCCCGATCTTGAGCGAATCCTCGCGCAAGCGGTTGGATCCTTTCGACCGCGCGATCGCGCGCTCCTCGTCGGTGTAAGGAGTGGCAATCTCGGCGGCGTTGAAGGTGTGCGGCACGCGCTCGCCGCCCTTGCCAGGCTTGACGAACCAGAGCAGCACCTCGTGCCGCGTCGCGTAGTGCGCCATCGTCTGCAGCCTCCCGTCGCCGCCCTGCGTGTATACCCAGCACATGCTCTGCTCGTACTGGAAGCCGATCTTTTCGGTGGCGAGGAGCGTGATCCTCGCGAGCATCGTGTTGTTGGGCGAGCCCCAGATGAGGAGTGTGCCCCCTTCCTTGAGGACGTGAAACGCGGCGCGCAGCCACGCTTCCGAAAAGACGATGTAGTCGTCCAGCGGCATCGAGTCCCACGATGCCTTCTTGACGCCGATGTTGTACGGCGGGTCCGCGATCGCCAGTGCGCACGAGCCCTCGGGCATCGCACTCATTCCGTCGACGCACGACTGCAGGTGGAGCGGCATGGAGGCGCGAGGCGGCGTGGAGTGGGGCTTGGGGCGGGGCTTGGATTTTTTTTGCGAGCGCCGCTCCCTTGCTCAGAGTTCTGCCCAAACTTGTTCAGGCCGGCCGGCCCCCGCCCGCTCTTTTTCTTCCAACTCCCCTTGTGAGATTCAAGGTCCAATTTGAGGGAGGCGGATCCTCGCCAGGGGGGGCGAGTCGCCAGTCAAGGACCGACCACTCAGGGGCCGCCGTGCTCGACGTCACGTGGCCGATGAGCCGCGGCAACGGGCGTGGCGTGAGCGTCGAGTTCCAGTGAACACTCCTTCGGTGTTTTTGGTTGTGCAGTACGATCGTGTGGTTGGACGGGTGGTGGTTGAAGCGGAGCCAGGTCAAGTCCACCATGTTGATCTGGTCCTCCGTCGAGATGCACCTCGCCACGCGGTGGCCCTGCCCGCCGTCGCAGGCGCCCACCGTGGTGTTGCCGTACGCGGTGCAGTGCAGGAGCTTCCTGACCAGATCGCGCCGTTTGAGGTCGAATCCGCCGCTGGCGAACGGCGCGGTGGTGCCTCCGCGTGCTCCTTTCACCACGCACCGGAGGGGTGGCTTGGTGTGCAGCCCGTCGCCGCCGCCGCAATATCGGCCGCGCCCATCGTCGCTGTGCGAGGCCCATTGGAACAGCCCCATCCACAGCAGCGGCACGTGGCGCAGCCTCGCGAGCTCGGCGAGGAGGGTTCTGTAGTTGACGATCGTGTCGGCCTCGACCTTGAGGATGTACTCGGCAGTGGAGTGGTGGAACGCGAACTTTGTGAAATGGTAAAATTTACACGCACAGGAAACCTGTTTCGGCATCGCCGGGGCGTCGGCGCAGGGCGTCCTGAGCACCTCGGCCTGCCCCCCGAGCGCGCTCTCATTTCCGACGACACATCTCCACGTCGCGACCGGCGCGTCGGCGCCCGAGGCGCTCCGTAGCACGCACGGGGCGTTGTGACTCGTGACGACCCCCACCGCGAGCATTCCTTCCCCTCCCGAGCCCATTTTCGCCCCGTTGGCACGACCGAGGCCACTGCTGGCTGCGGACTCTGTGGCGGTTTGTTGTCGGCCTCCGCTCGCCGCCTTTTCGTCCGGGCGGCTCAGTTCCCCGCGCCCGCCACCTTTGGGCGGCAGAGCCACACGAAGTTGTCCGACGCCGCGCCGCGCACGACCCAGCCGTCTTTCTGCACCTGCCTCAAGTCGTGCGCGCTGTGAACCTTGGACACCCAATCGTAGGTGCCGTGGGTGTCCATGGACGGCACGAGTGGAAGCGGCTTGTTCAAGAGGGCCTCCTCTTCCTTCTTCTCGTACAGGAAGAACCCGCCGGGCTGGAGCTGTCCGTCGGTACGGTATCCCTCGTTCGTCAGCATTCGCATCGTAGACGAGGCACTCGCCGAGTTCGCGCCAACGAACGGCACGGCGACCATCGACCGCTTCGATGACGGCACGTCGTCGACGTTCACACCTTCGACGACGTCGCCTGCCGGTCGCGACTGCTGCACGTGCGAGCCCTGCTCGGCCTCACCGCACTTGCTCGGCCGAGATCGGAGCCGACGTAGCACGCCGCACAGCATCGGAACGGGGGCGCGGGAGCTCTGCACGGGGCCGCCCTTTTGTTTTCGCTGTGTGCTTGCCACGCGGCCCTCGCGCCTGCCGAGCGCGCATCTGCCCAGGATCGTCACCGCTCGTTCGCGCCGTCGAGTCCGTCCGACTCTCCCGAGTCGCGCCGCTGCACCAGCTGGCGCGCCGTCTCGAGTGCGTCTTCGCGGCGAGTCAGTGCGCAGTTCAGGTCGTCGCGCCCCTTCTGTCGCGTGAGCGTGGGAGGTCCGCTACCGAAGGGGTCTCCCACCGACTGCGCCCCGAGCCGCAGCGGCGGCGGCCGGACACGCATCACTTTTCATTGGTGCTGAACAAAAAAACATGGCCGCCCACGTCGTGATCGATTGCGGCTTCTACCTGGCACGCGTGCGGGTGCCTTCGGGCATGCGCGTCTCCGAGCGTTTCGAGTGTTCCGAGCGGACGTGGACGAATCTGAAAGGCATCGAGCGCAACTCGGCCTGCTGCCGCGCGCATCGACTTCCCGTCGAAATTCTATTTGCGAATGAGAATAGGACTTGCGACCGCAGATGGATTGCCGAGTGGATGCCAAGGGATACGCTGCCAGCGACCGCGGCGTCTCCGCCGGACTCTCCGCCGGCACCACCGCCGGGCTCTCCGCCGGCACCATGGCCGCGCCCTCCGGCGGCACCACCGCCGGGCCCTCCGCCGCCGGCGAGCAAGGCGATCCCTTCGGGGTCGTCGGAGGGGCTCCGCCGCCGGCGCTCCTCTCTCGACCGATTGTACTCTTTGTGGTAGGCGTCATCGCGGTTTCCATCCTGTACGTCCTCTTGCATCGCTGCACGCTGCCCGGCGTGCACAGCCGCGTCCGCACGCTGGAGCTCGTCAACACCGCGACGGCGTACGCGATCGGCGGCATCTTCTGGCCCGTCGTGTTCGGCGCGCTCATCGGGCCCAGGCTCGCCGGCGGCTGCTCGCTCTGCCTCCTCGGGCTCGCGTGGCCCCTGGTCATGATGTTTGTGGACCTCCTGTGGATCACGAGGCAACCACTGGACCCGGAGGACACGAAGAAGGGGTCGTTCGTGTACGACGCCAACGCGCTCAGCGGCCTCGCGCTCGCACTCGGCTCGCTGCTGCTGAGCCAGGTGGGCGACCGGCTCGCCAAGAGCGCGGCACCGGCCCTCTCCGCCTGCGTCTTCCTTGTGCTGGCCTTCGTGATCCCGACCCCCGGCGTGCCGGTCAGAAGCGGCCTCGGTGCGCTCCTGCTCAGCTTCAGGAAGATAGCCATGGCGTACTGTGTCGGGCTTCTCATCGCCGCCGTCGCGATCAGTCTGCAGATGAGCGTGCGGCGCGAGAGCGCGTGAACGAGGGAAAGGACGGAGAGCAAGAAGATGTTCGGACCTGGGAGTTCCTGGGAGTCCCTGAGAATGTGGGCGGGATAGGTGGGGAATGTGGAAGGGGGGGGGCCGAGAGCAAGAAAATGTTCGGACCTGGGAGTTCCTGGGAGTCCCTGAGAATGTGGGCGGGCCATGCTGCCGCTCACTGCTCTTCGCGCTCGACGCCGAACTCGAAGACTTGGGTGAGGCAGAAGCCGAGGACGCCGACAGCGGCGAGCACGACGAGCACGAGGAGGGCCGTCGTCAACACACTTCGATCGGCCGTTGGCGGCGGCGGCGGGCTGGACGGCGACGGGCTGGACGGCGGCGGGCTGAACGGCAGCGGTGCACCTGGCGGCGGCGGCGGGTCTGATGGCGGCGGTGCACCTGGCGGCGGGCTGAACGGTGGCGGCGGCGGCGCGCTTGGTGGCGGCGGGCAGAGGTTGTAGTTGGCCCAGCCGCCATAGCCACCGCAGCCGGAAAACAAGTTGCTTGTGCACAAAAACTGGGAGTTGCTGGACCAGGTGGCGTGGATGGCGGCCTTGTTACAGCCGCTCAGCGCGTTGGTGTCGTAGAAGGTGTTAAACATGGTGTTCACCTGCGACACGTCCCACAAGGCGAGTGGCTGGTTGAAGGCGGACGCGCTTTGGAAGGTGCTCTGCAGCGATGTCACCTGCGAGACGTCCCATAAAGCGAGCGGCTGGTTGAAGGCGGACGCGTAGCCGAAGGTGAACTGCAAAAACTTTACATTCGAGACGTCCCACGAGCCGATCGGCTGATTGAAGGCGTACGCGCGGTAGAAGGTGCTCTGCAGCGATGTCACCTGCGACACGTTCCACAAGTCGATCGTCTGGTTGAAGGCGGCCGCGTAGTAGAAGGTGCGCTCCAACGTCGTGACCTGCGAGACGTCCCAGCCGGAGATGTCGTCGTTGAAGCTCGAGCACGCCGGGTTGCAGTCCGGGTAGTTCTGCACAGACGAGCTCGCGCAGAAGACGTACGATAGGTCGGTCACCGCCGAGACGTCCCACGTGCTGATATCGCCGTACGTTGCGGTCGCGGTGGTCGCGTTCGTGACCCACGCGTCGCGCGCCGTCAACAGCGCGGTGCGGTTTTCAAAGATCGCGCCGCCGGGAGAGTGCATTAAGAGGTAGGGAAACAGGACCCACATGAACACGCCTTTCTCCATTTGCAGCAAAAAAATACATGTGTGTTGCTGAAAAAAATGATTGCACGAGAGAAAACAACAATGCCGGAAGTTTTTGCGGAATACAGTGCTCGGGCATGCAAAGTGCCGACGCCGACGAACCCGAAGGAGGCGACGCCGAAGGAGGAAGCGACGCCCACGGCGGAGACGGTCGTCGCGGTGCCCGAGCAGGCGCCCGAGCAGACGGCCGCGGCGACGACGCGCCGTCGCTGCCGCATGGCTCCATCGCGACTCCTACTCCTCCTATTCGCCCTGCTCCTCTCCGCCGGCGCTGGGGGCGTCTACTACCTCCTCGCGCTCTCGGGCTGCGACCGCGATGTCGAGGACGCCGATTGCCAGTGCGGCTTCTGCAGCCAAAACGACACCAGTTACGCCACCCTCGGCACGCACGACGCGGAGGATGCCGAGAGCTGCCGGCAGACCTGCCTGGCCAATCACGACGAGACGGCCCACTTCCAGTGGAACTACCACATCGACGAAAACGCGCGTTGGTGTGGCTGCTTCGCCAACAAGCCCGACCGATGGATCGCGGACGTCCGATGCCAGATGTGCACGCTCAAGTGAGCGGCGCGGTCGCGTTGCGTATGGACCGTCGAATGTGAGCGTCGATCGTGAGCGTCAAATGTGACGATCAGGAGGCGGTGGGCGGCGGGCCGCCCGGTGCGAAGAGCGCCACGATCCACTGCCCTTTGCCGATGGACCCCTTGTCCAGCACGCGGTACGTCGGGTTCGCCAGCGGCGGCATCGCGACGACCTTCCCCGCCGACCGGACGACCTCGTCGTCGTGCATGCTGGACGGCACGTCGGAGTACCCTCTCTCCTCGCCCGCCCTGTACTTGAGGATCACGAGCGGGTAGTCGAGCGCGTCTCTCCACTCGTAGGCGTTCTGCCTCATCGTGTCGTTGCCCCGGATCGCCTGCCGCAACGCGGAGGCGGTGAGCGCCACTATGTACGCCGGACTCGCGATGTCTGGCTCCTGCTTACCGCCCTTTCGCACGTAGCGGTAGGCCGTCTCGTAGTTCCGAGCGGCCATCTCTTCGATGGCGTCGTTTGCGCCGGCACTCGAGGCGGCCTTGCTCATGGTAGCGCTCGTTCTTTTCTCATCGCAAAATATATTTGTTCCTATCAAACGAATGCTGCCCGCAGCGAAGCACGTCCTCGTCGGCGCGGCGTACGGCGCGGCCGCCGGGGCGATCCTCTCCGCCGGCGGCTACTACATGAAAACGACACGCGGCGCGCCGGTGGAGCTCGGCGTCAGCGCCCCGCACGTCGAGCGCGACCGCGAGCTCAAAGGCGTCCTCCTCAATTTCGCGCCGCTTCGGAAGGCGTCCCAGAGGACCGACACGCTCTATGTCACGCTCGTGAGCGCGTGCGACCTCGTCGTCCGCGCCGAGCTTCAGAAGGCGAAGGGCGCGATGCAGATGAAGGCGAACCGGGCGAACGCGCAGGCGATCGCGACGGCCCGCATGCTGTGCCGGGAGGCGGCGAAGAGCCCGGGCTGCAAGGACGCGGCGTTCCTCGCCATGCGCGAGATCGAGTCGCTCGAAGGGATCCTTCAGAATCACCTCCACAACGTCATGCTCGGCTGAGAGCCGGGCGCCGCGACCGCCGCCGGGGGTTTGCCCCATTTTTTCGGCCGCAAGGAGGTAACATGGCGCGCTGCGTCATCGATTGCGACCTTCACGAGCGCGTGGTCTGCATAGGCGACGTGCACGGCGACCTCATGGTCCTCTGCCGCGTCCTCGTCCGCGCGCGCGTCATGAGCTGCTCCTCCGCGTTCATGGCCGCCGCCTCGGCCTGCCATCGGGGCGACGGGCGCGCGAGCATCGCGAGCCCGCCGGTCATCGTGACCTCCGAGACCTGCCGGTGGGTCGGCGGCAGCGCCTGCGTCGTGCTCCTGGGCGACGCCATCGACAACCAGCGCGGCGACGAGCCCCTCGGGCGTTGCGGGCTCCCCGCCACGCAGCAGACGCTCCTGCAGATCCTCGAGGAGCTCCACGCGCAGGCGTCGCGCCAGTCCGGGCGCGTCGCCTTCGTCCTCGGCAATCACGAGTGTCTGAACATCGTCGACAGAAACCAGGGCGCGTACTGCACGCACAACATGCCGAGTCGATTCGTGCTCGACGGCGTCACGGCGCCGCTCTGCGTCGGGGACCGCGTCCTGCGGACGCACCCCGCGTGGCGGCGGCGCCTCCTGGCCTTCCTGAGGACCGTGAACGCGTGCGCCGTCATGCTGCTCGTGTCCGGCGACGTGAGCGTCGGCCTGCTGATGCACGGCATGCTGCACGATCGTTTCTGCGATCGGGCGGGGCTGCGGGCGCTCCGAGGGCCTCCGAACGCACGCCTGGCCGGCGCCGTCCGGAACGCGGAAGCCATCAACATGCTCTTCGACCGGTGCCTTCACCACTCCACGGGGGGCGTGTACGACTGCCTGGCCCAGGGGGAGGGCCCCTTCAAGAGCGAGCACCTGCCGACGTGGTGCCGAGCCACCGTCGACATCGACAAGCTCCCCGCGTGCGTGAGGCGGTACTTCGACACCACCGTCGTGATCAAGGGGCACGACGTCGTGTTCGAGCGGCCGCTCATGCGGGAGGTCGGTGGCGACGGCCTCGTGATCTTCACCGACGTCGCCATGTCGAGGTCCATGCGGCACGCCGGGGCGGACGCGGTGCCGCTCGCCTTTGTCGAGTACAAGGATCACGAGTGGACCGTTCACTCTTGGATCTCCAAGGGCTGGAAGGTCATCACCCACCCCGCCTGACCCGGAGCCCCTTCAGCCGGGTGAAGCCACGGCCTTCCTCAGTTCGGGGTACGGGATCACGTCGGTGACGAAGGGAGGGAGCGCTTTCGGCGCGCGCTTGTTGAGGTCGTAGAGGACGCGATAGACGTCGATCAGCTTCGCCCTGTCGAGCGCATGGCGGATGGCCTTGCCGCCCGATCCGGTCAGCAGGTAGCCGGAGGTGGCCGATGCGACGAACCCCAGAGAGAGGAACGCGCCGACGATGCCGGTTCCGGGGCTCGGATCGCGCGCCTGCTGCAGCAGCACCTTGACCAGGCCGAGGAGGGAGAGCCCACCCAATGCGGCCAACGCCACGCCCGACGTCGTCAGGAAGCCGCTCGCAAAGAGCTTGCCCATGCCGGGGTTGATCTTGTCTGCGAACCTGCGGACGCCCCTGACCGCGCCGCTGATCCAAACGTCGAACTTCGCCGGGCTCAGACGGCGCTTCGCGACGAACGTCAGGCCCACGATGCTGCAGATGGCCTGGAACTGCGGCGACCGTTTGAAAAGGTCGGGGACGGACGTCGTCACGTTGCCTACCGTCGCGACGAGATCCGAGAACGTCATCGTCGACGACGTCATCGCCGCCACGTACCGGTTGAGCGTGATCGTGGCCTGCTTGGCGTCCGACGCCTTCAAGTGGATGAGCACCTCGTCGATCAGGTCGGCGTTCATCTGGGTGAAGGTGCCGCGGTAGGTGCGCGCAACCGCGCTCTTGTAGGCGCGACTGAGGATTCGAGTCTGCTCGCCGAGGGGTTTCGACGCGTGGCTCTTTTGCCACTCTGACGTCGCCCGCACGCGCGCGGCGAACGACCGGAAGGACATGACTGGCGGACGGCCTTGTTTTGACCAAACACGCGCAAAAAAACGGCGGCTCGGTCACGAGCGGCAGTCGAAGCAGCTCACGATCCACTGGTCGTCCGGGGCCGTGCCCGAGCACCCGGCGCGCACCGTCGCGTTCCGCGTGCGGCGGTCGACGACGCACGTACCGCGCCGGGCGCCGTCGGGGGCGAAGCGGGCGCCCTGCTCCGCCGCGATCGCGCGGCATTCGCGCACGCTGCACGGCGCGCGCGCCGTCGCCAGCATCGCCAGCATCGCGAGCACCTTCATTTCCCAGGAGGGCGCACAATTGCGCCGGCGGGGCTGACGCGCGCGCTGGAGCAATAGACCCGCGTCTCCTTTTTTCGTCCCGTGACGTGAAACTCAAGCGATGGCCGAAGAGTTCAAGGTCTGCCAGCTCACGGGGCCTCGCGTCGCGGTGGCGGCCGCGGCCACCTTTCTCCTCCTCGGCGCGACGAGCTACGCCTCGTTCTCCTACGGGCGCGCGGCGCCGGCACGCTGCCGGCTCACCTTCACGGATGGGGGTGCAGTGAGCGAAGAGAACATGCAGGACCTCGTGCGGACGGACGAATGGAAGCTGCCGAGGCCCAGGTGGAGCGACAGCTTCCGCGCGTGCGTATGCGACGATTACACCGCGAGCAGCGGCATCCTTCCCACCGACATCCCTCTCAGCACGCACTTGCCCGTGTGGATCGCTCCACAGGACCTGTTTGATCTGCGCACGGAGGGCAAGATCGACATCCCGAACGACGAAGATCTTCCCTCGGGGTTCGGCGAGTCGGATCACGTGAAAGTGTGCTTGCGACACGAGTACCTTGTGGACCTGTTCAATCCGAACTCGACCGGCGCCGTGCACTGCCACTCTCGCAACGGCACCAAGGTCGAATCGCTGTTTCTTGGGTTCGACGGCGCGCTCTACTGCAGCGCCGGCGGGTCGGCCTCACCACCTCCGTCTCCCAACGAGCAATTGAAATCCAAAGTGCAAGAATGGTGTCGCAACGCGACGGCTGCTACGATGAAGTACGGAAACATCTCACATTGGCCTACGTCTGCAGTCACTTCGATGAGCGGTCTTTGGAACCAGATCGATTGTGGCAACGTTGATGTTCCTGCATTGTTTTGGGACACCTCCGCGGTCACAAACATGACTAACATGTTCTCTGGCAGTCAATTCAACCAACCGCTCAACTTCGACACGTCTGCGGTCACAGACATGTCGTGGATGTTCTATGAGAGCCAATTCAACCAACCGCTCAACTTCAGCAGCACGTCTGCGGTCACAGACATGTCGTACATGTTCTGTAGGAGTCCATTCAACCAACCGCTCAACTTCGACACGTCTGCGGTCACAGACATGTCGTACATGTTCCTTTCAAGTCCATTCAACCAACCGCTCAACTTCGACACGTCTGCGGTCACAGATATGTCGTGGATGTTCTCTGACAGCCCATTCAACCAACCGCTTAACTTCGACACGTCTGTGGTCACAGACATGACGTCCATGTTCTTTTACAATACTCTATTCAACCAGCCGCTCAACTTCAGCAGCACGTCTGTGGTCACTACAATGAGTAGTATGTTCGATGCTGCATCTTCATTCAACCAACCGCTAAACTTCGATGTGTCTGCAGTCACAGACATGTCGTACATGTTCTCTGACAGTCCATTCAACCAAACGCTCAACTTCGATACGTCTGCGGTCACAGACATGTCGTACATGTTCTCTGACAGTCAATTCAACCAACCGCTCAACTTCGATACGTCTGCGGTCACAGACATGTCGAACATGTTCGCTGAAAGCCGTTTCAACCAACCGCTAAACTTCAGCAGCACGTCTGCGGTCACTACGATGCAAGGTATGTTTTCTTACCATGCGCAATTCAACCAACCGCTGAACTTTGATATGTCTGCGGTCACACACATGACAGAAATGTTTTACCAAGCGATAGCATTCAACCAGAGTGTCAACAACTTCAACACCTCGGCGGTCCAAACTATGGTAAAGATGTTTGAGTCGGCATCGAATTTCGAGAATGGGGGTGAGATCTTGTGCCTCTCCATCCCGTCAAATGCTTCTCAGGCAGAGGCCATGCTCAAAGGGACCGCGATGACGCCGGCAAAGGTGTGCGACGCCATGAACGTCACGGGTCTCTTCACATGAAGTCCGCCACCCAAAGACGGATCACTTCGTCCCCTTTGTCTGAGGAACAAAATTTCATCGTCGCGATCGATGTTTGAGTCCGCCTCGAACATCCTGTCCGAATCATACTCCCGCGCAAACACTCGAACATCGGCTCTTCGTTCTGTGCAGATTGTCGAAGTTCATATCATTGACTCTCCATTGTGGGTACGACATGTTGTTTGGCGGCTCGAGCACACGCACGGTCCTCGTCGCACAGCTCGGGTCGCTTGAACCTCGGTCCCGCGCCTTTTCGGCGTGGATCTTCCCGTTCTTCGAGAAGGACGCGACGAAACCGCTCCAGCTGCAGCACGAGGCCGACGACGCGGCGATCTCTTCGTTCGCGACGCTCTGGTCCCACGCCGCGTAGGACCGGTTGGCGATTCGTCTCCAAGTGTGCACGGCGACGTCGGTGCGCCTCAGGTACATCATGCCGACGTTGAGGTAGTGCGCCGGCGGGTTCCGGTCGGCGAGGGCCACCACGTCGTGCATGGGCAGCGGAGCGAGCGCGGCGCGCATCGTCCAATCGGCGTCGATCGAGAAGACACCATGACCCGCCTCCAGCAGGGCGACGATCAACGAGGGCTTCAGAAAATGCACGATCCGCCACCCGCTCATCTTGGCACAGTAGGGCCCCAACGGGAAGCGGCTTGCGTCGAGCTTGACGGGCTGCACCGAGCGCGCAGCGGCGAAGGCGAATTCAGTGTGTCCCATGCACACACAGGGCGCGCGCGCGACACGCACGATCGAATCGGCGAGGTGGCGCACGTGGGTGGCGTACACGGCGTTGGTCGCGTACGAAGCGTAGACCACGCGATCTTGCGCGCAGCGATCGCACGCCATGCCCCCTGAACGCCTCTCTCCGACATTCCGCACGCGCTTGCCAACCGAACTTGTCAGGGGCGCGGCTCGAGCTACGCCTGTGATCAAGGCAAACAGGCACGCCCGCCTCATTCATCGGTCACCGCGCGAGGCGCGCAATCTGATCATCGCGACTCAACCGCGCCCACGGAGGTGACGACGCAAATCGTCGTCAATGCGTGGTGTGTCCCAGTTCCTGGACGCGCCTCCGTTTCGGACGACCCCTGTTTTGATATATCTGCAAAAGGTTTTTCGCTCGCGGAGGGAGGGTGTTCGAGCGGATTCGATCCTTAACCCACACTCCCAGGGCAATCCCATGCAGAATCTTTGGAACCTCTTCTCGATTCGGGATGACGTAGCTTTGTTGCGGAAACGAGTACGGTTCGTTCTGAAAGTAATAGAGCAGTCCTTGAATCAGCTGATGATTCTTCAGCTCTGCGTCGGTGGCGAAGAAGTTGAGGTTGCTTAGCCTGAGCTTGTTTTGCAAAGTCAGGTTCTCCTCCACGACCTTACTTTTCCGCAGCGCGTATACGTACCCAGATATCGTTTTCCAATTCGTAGTCGATAGCAGCTTCGACAGATGATCAGGCAGGTCGGGGTTGGCCTCGCCCTGTTTCATGTTGACGTGTCCCCTCTGCTCGAAGACATACTCGAGCAGTGGATACATTTTCTCAAAGGCGTTGTTCGATCGGGTCGATGCTCCTCGTCGACGGATGTCGTCCTTTGAAAGTGTCGTATGAGCGGTGAAATTCAACGCCTTCAACTTCGAGGCGTACTCGACGTTCTCGTGCAACATCTGGTAGCCTCCTGTTTTGATTCCTTCGCGGTACTTGTGGAGGTTCTCCCCGACCCTCTCTCCGCCGATGTCAGCGACGTCGGGAGGAATGACCGCAGAACGCGGCATGGTCGAGAGGTCGTCGCCGCGATGCTCTTTCCACCAGAAAGAGGCTCGTAAGAAGCGTTCAACGTTCAAAGCCGTCGACGCGACCCGTCGATGGTCGGAACGAAAGCCGAGCGGGCCGAACAACTCGTCCCTGAACTCAAACGGCACGCTCATTTCTCCGCTGCGGATGTGGTTGGTCAAGTTACCAAGAACAGGATAGGTCTTAGGAATGTCGGCGCAGCTCCCAAACTCGCGCGCATACTCGCGATACATCTGCATGTAGCGGTCTCGCCAGTTGAGGTAGCGCCGTTTCTTTGCTGCCTGGGCTGTGCTCAGAGAGGGGTCACCCCATTGACCTCCTCTCGTGAAATTGAGCCCATCCTCGAACGTACGGTATTCGTCTATTTTTTGGGTCTCGATCTCGTTGAGCCAGCTTCCCAGCACATCTCTCTGAATCTCCTCCTCGTCGTCGTTCGAAAAGCAGACCGTCTTGTCCGCGATGCTGAACATCTCGTATTTTCCGACCGAGTCGTACGAGGCATCGAAAGGTGTCTTCGTATCGCGTTGATGCTGACGGTCACGTTTGCAGAGAGGTTGGATTGTCTGGCCGATGTAGACGATGTTGGAAGTCTTCAGGTCCCTGTAACCGTACACGTGTCCCGTCAGAGCGATTTGCGCCCCGTTGTCGATGGCGGGCGGCGTATTGCTTGGCGTACTCTTCGGATCCAAGTAGATGCTCATGGTTGTCTGCCGCATACTTTTGCAATCCTTCATGCGCTAAACCTGGCACACAATCTGACACAACAATCGTCGTCATCAGTCGTTCGCGACGAACGCCTGCACGTTGGACTTGAACCACGGCAGGCGCGCGTGGGCGCGGAGGCGCGCGGTCGCGTCGGGGTCGTGGGCGTACCCGCGCACGCGCATGAGCTTGCGCACGTACAGCGCGGTGCGGCCGTTGACGTGCCCGTTGCCGCGCTGATGGGCGGGGGCCCACGAGATGACGACGAGCCTCGGCTTCGCGCAGAAGAGGTTGTACAGGTACACGTCCTGCTTGTCGGCCGGGATGTGCTCCGCCACCTCCAACGAGGTCACGACGCTGCTCGCTGGGCATTTCGGCAGGGGCGTCGTCAGGTCGTGCTGCCTCACGAGCCCCGCGGACAGGCTCTCGATGTTCGTCGCGCCGTCGTACGCGGTGACCGACAGCCCGCGCTTCTTCCACTCCGCGGCGTACCGGCCCGTGCCGGCGCCCAAGTCCATGAGCGTGCTGAACCCCCGCTCGCGCACCAGCGCGGCCACCTCGGCCGCGAGCCCCTCGTCGAGGAAATACTTGTAGTCTTGCGAGATCTCCCACGCCCCCGTCTCGAGCGGGCGCGCGTAGCTCAGCGCGAGCGCCGACACAAGCCACATTTGTCATCCCGCTCAGAAATTCACGTACGAGTTTGAACGATCAGTTTGCGCCGGACAGCCGTCTCGGCCCGAGAGGCGCCCGGATGCTCACCGAGACGCAGTTCCGGTCCCTCGCGTTACAGAAGGACGAGGAGCTGCACGGGGTGCTCGTGAGGCTCCTCGTCTGCTGGGCGGCGACGGCGTGCCTGAGCCTGCTCGTCGACAATTTTCGCGGGCGGATGGGAAAGTAGGGGAAGGCGAGAGAGCATGGACCTCCCGTTCAACCTCCCGCTGCCGCAGACGCCGGACGAGCTGTTCGAGAAGGTGTGCAGCGCGTATCGGAAGAAAGAGCTCACCGTCAGCACGAAGCTGTGTGCGGCGCGAGACGCCGCAACGTGCGGGTCGATCTCCGCGCCCGGTCAGCTCCGCGACCTGCAGTCCTGCTGCGACGCGGGCTCGGCCGCCAAGTGCCACGAGCTGCTGGGGGACAAGTACGCCACGACGAACCTGATGGCGCCCCAGGTGCTGCAGCCGACCTGCGTGTACGACGCGGCGACGGCGCGGTGCGTCGAGCGATCGAGCAGCGTCGGGACACGCTGCGATTCGGCGCGCTCGTGAGGAGGCGGAGGCGGGAGGAGGCAGGAGAGAGCCCGCGTCAGATTTTTGGCGGGGGACCCGCACGCGCGCCAAACGCCCACCCGGCCGCATGAACGTCACGCTCGCGAGAGAGGCGACCGCGCAGCTCGAGGTCCTCCTCGACACGGTCGGCATGCACCGCCACCTCGGCGAGGCGCTGTACGCGATCCTCGGGGCGCTGCAGGACGCCCTTGCACGTTGAATTCCAACATCTCATTTTTTGCGTCATAGTGATACCATGCTCGGTCGGCGCTACGTCAAGCTGCGGTACGACACCTCCGAAGACTGCTCGATCTGCCTCGAGAACATGTTCGGGAGGCGCGCGACCGTCCTCCCGTGCGCGCACGCCGTGCACGTGAAGTGCTACAAGGGCCTTTGCCAGCGCAGGCACACCAGGTGCCCGCTCTGCCGCGCACCCTTCGCGACGGGCGAGCCCGAGGAGGGGGCGGAGGAGGGGGCGGAGGAGGGGGCGGAGGAGGAGGAGGAGAGCTTCGACTGGGAGGCTGTGCTCGACTCCCTGCTGGAGACCTACCACGCCGACACGCTGCGGCGCGCGATCGACGATCGCATCCATGGGCGGCCGCGCCGAACGACGAGGCGTTCGCTCGAGCCGGTCTTCGCCTCGATGGAGGACGTCGACTGACCCGACCCGCTCACATTTTGTGAGTCAAAGAGGTAGAGAGAGACGCACACACACGGGGAGGACATGCAGGTCCTCGTCGTGGTCGTCGTCGTGGTTCTGGCCGCGGTCGTTGTGCAGTGCGTGTGCGCGGCGCGGCCGGTGAGCCGGCGTCGCGCCGCGGGGCGCGCGTCAATCGCCGAGCCGCTGCCTCGCGAGTGGTCGTGGCGCGATGTGACGGCGCGCGACGCCAAGGTCTGGTCGCAGCTGCACCGGAGCGCCCTCCCGCCGGGCAAGTACGCGAGCGACCCCGTCAACCAGCACCTCCACGGCTGGTGCGGGGCGTGCTGGCTGGTCGCCGTCGTGATCACGCTGCAGGACGCCCTCAACATCCGCGAGGCGCCCGCGGAGCCGCGCGTCGAGGACCACAGGGCGTTCCGCTTCGACCTGCAACGCGCGGCGGACGACGCGTCGCACACCCTCGCCCGGGGGATCCGCGAGCAGGAGGCCGTGGGGGTGATGCCGGGGCGCGCGAGGCCGTGGAACGCGTGCATGGGCGGGTCGCCCGAGCTGGCGCTGGAGGCGCTGCTGAAGGGGGACCTGAAGCTCCACCTGCTCCACGGCGACGGCGTGCAGTCGCTGCGTGGGCCGGGCACCTCGCCGGGAGGCGCGGCGGGAGGCGCGGCGGGAGGCGCGGCGGAAGGCGGCGTCTCCTACGTGCGCGGCTTCGCGCAGCTCGACGCCGGGGCGGCGAAGTCCCGGGAGGACCTCGACCGGCTGAAGCGCCAGGTGCTGCGGTGCCCGGTCGTGGTCAACGTGCGCGCACAGCCCCTCCTGGAGGCCGACGCGATGGGTCGGGTCGAGGCGGCCGCTGGCCGCGGCGGCGAGCGCGACCACGTCTTCAGCATCTGCGGCTGGCGGGTCCTCCAAGGCAAGGAGTGCTGGATCGCGCGCAACTCGTGGGGCGACCGCGGACGGTCGGACATCCACCAGCGCCCCGACGACATCCGCGGGTGCGCCGCGTCCGGCAACACGTGCAAGACCCAGACCATCACGCTCGAGTCCGACAACGGGTTCCTCTACCTGCCCACCGACCTCGCGCTCAACGTGGGCGGGATCTACGACGCGCCCAGCGGGTGGTTCTCGATCGACGTGTGACGGCGCCGGTCGCGACGGGTGGAGGGCGCGCGCCGCGCGTGCACCACGCGGTCATTCGGAAGATCGTTTTTTGCTCGCGACCAAAGCAAGGGCGATATGGAGGACTGCCTGCCTTCCGACTGCGTGACGTTCAAGCGAGAGATGGAGCAGGACGACAACATGACGATGACGAAGTCGTTCTTCAAGGGGTCGCCCCGAAAAAAGATGGACCAGATCTGGCTCATCCGCACGACCGGCATCGAGAAGTCGTCGCTCGATCGCTACGTCGAGTTGCACAAGAGCCAGTGCGCCGTCGATTGCGAGAAGGGCAGGACCGCGATCCTCATCTACGACCTGAGGACGATCACCAACGTCGAGAACAACTGGCTCGCGACGTGCAGGAGCTTCGTCCAGATGCACATGGACCTGGCCCCCATGTACGACGCGTGGCTGAAATGCGTGTTCATCGTCAGCAACAGCGACGTCGTGTGCACGACGCTGCACACCGTGTTCTCCACGATGTGGGCCCCGACGCGCCCCCTCAAGATCGTCTCCGACGCGCGCGAGCTGCAGGCAGAGCTCAAGAAGATCGCCGCGGCGTCAGATTGCGCGTGAGGGCCCCGCGGAGCCGCCGGGGACGTCATGGCGCTGTCCGAGAGCGACGCGCAGCTCCTGGAGGATGTGGAGTGCATGCGCTCGGAGAGGTCGGTGGGCGAGCCGGCGCCGGCGCCCGAGAGCTTCGGCGACGCGTACCGCCCGCCGGCGCACCGCGTGAAGCTGCTCGAAACGCGCCACGGCCACGCGCGCGACGAGCGCATCCATTTTTTGGAGGCGCCCCACCTTTACATCGTCGACGGCGCGCCGATGGAGACGTCGGTGACGTCGATCGTGTCCGCGTTCGCCGAGGCGTTCGACCCGGATCGCATCATCGCCCTGATGGCGAGCTCTCGGAAGGAGACCTGGCCGAGGAAGGCGTACGCACTCAACGTGCAGCCCGTCGCCCTGCCGCACGCGGGCCGCGTCCTCGCGGTGAACCCGGCCACGGAGAAGACACTGTGGTGCGGCGAGGTGACGCCCGAGACGACGATGGAGCGCCTGCTGTCGGAGGCTGCAAAGAAGGACCGAAGCGTCAGCAGCCTGGAGCTCTTCTCGTACGAGCGCGCCCTGACCGGCGACGAGATCAAGCTCAAGTGGAAGAGGAACGGCAACGAGAAGGCGAACATGGGGACCGAGGCGCACCTGCTGATGGAGCTGTGGAGCAACTCCGAGCCGACGCGGATGGAGCCCGAGCTCCGGAACGGGCTGACCTTCCTGAGGGACCACCTGAAGGCGCACGAGATCACCTCGTTCCGGACCGAGTGGGAGGTGCACGCGACGGCCGAAGGGTTCGCCGGGAGCATCGACTGGGTCGGCCAGTTTCCCGACGGCTCGCTCATCATCGTCGATTGGAAGAGAACCGCCTCACACGAGATATACAACGGGTATCGGAAGTTCATGCGAGAGCCGCTCGCGCACCTCGACGACGTCGACTGTGTCAAGTATGTGCTGCAACTCTCAACGTACGCCTATGTGCTGCAGAAATACTACGGCTTCAAGGTTCGCGCGCTCGCGCTCTGCTCGATCCACCCGGACCATCCGTTCCACTTCTTCGCGCCGTACATGCGGCTGGAGGTCGAGTACCTGATGGCGAAGCGGCGCGAGCGCGTCGCCCTGAAGACGCGGCTGGAGTTCGACGGCGGCGCGGACCTGCCCCGGTGCGCCGCGAGCGGCGACATCGCGTGGGTCCCCGTCAGCCACGAGGGGAAGACCTACGACGAGAAGCAGGCGCTGTGGCGGTTCCCGGACGTGTCGGAGTTCGAGCACGACCTCGAGGCGGCCGAGGCGATCCGGCGGGCGGAGGCCAGCGTCGTCACGCCGCCGTCGGCGGAGGAGAGGGCGCTGGCGCACGCGACGCCGTGGCGCAAGCGCATCCCGCCGGGCGGCGTCACCGAGTTCCGCGAGTGCCACTCGTTCTGACGAGCGCGCGGCCGCGTTCGCGCTCTGCGCGCTCGCCCTCGCGCCGCGCCCTCTCCAGCCGCATCTCGAACTTCTGCTGCGCCACGAGCAGCCAGTGGTACGGCGTCGCGTCGCCCTCCATGCGATCGTGCGACTGTGTACCAGTACGCCGACAATTTCGTGGAGAGGGGGACGCAGCCGGCCGTCGCGCTTCAGCGCGTTGCCCCGATCGACACGGCCGCGGTGGAGCCGACGGCGGACGCGAGTTCGACCATGAACCCGGGTCTCACGATCCAATCCTCTTTTGTTCGGCGCACCTGTGAGTAGATGAATATCATTGGTATGGTCAGCAGAGCTATCGACACACTGACGCGCGACGTGGGCTTCATCGCCAGCATCAGCTGGTACATCAAGAAGTACGCCATGACCGCGAACAGGGCGTGCCACTCGGCAGGGTTGAACCACGGGACCCGGACGTTCGACAGCGCGGTGCAGGCGTAGAAAAGCGCGATGGCGCGCGCGACGGGACGAGTGTACACGCTCGGCGCCTGCGAGGTCCCGCGGAACGCGCCCGCGGCGGTGTAGGCGCCGACGCACGCGTTCATGATGAGCGAGGGCCACAGTAAGTAGTCGGAGGGAAACCACTCCCCGAGGATGAGGACGCCCTGGACGACGAACAACAAGACCAAGTAGAGGAGCGCGGCGTTCTCCCACGCCGTCGCGGGCTGTTGGCGCGGATGGGCGAGCAGCAGCTTCTCGATGTTCAGGTTCGTGAAGTAAAGCCACGGCACCGACAGGAGGAGGTGGGCGGCGTACGCGATCGCCGAGAGTGTCAATTCGCTCCCGCGTTTCCCAGTGTCCAGGACGGTGCAGCTGCTCAGGTGCATGCATCCGCTGTCATGGGAGACGTGGTAGAGAACCAGGGGCACGCTGTACTTCAGCAGACAGTAACCGATCGCCGTCGCCGCGATCTCGGACATGCTTGTTTTCTACGCCGCTTTCTACGCCGGGCCACAAAAAAGACCTCGCACTCGGCCTTCCCCCACCGGCCTGCCGCATCAACACCTCACTGCCCCACGAACCCCTCACTGCCCTACCAGGAGTTCTGCTCCATGTGGCCCGAAAGCTCGTAGACTTCCGCGCGTGCGTTGCGAAGACACGCGTCGGAGACATCGGTGGCCGTGTACGTGTACACCTTCACGTACAGGCCGTCGGGCATGCGGTACGTCCGCTCGAAGAGGCGCTTCGCGGCCAGCGGGTCCTTCGCCCACACGAGCGTGGTGATCTGCGCTTGGTCGTCGCCGTAGTCGGTCTGCCTGAAGCAATGGACGCAGAAGAGTCGGAGCGCCGCGCGATGGGCGCGCCACGCCTGCTGGATCGCCTCCGCCGCGCGGTCGCCGCGCGCCAGTTCGACGGACGCGGCGCGCGCGCTCTTCGCACATCGGTGAGGGCAGCGCACGCGCGAGCGTCCGACCTGGGCGGCGGCGCTCATCCGGCCGGCCGCTTCGCGGAAGGTTTCATCTGCCCAAAAATTCCCTCGGGAGGAGAATCTCGCTCCGGCGTTCGGGGAGACCGACGAGCACGAGCATGCCCGCACACTTCGCTCGCGACGCGCCCTGTGGCTGCGACAACGAGCGCATCCCGCCCGGCGCCGGCGTGCCTTGCAGGGAGGCAGAGCGCCGCGCCTGTCCGGCCAGCGACCTTGTGTGCAGACACGCAGTCATCGGACACGGTGCACGCGACCGGCCGTCGGCGCACCCGAGGAGGCTCTGCCCGCACAGGATGGGAGGCTCGGGCGCGTCGCTGTACTGCCCGCAGTGCGTGTGTGACGTGTGCGACGTGACCTGTGCGGAGTGCTTCGACAACGAGTCTCATGCGAGCGTTCAGGAGGAAGACCTGCTGAACGCAAGGTTCGAGTCCCGCAGGATCGTTGAGTTCAAGGTCGGGATGACGTGGTGGTTCGGGAGTCAGGCGTGGGTGTCGGTCGTCGCGGCGCTGGACGGCCTCTCTGGCGCCGCGTTCGAAGGATTCTCGTTCGAAAGGCGCCACGCCACCCTGTGGTTTCGGACGAGCCGCACGAGACCCCCGGCCGGGCACCGCCACCACGAGAAGAGGCAACGACTGGCCGCCGAGCCATGGCTTTACGGATGCGTCGGCGTCTACGAGCTCATCGACGCGTTCGTCCCGTGCATGCTGAGCTACGACGCCGAGCGCGCAATGCAATGCGCGGTCGACGGCCTGATGCGCAACGGGAAGTTCGCGCCACACGCCCGAGCTCCGCAGAGGCTGGTGAGCTCGGCTTACCTGATCGCACGCTTCGATCCGGGCACGCCGGACGTGCCTTCCGAGCCGACGCTCGCGTGTCCGGCGGGAATGGTGGACCTGGCACGTGCGTGCTCGACCTCGCGCGAGCGACTGGCGGATCTGCTCGACTTGGACGATTCGGACGAGGAGTCCGACGACTGAAGCTCGGGAGAGGGTCTGTCTGTCATGGGAGGTAGGTCATGGGAGGTAGGTCATGGGAGGTAGGTCATGGGAGGTAGGTGTCCTTGTTCGTGCGATGGATCACCGCCTTGGACGCGCACTGTTTGAGCAAGTCGCCTTCGCCACGAAGGTGCTTGGAGTCCTCCAGCTTCCAGTTCATCGCGAACACGTCCACCCGCGAGACCTTCGGGTCCTGCTGCAGCGCGTCGAGGATGACGGTCCCCGACGACGCCCCCCACTCGGCCGAGGCGGTCGTAGCATTCGCGCACGTCCGGAACAGCGCGTGCGGGTGTGCGAGGCGGTATTTGGTGTGGCACGCGCTGGGTGCGCGGGTGCGCGCGGACGACGGGTTCTCGATCAGCACGACGGGGCTCGCGTCGCACCGCGATTCGCCGTGCCAGCCGTCGCCCTTGTCTCGGAGAGCAAGCAGGTCGGTCCGCTCCCCCGGAAGGAGATTCTTCCGATCGTTGAAGCGAATCACGAACGGGCACGCGTCGATGTGCCTGCGGTCCTCCAGTGTCAGGGGACCGTTCCCCACGACGCACACCTCGGCGGGCACGTCCATGGTCGCTCTCACTTTGTACGAGCTCGAACAAAAATACTTTTGTTACAGAACTCTTGTGGAGGGGGAGGGGTGGGGACGACGTCTCACCACCTCGGGTGAGACCTCGGGTGAGATGGCGCACGGTTCGAATGTCAATCAGATTGAGGGTTCACGGCGGGATGCGAATCGCCTCATGGATTACTACACTGGCTACTCGACAGGCTTCAGCGCCGGATGGGTTGCGCATCGCGACCGCGCATCCGCACCGGCCTCCTGCACGATTTTCACCCTCGCCTCACAGAAAGGTCTCAAAAGAAGGATTCGCAAAGGCGACATCTATGCAGTGAACGAATGGACCCATTGGCGCGCGACGACTCATCCGTTTCATGTGGACGACGCTGCTAAGGCAAACTACATTGTAGCTCTGTACGACGACGCCGCGCGCGCGATGCGTGTCGCGCGAGAGCACCGTATTCCACTTCATCGCATGGTCCTACTCGACTTTTCTCCCGGATGTCGGCCGCTCCCGAGTGACCAGATCCATCGCGTCCGGTTGGAGACGATCGGATGCCGCGCGCGTCAGGGGTACGACATTCTCAGTCCACACAGCGCGTCTGTCCCTGCTCGCGCCTTTCAAAAACTCAGACGGCGCAGCTCCCTTATCTTCTTCCACGGCCATCTTTCCAAGCCTTACATCGACTACCCTCGTTCAACGCTTCGCTACGTGTTGTGGAAGGCACTGCGCGACGAACCAGGCTGCGATGTCGGTGCCTATGACGTCGAAACCTCCGTGAATGAGCTCACGACGCACGACCCGGCACGCCTGTGCAAGGAGTGCTCCTACACCTGCAAGACGTGCTATTTCGGTGCACAGGACGGCAGGTGGCCCAACAGCCCCCGCCTGTCGAATGCGGAGTTCATTCAGCGAATGCAGAGAAGCGTCTTCTGCATCGCCGCACGGGGCGACAACCCTGGCTCGCCAAAGCTTGCGGAGGCGATCGTCAGCGGCTGCATCCCGATCATCATCGTGGACCAGCCTCTCCCGTTCGAGCGCGTCCTGAATTACACCGCCTTCTCGCTCCGCCTTCCGCTTGAGGAAGTCCTCGCCGATCCCGCCCTCGTCTTGCGGGTCGTCAAGGGTGTCAACGAGGACAGCCTGGCGACAATGCAACGCAACCTGCGCCACGCTTCCTCTTTTTTCGATTTCCACGATAATCCGTTCAGGTTCTCAGCTCAGGACGCGATCATTGACGAGATTTGTGCGTTGCCGTGAGTGCTTCAAGAGGGAAGGGCGCCTTGTCGAAGGCATCCTGTCGCTTCAGGGAAGAAGAACGCCCGGAAGAAGTCCAACCCTCGACCTCATCCAACGGCCATTCCTCTGCGTAGTTAGGATAAAGCAGTTTACATGTCTTCAACTCAGACTCACTCATTTGTGGGTAAGCGAACTTGTGCAATATCTTTTTATTCGAGACAATCAACTGCTCCCATGTTTTTGCATCCCCTCTGACTTCGGCGCTGTACAGTCCTTCACCACATCGGTAGAGTTGCTTCATCCCTCGGTACGTGGCGCGTGCGCCTTTCAAGGCGTCCCGGTAGCTGCACCCGTGTGCGGATCGATAGCGCTGCACGTGCTGCACCCATGCGTTGGGCTTGTGATTCTTTGCTCTCGTCGTCGCCCGAGACGGCATTTATCACCCAACGTACAAAAAAGTATCAGCGTTTCATGATCTCGTCGACCGCGGCGCGCGCGTCCTGGGCGGTGCGGACCGACCGGAGCGGCGTGGAGGGAAACGCGCGCTCCACCTCGCGGATGCCGTACGGCGAGACGGCCTCCGCGTCGACGACGATGCCACGCAACCCGACCTCGTCGGACCCCTTGCAGAACGCACTCCCGTCGCCGATCCGAACCTTGAACGGCTCGAGCCCGTAGAAGCGGACGCGCGCGCAGGCGGCGCGCCCCGTGAGAGTGTGCGCGCCGACCACGGCCACGGTCGTCAGGGAGTGGAGGGGAGGGACGAGGAGCAGCAGGGTTAGGCAGCGGGCGACCCTCATCGAGGCGCGTGGGTTCGGGGGCAGCGCACAGACCCGACGGGGAATCTGACGCCGACCATCAGCCCCCATTCCTTCCCCGTTCGTTCCCCGTTCCTTGTCACGGGGCCACCTGGCCGTTCACACCAGCAGCCCCAAAAAAGGGATGTGTGCTGTAACAGGGCAAGTGGATGACCCTCGTGCACATCAGGATCAAGCGATCGACCCTCCGCATCGCCACGCGCGGCG
>MDTD01157864.1_pt1 | contig 23597 bp, 18 predicted proteins | sample 811221 | NCBI WGS metagenome assembly MDTD01 (sample SAMN05326646, study PRJNA326480) | marine metagenome | isolation source: seawater | place: Pacific Ocean: South West | collected 2011 | reverse complement strand
CCGGGCCGGGCGGCGGGATCGGTCGGGAACGGCGAAACGATCGAGGGCCGCACGCGGCGAAGGCCGGTCTGCTTGAGCACGACGCGCGCGATACGCGGACAGGCCAGAAGGTCATCGCCCACATGCAGGAACTCGGCGGGGCGCTGGTAGAACTCCTCGAAACAGGTGAACTGCGCGTCGGTTTCCTCTGCCAGCACCTCGTCGGGCACGAGCCGCAACCGGTCTCGCCAGCGCCACCAGCGCGCACGCGGAAGCTGCTCGCCGAAGAGTTCCCGACCACGCACCGACAGCGGTGCATGCGGGCCGGTGAGCGTCAGTGTCAGGCCGACCCGCGTGTGATGGCGCACGGCGTCCACCGCATCGCGCAGGGGCAGGTATTCGCGCGACCACAGATCGGAGGCGACGACGCAGCCGATTGCCGAAAGCAACCCGTCCTGCGCGAGCTGGCGCAGCGCGCGGTCGATGCCGAATGTGAGCCCGTAGTCGGGCGCGGTAAGCTGAATGCGCTTCATGCGTTGTTTTCGCGACCTGTCGTCCGAGGTCCCGTCCCGATCACGGGACCACGCCATGGGGCGCGGACCCATAAGCTATGGCCGAGGCACTTTGCCTTGCCAAGCGTCAATTCCTGCAAGGGCCCTTCGCCTCACGCTGCTCAGGGAAGCGGGTAGACCGGATCGCGCGGGTCGCCGCCGTGCGGATTGGCCACCTTGTAGACCAGAAGGTTCTCGAGCGTGACGCCCTTCACCGTGCGCGTGAGGGTGCCAAGGCGAACCACCTCGCCGAAGCGCTCCCGCAGCTTGTCGACGCCCGGATCGCGCCGCTTCTCGGTCAGGAAGAGCGCCGGACGCGAAACGACCTCCACAGGCAGCGGCTCCGCCATCACATAGCGGATACGTTCGCTGACCTGCTCGACGCGCAGCGTGGTGTCGCGCAGGGCGAAGGAGAGCTGGGCGTTGAGCCCGTAGCCATGAGTGGCGATCCAGGAGACCTTCTGCTCCTTCGCCATGCGCAGCACCGCACCGCGAATGCCCTCCCAGCCCCGGATCTGGAAAGTCGGATCCTTGCGCGCGAAGGCGCCGGTGATCGGGACGACGGCGTGGATCTGCACCAGCGTGCCCAGGGCGATGCCGACGACGATGGCGCAGGCGGCAAGGCCGCGCCAGACCCTGCGTCCCGTCAGCGGCGGCGCGGCGGCAACGCTTGCCGCCAGCAGCACGAGCGCGGGATAGAGCGGCGCCGGCCAGTTGGCCTGCACACGGGTGTGGAAGGAATGAAACAGCAGATAGGCCAGGAACGGCAGGCTGGTCCAGAACAGCAACCCGGCCTCGGCCCGCCCCTTGCGCACATCCGCGACCAAGCCGCCAAGGCCGACAAGGACCAGAACCGCCGTGATCGGGTTCAAAAGCCCCGCGAGCGCGCCGAAGAACTCGCCGACGTACTTCAGCGTCCAGCCGTGCGGCACGGCCCGGCCGAACTGCTTGACGAAAGAGGCCCATTCGTGGGCCGCGTTCCAGGAGATCACCGGGGCGAAAAGCGCAACCGCGACAGCACCACCCGCCCACAGTTGCCAGGAGCGCCACCAGCGCCGCGCCTCGGGCACGAAAACGAGCCACAGCACGATGCCCGCACCGAGGAACAGGACGGAGTATTTCGATGTCAGGCCAAGGCCCGCGATCGCTCCGATGGCGATCCACCACCAGCCGTTGCCGCTCCGGTGCAGTTCGGCCAGCGCCCAGATCGCCAGCCCCCAGAAGAAGACGGAGGGCGCGTCCGGCGTTGCCATCAGGCCGCCGATGCCGATGATGGGCGCCGCGTTGAACAGCAGCACCGCGTAGCCGCCCGCCCGCTCGCCGAAGAGCAGCAGGCCCGTGCGCCACAGCGCAAGCGAGCCGAGCATCCCGGCAAGCACCGGCATCAGGCGCACGCCAAGCGATCCGTCGCCCGACAGCGACAGGCCCGCCCAGGTCCACCAGGCGATCATGGGCGGATGATCGTAGTAACCAAGCGCCGGCGCGAGGCCCCAAAGGCGGTAGTAGGCCTCGTCCTCGGCAAGGCCGGAGGCGCCGGCGACGAAGAGCTTGATCGCCGTCAGCACGCCGACGACGAGCACGAGCCCGGCGGGACGCAGGAAGAACGGAAGTGTCGGATCGCTTTCGCGACGCGGCGCGGCGGTCGTCATGGCGGGATCAGGCCTTGCGCCAGGTCAGCACGGAGCTTGCGGCATAGTTCCACACCGCACCCATGACCGCGCCGGCGGCGCCGGCAATGCCGATGAGCAGAGGACCACCGTCCTCGCGGTAGATCATGGTCGCGACGCCGACGTTGGCCAGAACGCCGAAGCTGCACACCAGGTAGAAGGTGAGCAGGCCGCGCAGGGCCGCAAGCCCCTTCAGCCGGCGATCCCGGTAGGTCAGGCGGTTGTTGAGCCAGAAGTTCGACGTCATCGCGACGAATGTGGCCGACGTCTGCGCTGCGGTGAAGGGCACGGCGAAGAGTTCGGTCAGCGTGAAGAGCACCGCCATGTGCACGACGACGCCCGAGGCTCCCACCATCATGAACATCAGGAAGCGGATGGAGACGAGATCCCCGGCGAGCTTGGACAAGATGAGCCCCAGAAAATCGAGTGCGACGAGGGTGTCGAGCTTGCTTTCGCCGTGCAGCCGCTCGCGGAAGACGAAGGGAAGCTCGACGATCCGCAACGAGCCGCGTGCGCTCGCGACGATATCGAGCAGGATCTTGAACCCCTGCGACGACAATTTCGGGGCAAGGCGTTCGACCTCCGCCCGGCGGATCATGAAGAAACCGCTCATGGGATCGGAAAGCTCGACCTTGAGAAAGGTGCGTGCCAGACGGTTGGCAAGACCCGATCCCGAAGCGCGCACGCCCGAAAGCCCCTCGCCCACCGCTCCGCCTTCGACGTGGCGGCTGGCAACGGCAAGATCCGCGCCGCCCTTGTTGTCGGCGCCGGAAAGCGCGGCAAGCATCCTGGGCAGCAGCGTCTCGTCATGCTGAAGGTCGGCGTCCATCACCGCGACATAGTCGGCGGAGGACGCCAGCATCCCTTCCACGCAGGCGCCCGACAGACCGCGCCGTCCGACCCTGCGGATCACGCGCAGACGCGGGTTGATGTGGGCGAGTTCGCGGGCGAGTTCCCCGGTTCCGTCGGGCGAATTGTCGTCGACGACGATCGCCTCCCAGTCGATACCGGCGAGCGCCGTCTCGAGCCGCTCCAGCAGCACGGGCAGGTTGTCGCGCTCGTTATAGGTCGGAAGCACCACGGAAAGCACGGCCGGTGCAAAGGCGTCCGCGCGGTTGCGCTCACGGTCGCTGCCGGAGACGCCGGCGGAAAAATCGGAACGGGTCGGTTTCACGCCTGAATTCGCTGTCCTGTTGCCGGTGGCCGGTTCGCGCAGCGCGCCGGTCGATCCCTCCCATGCCGCGCGGGACCATAGTCCGCCGCGCCCCGATTGCAAGCGTCTTGGACAGCGCCCCCTCGCGACACGACGCAGCGCTTCCCCTGACGCACGTTCACCCGGCGGCCGGGATCTTTTCGGCCAGCGCGTCGAACAGCGGGTTCTGCGCGGTGAAGACATAGTCGAGCGTCGTCACGCTGACATGCGGCGCGCCGTGATCGCGCAGCAGCCTGGCGCAATCGGCGGCGTTTCCCGTCGGGCAGTGCAGAAGCAGGGGCTGGCCGACCTGCGTGCCGAAGGGCGCGATGGCGCCGAAGGTCTCCCCCGCAGCCCGCGCGGTCAGTTCCGGCGCCTGCACGAGCGCGCGGATCTCGCGGAAGCCGCGCGCGCGTTCCTCGGCGGAAATCCGGTCGAGGATGAGACGGGCGGCCGCGCGCTGCGCCTCGCTCCAGGACGCGCTGCGGGAGGCGACCAGGTTGGCCTCGCTCTTGAGGATGACGCCGTCGTCGAGCACCTTGAGATTGTTCGCCGCAAGGGTCGAGCCGGTGGTCGTGATGTCGACGATGAGCTCCGCCGTACCGGCGGCGGGTGCGCCTTCCGTCGCGCCGGCGCTTTCGACGATGCGGTAGTCGGACAGGCCGTGTTCCGCGAAAAAGGCCCGGGTCAGCGCCAGATACTTGGTCGCGACACGGATGCGCCCGCCGGCGACGGAGGCCCCGCCCCGCGCGCGGAAATGCGAGGCGACATCCACGAGGTCGGCCATGGTCGAGACATCGATCCAGGCGTCCGGCACCGCGACGACCACATCCGCGAAGCCGAAGCCGAGCGGCGTCACCACATGCACGCTCTCCTCGGGGTTCGCGATGGTCTCGCTCACCAGGTCGAGGCCGGTGACACCGAGATGCGCCTTGCCGGCGCTGAGCTCGCGCGCGATCTCGGAGGCCGACAGGAAGGCGATCTCCACATCCGCCGCATCGAAACGTCCCAGACGGCCACGGTAGTTGCGCGCGCCTCCCGGCCGCTTCACCGGCAGGCCGGCGCGGGCGAAGAAGTCGTGGGTGTTGTCCTGCAGCCGGCCCTTGGAGGGAATGGCGATGATCAATGGTGTCGTCATGTCTGCCTCATGTCGGGCGGCCCGAGCCGCTCGTGCCGGGCGTGGCGTGTCCCCCGCCACGTCCGCTCTCCCGGGGTGTCAGATGCGATCGAGCCAGATGGAAAAGCCTGTCGCGGGAATGGGCTCGCTGGCGCCAAGAAGCGACAGCAGCCGGTCATAGCGACCACCGCCGACGATGTGTCCCGCGTGCGGGCGCGAGCTGGAATGAATTTCGAAGACGAAGCCCGTGTAATAGTCGAGCCGGCGGCCGAAGCTGGCCGAGAAGCTCATGCCGTCCGCGGCAATCCCCCGCGCCTCCAGGGCCTCAAGGCGCGCGGCGAAGCGCGCGGGCGCGGTGCCGAGGTCCAGCCCTTGCGCGGCGGCGAAGGCCTCGATTTCGGCGAGCGCCGCACGCGGCGTGCCGGAAATCTTCAGGTAGCGTGACAAAAGCTCCGCCGCCCGGACCGTTGCCGGGTCCTGGGCCGAGAGGCTCGCCTGCTCCAGCAGGCGCTCGGCGATATCGGCGGCCGAGCGCCCGCCGACCGGGCGCAGGCCCGTCAGCCCGAGAAGCTCGGCGACCGCTCCCTTGGCCGCCGCCGGATCCAGCCCTTCGAGCACACGGGCAAGCGTCGGCGTTGCCGGAAGGGCGCTGCCGGTCTCCTCGCTCGCGCCCATGACGGCAAGCGCCGCCTCGAGACGGTCGGTCTCGCCAAAAAGCTCGCCAAGGCGACGGCTCCAGGCCGCTGGCGGGCAAAGCGCCTCCAGAACGGCACGAAACAGACCCTCGTCGCCGATGCGCACATCCGCGTCGTCAACGCCGAGGTGGCGGACGCTGTCGAGGCCGAGCGCCAGGATTTCCGCGTCGGCGGCTTCCAGATCGTCGCGTCCAAAGCACTCGACACCCGCCTGCAGGAACTCCGGCGCACCCTGGCTGCGCTGGCGGAACACCTTGCCGACATAGGAATAACGCGCCGGCGTGCGCGCGTCCTCGCCGTCGAGATGGGCGCGGCAGACGGGGATGGTGTAGTCGGGCCGCAGACACATCTCCTCGCCGTCCGGACCGGCGGTCAGGAACATGCGGCCGCGAATGTCCTCGCCGATCAGGTCGAGAAACAGGGACGCGGGCTGCAGGATCGCGGGCTCGACGCGCGGGAAGCCGGCCGTTTCCAGAAGGGAGGCCAGTCCGGCGTGGGTTTCGCTGAGAAGGCTCATCGGCTGCCTGCTCCCTTTTCGCGGTCGTCCGCCTGCTCGGCCAGCATCCGGCGCACGGTGGCGACAAGCTCGCCCTCCGGCACGCTCACCTGCGCCGGGCGGCTCTCGCGCCAGGTCACATTGTCGGCGATCTCGCCGGACAGACGCTTGCCTTCCACCAGGTCCTTGATCTGGACGGTGCCCTCGGCGCGCTCGTCACCGCCCTGGATGATGGCGAGCGGACAGTCGCGCCGGTCGGCATACTTGAGCTGGTTGCCGAACTTCTTCCAGTTGCCCTGATACATCTCGGTGCGGATGCCGGCGGCGCGCAGTTCCTGCGTCATGCGCTGGTAGCGCGCCAGGCTCTCCGCATCGCCGTCCATCACGGTGACGAGGACGGGGGCAAGCACCTCCTCGGCCTCGAGCTTGCCGAGGTTCTTGAGCGCCGTCATGAGGCGCGAGACACCGATGGAGAAGCCCGTCGCCGGAACGTCGCGGCCCGTGAAGCGCTTGACGAGCCCGTCATAGCGCCCGCCGCCGCCGACGGAACCGAACTGCACGACCTCGCCCTTCTCGTTGGGGACGGGAAACAGCAACTCCGCCTCATAGACCGGGCCGGTGTAATACTCGAGGCCACGGACGACGGAGGTGTCGATCAAAATGCGCTTGGTGCCATAACCCGCAGCCGTGACCAGTCGGCTGATTGCGAGCAATTCTTCCGCGCCTTCCCGCTCGACGTCGTTGGTCGCGTCACGTACCAGCCTCTCGCAGGTGGCGATATTGTCCGCGAAGTTTCCGGTTTTCTCGTTCGGGATCATGTCATCAAAGGGAAGGTCGGAGCCCTCCACCTTGGGCACGGCCACCCTGAAGCCCATGATTACAGGCTCCAAGCGGTCTATCTGCTCGCCGCTCAGCCCCGCACCCTTGGTAAAGTCGCCGCTCTCGTCCTTGCGGCCCTCGCCAAGCAGCAGGCGCACACCCTCCATGCCGAACTTGTCGAGCTTGTCGATGGCGCGCAGCACGGTCAGCCGGCGCTCGGCGTTTTCCTCGCCGCCAAGGCCGATGGCCTCCATCACGCCGTCGAGCACCTTGCGGTTGTTGACGCGGATGACGTATTGCCCGCTCGGAATGCCAAGGGCCTCCATCGTATCGGCCATCATCATGCACATCTCGGCATCCGCCTGGACGCCCGGCGCGCCGACCGTGTCGGCGTCGAACTGCATGAACTGGCGGAAGCGGCCCGGTCCCGGCTTCTCGTTGCGGAACACCCAGCCCGCGCGATAGCTGCGGAAGGGAAGCTGGATCTCGTTGATGTGTTCCGCCACATGGCGGGCGAGCGGCGCGGTGAGATCGTAGCGCAGGCTCATCCACTGTTCGTCATCGTCCTGCACGGAGAAGACGCCGGCATTGGGCCGATCCGTGTCGGGCAGGAACTTGCCGAGACAGTCGGTATACTCGAAGGCCGGCGTCTCGACCGGATCGAAGCCGTAGCTCTCGTAGACGCCCCTGATCTTCGACAGCATCGCGTCGGTGGCGCGAATGTCGGACGCGGAACGGTCGACGAAGCCGCGCGGCAGGCGCGCCTTCAGCTTGTTCGGTTTGGTCTTTGCCATGGACGAGCGGGATCCGTCAGAAAGTGCCTCGGGCGGCGGGGTGCCGCCGGTTGCCGGTGTCCTAGACGAAAGCGGGCTTTCGGGCAAGGATCGCGGGGATTTGCAAGCCCCCGCCGGTGCATCGCACCGCCTATCGAGGCGACTGGATCCCTGCCTTCGCAGGGATGACAAGGTGCGTGGTCCCGGCTTCCTCGTGTCCTCGACCTCCACCGCCCCCCCCGGACGCAGCGAAGCGGAGATCCGGGGCCCAATCCACGCGGCCGCATGTGAGGCCGGCGCGGCGGAGCCTCGCCCTCGCAGCTCCCGCCGGGCCTTTCACCCTCGGCTGGGGGTGCCAATAGGCCCCGGGTCGCGGGCCTGCTGCCCTTGCCCGGGGTGACGCTTGAGAGGGGGAGCTTCCCCTCAAAGTCGAGCGCCCCCCCCGAAAAGGGCATTTTCCCCGCGCGGGCGATGGACTAGATTTCAGAGCCTTCCGTCGAGGACGTGCGATACACGTCCGCAGTTCCCCGCCGCTTCGCCCAGAACAAGGACACGGTTCGTGGCCCATGACACCAGCCCCGCAGGGGACACCGGTTCCGAGCCCGTCACGGGGCCGCGCGTCCGACCGTTCGAGGTGACGAACAGAAGCGTTCTCGCCATCGCCGTGCCGATGACGCTCGCCTATCTGTCCACGCCGCTGCTTGGCCTGGTCGACACGGCGGTCATCGGACAGTTGGGCGATGCGGCGCTGCTGGGCGGCATCGCGCTCGGCGGCGTGCTGTTCGACCTCGTCTTCACGAGTTTCAACTTCCTGCGCTCCGGCACCACGGGACTGACGGCACAGGCGGTGGGCGCGGAGGAGCACACGGAAGAACGTGCCGTGCTTCTGCGGGCGCTGATACTTGCCGCCACCATCGGGCTTGCGGTGGTCGCGCTGCACCTCCCGCTGCTCGGCATCGGCCTCTGGCTGATGGGCGGCAGCGCGGACGTGCAGGCGGCGACCAGCACCTATTTTTCGATCCGCGCCCTGTCCGCCCCCCTGGCACTGGCGAACTACGCGTTCCTCGGCTGGTTCATCGGCCGGGGCCAGGCCATGACGGCGCTGCTGCTCCAGACCGGCCTCAACGGCCTCAACATCGCGCTTTCGGTGGTGTTCGTGCTGGGTCTCGGGTGGGGCGTGACCGGCGTCGCCGCAGCGACGGTTGCCGCGGAAGCCGCCGCCTGCCTTGCCGGCGCCCTGCTCGCCTGGCGGGTGCTGCGAGGGGCGCCGCTTCCCTCGCGCGCAAGGCTGATGGACGGCGAGAAGTTCCGCCGCATGATGGCGCTCAACGGCGACATCATGATCCGCTCCTTCGCCCTGATCGCCGCCTTCGGCTTCTTCTATTCCCGCTCGGCCGTGCAGGGAGACACCGTGCTTGCCGCCAACGCGGTGCTGGAGAAGCTGTTCATGGTGGCGAGCTTCTTCCTCGACGGACTGGCGACGGCGGCCGAACAGCTTTCGGGCAAGGCGGTCGGGGCGCGCTATCGCCCCGCCTTCGACCGTTCGCTCAAGTTGAGCCTGCTCTGGGGATATGTGCTCGCCGGGCTTCTGGCGGTGGTGTTCCTGACGCTCGGCCCGCTGCTCATCGAGACGATCACCACGGCCGAAGACGTGCGCGAGGTGGCCGAAACCTTCCTGCCCTGGGCGGCGGCAACGCCGCTGCTCGGCGTTCTCGCCTTCCAGATGGACGGCGTCTTCATCGGGGCCACCTGGTCGCGCGACATGCGCAACATGATGCTGGTATCGCTGGTCAGCTTTCTGGCGGTCTACTGGATCGCCTTTCCGCTGCTCGGCAATCACGGCCTGTGGCTGGCGTTCTCGGTGTTCCTCGCAATGCGCGGCTTCTCGCTGCTGGCGATCGCGCCCAGACGCGCGGCCGCGACCTTCCCGGCCGCGCCCGCGTAAGCGGCCGTCAGGACAGGCAGTCGAGGATTTCCCCGGCGCCGATCACACCGAGCGGACGGCCGTCCTCGACAACCAGCACCGGCCCATCGCTCGCTCTCTTCATCGCAATCACCTCGCGCACCGGTGCACGCGGCGCACAGGTGGGCGCTCCCGCTTCCGCAAGACCCTCCTCGCCGGAGGCGAGCGGCCGCATGACGTCGCGCGCGCGCAACACGCCGAGCGGGTTCATGTGGGCCACGAACTCCGCCACATAATCGTCCGCGGGCTTGCGCACGATCTCCTGCGGACGACCGAGCTGGACCACGCGTCCGCTTTCCATGATCGCGATGCGCGAGCCGATCTTTGCCGCCTCGTCGAGATCGTGACTGACGAAGATGATGGTCTTGCCGAGCTTGTCCTGCAGCGCCAGAAGCTCGTCCTGCAGATGCCCGCGAATGAGCGGGTCGAGCGCGGAGAAGGGCTCGTCCATGAGCAGGATCGGCGCGTCGGTGGCGAAAGCGCGGGCGAGCCCGACGCGCTGCTGCATTCCGCCGGAAAGCTCGTGCACATGCTTGTCGGCCCAGGGGGTGAGCCCCACGAGATCGAGCTGGTTGTCGACCTTCTCGCGGCGCTGCGCAGCGGACATGCCGGCGAGCTCGAGGCCGAAGCCCACGTTTTCCCGCACGCTGCGCCAGGGCAGGAGCGCGAAATTCTGGAACACCATGGCGATACGCCCGCGCCTGAGCGCGCGCAGCTCCGCCGGCGAACAGGTCGAGGGGTTCACCGAACCGCCGTCGCCGTCATGCACCAGAACCTCGCCGCGCGAAATCCGGTTGAGGCCGTTGACGGCGCGCAGGAGCGTCGACTTCCCCGAACCCGAAAGCCCCATGAGAACGAGAAGCTCGCCCTCGTGAATGTCGAAGGTCGCGTCATGAACGCCGAGCGTCTGCCCCGTGCGCTCCAGGATGTCGGCACGCGACACGCCTTCGTCCATCAGCGGAAAGGCCGATTGCGGCTTGCGGCCAAAGACGATGTCGACGTTCTTGAAGGAAACGGCGGTCCTGGTCATCACGAACGCCCTTCCTTGCCGTCGTTGCGGAAAAAGCGGTCGAGGACGATGGCGATCAGCACGATGGCGATGCCGACCTCGAAGCCGCGCGCGATGTTGACGGTGTTGAGCGCCCGCAGGGTCGGCACGCCCAGTCCGTCCGCTCCGACGAGGGCGGCGATCACGACCATGGACAGCGACAGCATGATGGTCTGCGTGAGCCCCGCCATGATCTGCGGCAGCGCATAGGGAAGCTCGACCTTCCACAGAAGCTGCGACTTCGTCGCGCCGAACGCCTCGCCCGCCTCGATGAGCTGGCGCGGGGTGGAGGAAACGCCGAGCTGTGTCAGGCGAATGGGGGCGGGAATCGCGAAGACGACGGTCGCGATCAGACCCGGCACCATGCCGAGGCCGAAGAGGATCAGGGCCGGAATGAGATAGACGAAGGTCGGGATCGTCTGCATGAGGTCGAGAACGGGCCGCATGGCGGCGAAAAGCCTGGGACGGTGCGCGGCGGCGACGCCGAGCGGCACGCCGATGGCCATGCAGACGATGGAGGCCGCGATCACCAGCGACAGCGTTTCCGTCGTTTCCTCCCAGTAGCCCTGGTTCAGGATGAGCAGGAGGCTGGCGGCGACGAAGACGGCGAAGGACACCTTGCGCCTGACGAGGTAGGCGAGCGCGGCGGCGATCAGCACCGCCACAAGCGGAGGCGGTGCCTGCAACACCGCGAGGATCGCGTCGATCATCGCCTCGAGAACGGCGGACAGGCCGTCGAAAAACCAGGCGCCATTGTCGGTGAGCCAATCGACGCCGGACTTCGCCCAGGCCCCGATCGGCAGCTTCTCGTCGGTCAGCCAGTTCACGGCAGCCCGCCCCCTCTCATGCCGGATTTCGGATCAGGCCGCCCCCGGAACCGGGCGCGGCAGGCAGGCGGTGACGTCACCGCCCCAAGGTGTCGCGCCGGACCGAAAAGGCCCGGCGCGGTGCCATGTTTCGGGATCAGACGCCCCTCAAAGGCCGAGATCGCCCTTCAGCGCGGCGGCGGCATCCCCGCCATCGAGCGTCGTGACGCCCTCAAGCCATGCGTCGGCGGCCGTCGGGTTGGCCTTCAGCCAGGCACGCGCGGCATCCTCCGGCTCGGTGCCGTCATTGAGGATCGCGCCCATGATCTCGTTCTCCATCTTGAGCGAGAAGACGAGGTTTACAAGGAACTTGCCGACGTTCGGGCAGTCGTCGCCATAACCGGCGCGGACGTTGGTGTAGACCGTGGCTCCGCCGTAATTCGGGCCGAAGACATCATCGCCGCCATCGAGGTAGGCCATCTCGAAGTTGGCGTTCATCGGGTGCGGCTCCCAGCCCAGGAACACCACGTCCTCGTCCCGCTTGGTGGCGCGGGAGACCTGGGACAGCATGCCGGCCTCGGAGCTCTCGACGATCTCGAATCCCTTCAGGCCGAAGGTGTCATTGTCGATCATCTCGATGATGAGACGGTTGCCGTCGTTACCCGCCTCGATGCCATAGATCTTGCCGTCGAGCTGGTCCTTGAACTTGGCAATGTCAGCAAAGGACTTGAGCCCCTTGTCGTAGGTGTATTTCGGAACGGCGAGCGTGTACTTGGCGCCTTCGAGGTTGGCGCGCACGGTCTCCACCGAGCCGTCCTCGCGGTAGGCCGCGATGTCGCCCTCCATGGTCGGCATCCAGTTGCCGAGGAAGACGTCGATGTCCTTGTTCTTCATCGAGGCGTAGGTCACCGGAACGGAGAGGATCTTCACGTCCGTCTCGTAGCCGAGCGAATCCAGGACAACAGAGGCAACCGCCGTCGTTGCCGTGATGTCCGTCCAGCCCACGTCAGAGAACCGGACCGTCTTGCAGGCGGCGGGCTCCGCGGCGAAGGCCGTTCCGGCCGACAGGCCGAGAGCAAGCGCGGCAGCGCCGAAGCGCAGGGCAAATGTCGTCATGTGATCTTGTCCTTCCCTCTTTAGGATCACGACCCCTCTCCAGGATCACAACGTGCCCGGCGCACAGGGCAACGGGCACGAAACGAATCCGGCCTGGCGGCCGGATGATGAACGCGGCGACGGCCCCGCGCAATCGCGCAAGGGAACCTTGCACGCCGGGCGGGGCCCGTCGTTTCACGCAAGTGTCGCATGGCGGGGCGAACGCCCGTTCCGGAAGCCCGCACCTCGCGCGGCAGCCAACCCGTGCCCCGGACGCTCGTCCCGGCCCGGAGAAAACAGGTGGCGCACAGCATCAAGGCTGCGTCCGGGTCGACGCAGGCGGCATAAGGCCGACAGCACCCCGACGGCCGATATGAAAGCACTTTTCGCCGGGGTTGGCAAATGCTCCGCCAAAATGCCTTTTTTTCATTGATTGAATGACCAATCAAAAATAGACCTGAAAAGCAGCGGGCGAACGGTCGACGTGTCCGGAAACGAATGCTGGCGCACACGCGCAATGCACCGACGAACAGTCGCACCGCAGACATGCCCCACACCACCAACGAGGCTCGCCATGCCGCGCATCGGAATGGAATCGCATCGCCGCAAGGCCCTGATCGACGCGACCGTGGAAACCATCCATGCGCGCGGCTTCCAGGACGCGACAATGGCAGAGATCGCGAGGCGCGCCGGCGTGTCGGGTGGGCTTGCACATCACTATTTCGGCTCCAAGGCGGGACTGTTGAACGCCACCATGCGCGCGCTGCTGGCCGACCTGTCGCGTGAAACGCAAGCCCGCATGGGCCGTTCGACAGGCCCGCGCACCCGTATCTCGGCGATGATCGCGGCAAGTTTCGCACCGGCCCAGTTCCAGCCCGCCCTGATCTCCGCGTGGCTCGCGTTTTATCTCCAGGCGCGCACCGAGCCCGAAACACGCCGGCTGCTGCGGATCTATCACGCGCGTCTGGTCTCGAACCTCGCCCACGCCTACAGCGCGCTGGATCTCGGCGAGCGCGCCCGCGCGGCGGCGGAGGGAACGGCCGCGATGATCGACGGGCTTTGGCTGCAGCATGTCTTCGCCGAAGGGCCGCCGCAGCCCCGCATCGCGATCCGCCGGGTCGAGGATTACGTGGACCGGCAGATCGGCGCGCCGCAGGGCCAATCCGGAGACTGACACCATGCAGGACGCCACACATATCGTGATCGGCGCCGGTTCGGCCGGCGCGGCCCTGGCCTACCGCCTTTCGGAAGACCCCGCCAACCGGGTTCTGGTGCTGGAAGCCGGTGGCACGGACGCCGGACCCTTCATCCAGATGCCGGCCGCGCTCTCTTATCCCATGAACATGTCACGCTACGACTGGGGCTTTTCGAGCGATCCCGAGCCGTATCTGGGCGGACGGCGGCTTGCCACGCCGCGCGGGCGGGTCGTCGGCGGCTCGTCCTCGATCAACGGCATGGTCTATGTGCGCGGCCACGCACGCGATTTCGACACCTGGGAAGCGATGGGGGCGAAGGGCTGGGCCTACAGGGACGTCGCCCCCTATTTCGCCCGCATGGAGACCTCCCACGGCGGCGAAGCGGGCGTGCGCGGCTCGACGGGTCCGCTGCATGTGACGCGCGGAACCAAGTGGAGCCCGCTCTACGACGCCTTCATCGAGGCGGGGCGCCAGGCCGGCTACGAGACCACCGCCGACTACAACGGGCTGAAGCAGGAAGGCTTCGCCGACATGGAGATGACCGTGTGGCGCGGGCGCCGCTGGTCGACGGCCAACGCCTATCTGAAGCCGGCGCTCAAGCGGGACAACCTGCGTCTCGTCTCCGGCGTCACCGCGCGTCGCATCCTGTTCGATGGCACGCGGGCCACAGGCGTCGAGATCGCACGCGGAAACGGCATCGAGACCTACAGCGCCTCGCGCGAGGTGATCCTCGCCGCCTCGTCGATCAACTCGCCCCGACTTCTGATGCTGTCGGGCATCGGCGACGCGGACGCCCTGTCTGCGCTCGGCATTCCTGTGATCGCCGACCGCAAGGGGGTCGGCCAGAACCTGCAGGACCACCTGGAACTCTATATCCAGCAGGCGTGCACCCAGCCGATCACGCTCTACAAGCACTGGAACCTGTTTTCCAAGGCGCTGATCGGCGCGCGCTGGCTTCTCACGGGCACCGGCCTTGGCGCGTCCAACCACTTCGAGGCCTGCGCCTTCATCCGCTCCGGAGCCGGCGTCGAGTATCCCGACATCCAGTACCACTTCCTGCCCTTTGCCGTGCGCTATGACGGCAAGGCCGCGGCGGAAGGACACGGTTTCCAGGCGCACGTGGGACCGATGCGTTCGAAGTCGCGCGGGCGTGTCGCCCTGACCTCGCCCGACCCGCGGGCCGCGCCATCGATCCTGTTCAACTACATGTCGCATCCAGACGACTGGGCGGACTTCCGCAAGGCGATCCGCCTGACACGGGAGATCTTCGGCCAGGAGGCCTTCGCCCCTTATCGCGGCAAGGAAATCCAGCCGGGTGCGGCGGTTCAGAGCGACGAGGACCTCGACGGCTTCATCAAGGAGCACGTGGAAAGCGCCTACCACCCTTGCGGCACCTGCCGCATGGGCGACGCCGGCGACCCCATGGCCGTGGTCGACCCGGAAGGGCGCGTGATCGGCGTGGAGGGCCTGCGCGTCGCCGACAGTTCCATCTTCCCCCAGATCACGAACGGCAACCTCAACGGCCCCTCGATCATGGTCGGCGAGAAGATCGCCGACCTCGTCATGGGCAAGGATCCGCTTCCGGCCTCCAACCAGGAGCCCTGGATCCACCCGGACTGGCGGACAAGCCAGCGCTGAGGTCTGGTCAGGCCCCGTTTGTCCGCTATCCTCAAGATGATACGCCGCACGCCCGCAAGACACTTCAGGGAGACGCCCATGCGCGCACAGCCGCAAGCCTCGCATTTCATCAACGGCGCCTATCAGGAAGATCTCCACGGCCGGCCGCTGGAGAGCCTTTATCCGGCCACCGGCGAGGTGATCGCGCGGCTTCATGCGGCCGGCTCCGAGACAGTGAACGCGGCGGTGGCCGCCGCACGCACCGGACAGAAGATCTGGGCGGCAACGCCACCGGTCGAGCGGGGGCGGGTGCTGCTCCAGGCGGCGGCACTGCTACGCGAACGCAACCGCGCGCTTTCGGAACTGGAAACGCTCGACACGGGCAAACCGCTTCAGGAAACGCTGGTCGCCGATGCCGCCTCGGGCGCCGAGTGCCTTGAGTATTATGGCGGACTGGCGGGGACATTGACGGGCGAGCACATCGATCTCGGCGGATCCTTCGCCTACACGCGCCGCGAGCCTCTGGGCGTTGTCGCGGCCATCGGTGCATGGAACTACCCGATCCAGATCGCCTGCTGGAAGGCCGCGCCCGCCCTTGCGTGCGGCAACGCCGTCGTATTCAAGCCATCGGAAATCACGCCCCTGTCGGCGCTGAAGCTTGCCGAGATCCTTCAGGAAGCCGGACTTCCCGACGGCTGTTTCAACGTCGTCCAGGGCTTCGGCGAGACAGGCGCGCACCTCGTGAGCCATCCGGATGTCGCGAAGGTCTCCCTGACCGGGTCAGTTCCCACGGGCACGAAGGTGGCCGGACTCGCGGCGCAAACGCTCAAGCACGTAACACTGGAGCTTGGCGGCAAGTCGCCGCTCATCGTCTTCGACGATGCCCATCTCGACAACGCGGTCTCGGCGGCGATCAACGCCAACTTCTATTCAAGCGGCCAGATCTGCTCCAACGGCACACGGGTCTTCGTCCAGAAAGGCATCAAGGAAGCCTTCCTCGCCCGGCTCGCCGAGCGCACCGCGAAGGCGCGCATGGGGGACCCGATGGACGAGGCCGTCGACACCGGTCCCCTCGTATCGCAGGCGCAATATGAAAAGGTCACCAGCTATATCGAGGCCGGCAAGGCCGAGGGTGCGCGCCTCGTCTGCGGCGGTGACCGGGCCAGGGTCGAGGAACTGCCGGACGGGCTCTTCGTGACGCCGACGGTCTTCGCCGACGTCGCCGATCACATGACGATCGCGCGCGAGGAGATCTTCGGCCCCGTCATGTGCGTTCTCGACTTCGAGGCCGAGGACGAAGCCGTGGCGCGCGCCAATGCGACCGAGTTCGGCCTCGCGGCAGGCGTCTTCACCCGCGACATCACCCGCGCGCACCGAGTGATCGCCGGCCTGAACGCGGGAACCTGCTGGATCAACACCTACAACCTAACGCCGATCCAGATGCCGTTCGGCGGCATGAAACATTCCGGCATCGGACGCGAGAACGGTCACGCGGCCATCGAGCACTACAGCCAGATCAAGTCCGTCTACGTCGAGATGGGAGACGTCGAAAGCGCCTACTGAGCGCGAAGGAGGGCGAGAACAGCCTCGGGAGGGCGCCCGATGACCGCACGCCCGCGCGCGATCACGACCGGGCGTTCGATCAGGATCGGATGCCTGGCCATCGCGTCAACGAGAGCATCCGGATCGGAAACCTCGTCAAGTCCCTCTTCACGGTAGACCGGCTCGCACGTCCGCATCAGAGCACGCGGGTCGTCGAGGCCAAGGGCCGCGAGGACCGACCTGATCTCTCTTTCATCGGGCGCATCCGAGAGATAGAGGCGAACCGTTGGCTCAACGCCCTCCTCGCGCAGCAGGTCCAGCGTTCTCCGCGACTTGGAGCAGCGCGGATTGTGCCAGATGATGGCTTCACCGCTCATATGCCGCCCTCCCCGTCCGGGTCGAGGCGCGCCCAGGCGTCCGTGTTGCGCCCCGTGGCCTCGGAAAGGTTCGCCAGCCCTTCCCGGTCGAGGCTGGCGGCGAGGTGCTTCGTGATACGCGAGAGAAGTTCAGGCCCCTCGTAGACGAGCCCGGTGTAAAGCTGAAGCAGGGTCGCGCCGGCGGCGATCTTGGTCCATGCGGCTTCGCCGCTGCCGACGCCGCCGACACCGATGATCGGCAGATCGGGACCGACACGCTGGCGCATCCGCGCAAGGGTGATCGTGGCACGGCGAAAGAGCGGGCGCCCCGACACGCCCCCCGTTTCCGACGCCCCCTTGCGGTCCGACACACCGGCGCGAGACAGCGTCGTGTTGGAGACGACAAGCCCTTCGATGCCGGAGGCCAGCACCTCGGCTGCGATGTCATCGAGACCCGCCTCGTCCATGTCGGGCGCGATCTTGAGGAAGACCGGCACGCGGCGCCCCACACGCTCGACCTGCCGTTCACGCGCCTCCACGACACGCCCCAGAAGCTCCGCAAGCGCGGCGCGGGCCTGAAGGTCGCGCAATCCAGGCGTGTTCGGCGAGGAGATGTTGACCGTGAAATAGGACGCACGGGCGGCAAAGGTCTCGATGCCGGTCACATAGTCGGCGACGCGGTCCTCCGCGTCCTTGTTGGCCCCCACATTCACGCCGACGATACCATCGCGGCCGGCGCGCGCATCAAGACGGGCGAGCAACGCGGCGTGACCGTCATTGTTGAAGCCGAGCCGGTTGACGATCGCCTTGTCCCGTTCAAGACGGAACACGCGCGGTTTGGGGTTCCCCGACTGCGGTCGCGGCGTGACCGTTCCAACCTCGGTATGGCCGAAACCGATGCGCAACAACGCGTCCGGCACCTCGCCGTTCTTGTCGAACCCGGCCGCCATGCCAAGCGGATTGGGAAACGCGAGGCCCGCCGCATGAACAGCGAGACGCGGGTCCGCCGTCGGCGGACAAACGGGAGCAAGGCCGCTGGCAAGCGCCTTGACCGTCAGGCCGTGCGCGGTTTCGGCGTCGAGCGTGAAAAGCGCGCGCCGCGCCAGTCCGGAAGCGAGCGACGCGAACATCAAAGCCCCTCCGGAAAGACGTGACTGCCGTCACCGCCAAGCGGCAGGGCAACGCAGGAGACGACGGCACTCATCGGAAGATCGCCGTAAAGATGTGGGAAGAGCGCTCCGCCGCGCGACGGCTCCCACCTGAGCGCGTCGCCAAGGGCTTCCGCGTCGATGGCGGCAAGCACCAGATCCGACTGGCCGGCAAAGTGCTTTTGTGCCGTGGCCCGCACCTGATCGGCCGCTGAGAAATGGATGAAACCGTCGGCGAGATCGACCGGCGCTCCGGTGTAGACGCCCGCATCCTCTGCCGCGCGCCACGCCGCGCGCGGGGAAATCTTGTAGATCAGCGTCATGCCTTGCGCCCTCGTCTCGTGCCCTCGTCCGCGCCCGCCGGATTACAGGGTGACAGGCATCCGCACAAGGCCGCGCGCGGACTTTGACATGTCGGCACCCCTGCCATTTGTCCGCACGACACGGCAGCGCACTGGCACACCGGCATCAATAGGAATATATACCGGAGCGGGGACAAGTTCCGCCGGACGGTCGCCGGGGCGCACCGGGGCGGGTCTCTGAAAGGGCATGGAGCGGGCGCATGTTGTCGCACGAAAGCGTATGGTCGGCGATCGACCGGCTGGCCCGGCACAACGGGATGACGCCATCGGGCCTTGCCCGTCGCGCCGGCCTGGATCCGACGACATTCAATCCCTCCAAGCGGATTGCCGCGGACGGACGCCCGCGCTGGCCGTCGATGGAATCGATCTCGAAGATTCTCGACGCCACGAAGGCGGATCTGGCCGAGTTCGTCGCGCTCATGCGGCATCCCGAAGCGCCGTCCATGACGCCCATGCCACCGACCGCAATGGCCGGCTTCTTCAGCGATGCCTCAGCGGCCAGTTCGGAAAGCTGGCCCGACCATGACGACGTGGAAGCGGCGGAACGGGTGGCGGCGCTTCCCGATCATGACCTGACGCTCAAGGTGCACGGGCGCGACCTCATGCCCCTTTACAGGGACGGTGACGTTCTGGTCGTCTCCCCGGCAGCCGACATCCGTCCGGGAGACAGGGTGCTCGTTCGTCATGCCGGGGGGCGACTCTCGGCCCATGTGCTGCTGCGCCGGACCCGAACCCGCGTGGAATTCGCCGGAGCGCGCGAAAGCGACCCGCCGCTGCGCCATGGCATCACCGAAATTGCCTGGATCGCAAGGGTGATCTGGGCGAGCCAGTAAAAGACGGGCACGCCACCCGCGCGCCCGAGGAGACCGCAATGAGACGTATCCTGCTGCCGCTTGCCGCCGGTCTGGCGACGGTCGGCCTCGTCGTGCTCGCGCTCCTGCGCCTTACCGCCCCCCCTCCCCCCTCGGCCGAGGAAGCCAGCGCCCGCATCGCCCTGCAAAACGAGCAAGCAGAACGCCGCGCGGCGGAGGAGGCCCTCGCCGCCAGCCTGCCGCCGGCGCCCCTGCCGGATACGCTGCGCAATGTCACTCCGGGCGGTATCCTGCCGCTTCCACCCGTCAACGGGCCCTTGAAACGTGTCGCCCCGCGCCTGCCCGAAGTTGAGAAACGGGAGGTGCCCGACGAGATCACCGTACGCCAACCGGTGGTGCTGGACGGGGGAACACTGGAAGCCGACGGGCTCGTGATCCGCCTCGCGGGCATCGAGGCGCCAGGCCTGGACGCGGCCTGCCCGTCGCACCTCGGTGGCTCCTGGCCCTGTGGCGTGCGTGCGCGCACCGCGCTTCGTGCCTTCGTCCGCCGTTTCGCCATCACCTGCTCCGACATCGCTCGTCCGGAAAACGGCCCGGTCACGGCGACCTGCAGGCGCAACACCACCGATCTCGCAACCTGGATGGTCGAACAGGGCTGGGCGCTCCCGGAAAACGGCGCGCCGAATGCCCTCGTGGAAGCCGCGAAGACCGCACGCAATGAGCGCAAGGGACGCTGGCAGCTCGAGGGACTGCCGAAACTGGACCCGGAACTCTCCCGGCCGGTGGAGCCCGAGTTCGAACTCGACCTTCCCGGCGTCCTTCCGGACAGCCCCGCGATCCAACCTCCTCCCGCTGAAGGGGACGGCCGCAACGCTCTGTCAAACGCGGCGAATCCAACACCCTGAAGACCCGGGCCCGCAGGTCTCGCACAACGCTTCAGGCACCTCCCCTTGCACGGCGGAGCAGGCCGGGCATTTGTTTCACGCGGCCAAATCGCACATGAAACAGGCCCACCAGAGACCCTGACCACAGGCCGAGGCAACTGCTCCTGAATATTCAAAGAAAAATTCGAGAAACAAAGTCATCATAAACACATTATTAACCTGAATTTACATTCATTCGCTCATGACTTCGCTGAAGTGAAAGACATGGAGCTTATTCAAAAGGAACATCAAGAATAAATACTTTCATACACATGAAATAAAAATCTTGCCCGCTCCTTTGCTCGAATACCTCCCGGCTCGCTCCAGCATCGTTTCCATTTCTCCCTGGGGGTACACGGTGATCCGGTTCTCAAATTTCAAGACCCTGTACAAGGTCATCTGCGTCGTCGCACTTCTGAGCGCGATCGCAGCCTTGCTCACTTATCAGGCCACCACGGCCATGAACGTAATGAACAGTGCCAGCGTCCAAATGGATACGCAGGCGACGAACTCCCGTCTCGTTGCCATGCTTGGCGCCAACCTTCTCGCGGTCAGCCGCGAGGACTACCGCATGGCGGCGGACCCGAGCGATGCGGTGATCCAGGAGGCCATCGCCAGTATCCAGAAGGAGCGCAAGACCTTCGCCAGCCGCGTTCGGAGCATTCGTGAAAACGACTCGACACTGATTGCGGAAGATCTCGCGGATATCGAACGCCTCTGGAATTCCCTGCAGGACGAAATCGACGAGGACATCGAGTTCAACCGAACGTTCGGCGAGGATCGCTCGGCGGAGCAGGTGGCCGAGTTGCGTGAGTCGCTTTCGCGGACTCATGGGGCAACCCGCAAGCTGCGCCAGGCCTTTATCGACCTCTCCGGAAAAATCGAAAATCAGGTGGACGAGGCACGGCAGTCGGCCACCCAGGTCTATCAGTCCAGCGAACGCTTCATGCTGATCCTCGCCGGAACGGGCATTCTCGGTGGCGTCCTGATCGGCTTTCTCATCACGCGCTTCGGTATCGTCAATCCGATCCGGGCTCTCATGGGAAGCGTTCAGCAGCTCGCCGCCGGCCAATTCGACATCCAGGTTGCCGGCCGCGACCGCAAGGACGAGATCGGCGAGATCGCGCAGGCGGTTGAGGCATTCAAGGTGAAACTTGCCGAAGAAGCCCGCCGTGAGGCCGAAGAGAAGACCGAGACGGACCGTATCGCCTCGGAAAGACGCCGCGCGGAGATGGTCCGCCTCGCGGACGATTTCGAAGGTGCCGTCGGAGAGATCGTCAACATCGTCTCCTCGGCATCGGCCGAACTCCAGGCGGCCGCCAGCACGCTGACCTCCTCGGCCGAGGAGACGAGTTCGCAGTCGGCCTCGGTGTCCAGCGCGGCGGAACAGGCCGCAATGAACGTGCAGACGGTTGCCGCAGCTATCGAGGAACTGGCGAGTTCCGCGACGGAGATCGGTCGCCAGGCCGAACAGTCGAAATCCGTGGCCGCACGCGCGGTCAGCGAGGCAGAGCGCACCAACGGCCAGATGCGAGAGTTGCGCCAGAACGCCGACCAGATCGGCGCCATCATCAGCCTGATCGACGAAATCGCGGAGAAGACGAACCTGCTTGCGCTTAACGCCACCATCGAGGCGGCACGCGCCGGAGAGGCGGGCAAGGGATTTGCCGTCGTCGCAAACGAGGTCAAGGGGCTCGCCGAGCAGACCGCGAAGGCAACGGCCGAGATCTCGGGTCAGATCAAGTCCATGCAGGGTTCAACCACGGTTGCGGGCGAGGCCATCGCCTCGATTGGCAAGACAATCGACGACATGAGCTCGATTTCAGACGCGATCTTCGGAGCCATTGGCGAGCAGAGCAACACGACGACCGAGGTCGCCCGCAACATCCAGCAAACCGCTCAGGGCACACAGGAAGTCACGGACAACATCACCGGGGTCACGGTCGCGGCACAGGAATCGAGCTCGGCGGCGGCGCAGGTTCTGTCATCCGCCAACGAACTGGCGGAGCAATCGGCCGTCCTGCGCACGCAGATGGATCGCTTTCTGGAGACCGTGCGGGCCGCCTGACCGACCGGCCTCTCCACGTTTCCTTCGGCAAAAAGAAAAGCCCCGGCGGGTCATCCCGCCGGGGCTTTTCCGTTTCATGCGCGACCGGATTTCTCAGGCGTTGCCGGAAACCAGCTCGCCGGAGATCGCCTTGGCAATCAGGGCCCGGGTCTCGGGAATGCCGTAAAGCGCCACGAAGGAGCCGAAGCGCGGTCCACGCTCCTGGCCAAGCAGGAGCCGATAGAGCGCGTTGAACCAGGACACGGAGACGCCCGGGCCGCCGTCCGGCCCCTTCTTCTTCTCGTCCTGATAGCGCTCGATCGGGCGCGCCACATCAAGCACGGCGTCCTGTATCGTGTTGCCGTCCGCGTCCGTGGGCAGCTCCGCAAGCGTGGCATCCAGCGTTTTCAGCGCGGCAAGCTCCACGTCGTCGGGCGCGTGGAACACCTTCGTCGGCTTGACGAAGTCATCGAAGTAGCGGATCGCGTAGCCGACCAGCTCGTCCAGCTTGGGATGGCTTTCAGCCGTCACACCTGGAACATGGCGGGAGATGAAGGCCCACAGGACGTCCTTGTTTTCCGCGTTGGAGGCGGAGACGAGGTTCAGCAGCATGGCGAAGGAGACCGGAACATCCACCTCCGGCGGATTGCCGGAATGGATGTGCCAGGCAGGATTCGCGAGTTGCTGCTCGACGGACATGGAGGGGTAGCGCGTCGCAAAGGTCACATATTCATCGACCGCCTTGGGAATGACGTCGAAGTAAAGCTTCTTCGCAGTCCTCGGCTTGTTGAACATGTAAAGCGCCAGACTCTCCGGCGAAGCGTAGGTGAGCCATTCGTCGATGGTCAGACCGTTGCCCTTCGACTTGGAGATCTTCTCGCCGTTCTCGTCCAGGAACAGCTCGTAGACGAAGTGCTCCGGCGCCTTGCCGCCGAGGATCTCGCAGATGCGGTCATAGATCGGCGCGTTCGTCAGGTGATCCTTGCCGAACATCTCGAAATCGACGTCGAGCGCGGCCCAGCGCATGCCGAAATCCGGCTTCCACTGGAGCTTGACGTTGCCGCCGGTCACCGGAAGCGTGGTCTCGGTGCCGTCCTCATCCTCGAACGTGACCGTGCCCGCTTTCGCGTCGACGGCCTTCATGGGGACATAGAGCACGCGGCCCGTCGTGGGCGAAATCGGCAGGAACGGCGAATAGGTCGCCTGCCGCTCCGCCCCGAGCGTGGGCAGCATCACATCCATGATGTCCTGATACTTGCCGGCCGCCCTGAGGAGAACTTCGTCAAAGCGTCCGGACCTGTAGTACTCGGTCGCGCTGGCGAACTCGTATTCGAAGCCGAAATGGTCGAGGAAGCGGCGCAGCATGGCGTTGTTGTGATCGCCAAAGCTCTTG
>MDTD01190741.1_pt1 | contig 23602 bp, 16 predicted proteins | sample 811221 | NCBI WGS metagenome assembly MDTD01 (sample SAMN05326646, study PRJNA326480) | marine metagenome | isolation source: seawater | place: Pacific Ocean: South West | collected 2011 | reverse complement strand
TACAAAATTTATTTTTACTTCATGATATTGTAAAGCAATTAATGGAAGTGCTAATCCAGGATTTCTACAAAACCAAAAATTTAATGGTACTTGAACCATACCTACACCAATATCACCTCCTGCTATTCCACTATCAGATTGCATAGCTAGTAAACCAATTGCTTTAGAATCTGGTGTAGTTAATTCATTCCATATATTATTCCATTCTGTTGTATGTTTATCTATTTTTTGTCCACCAATTTCTAATTCAGAACTGGCAACTATATTAGAACCTTTATTTATTTCTGATGAATTAGCTTTTAAAACAGCAACATACATTTTGTGAATTAAATCACCATTTCTAGCAATTGTACAAGATGCTTCGTTTTGAGAACTACCAATACTACCATTTCCATCTAATGTTTGTGAAATTGTTTCCATTGAAAAATTAGTGTGTCTACGATAAACCACTTTAAAGAAAGTTATTTGTGGATTACCAGTTAAATAAATATCTTGGGCTCCATAAGCTACAAGTTGCATTAATCCTCCTCCCATCTTTATATAATATAATATTAGAAAAAAATTATAATATATTTATGTGAAATATTTTGTAAATAATATCATTTGTTTTGCTCTATGTTTATTTTCAGTTAATATATATTCTTTGAATTCTGATAATGGATATTTATTTACATCAACTGGATGATATCTATATTTATTATTAATATCACGATTTTTTAAATCATTCTTTTTTTTATCTCTCATAAATTTATATCCATTTGTACTAAATACAAATTTATTATTAATTAATATTTTGTTAAAATAATTTAATATATCTTCATCCGTCCAATGTTGTATAACATCTTTTATTATAATTAAATCATATCCTTTTGGTATATAATCATCATTTACTATTTTATGTGTAAATCTTATATTTTGATTTTCATAATTTTTAATATTATTTTCAATTACAGATTTAACACAATCTATTCCTAAATATTCTTTATCTGTAAAATTTATAAACTGACTAAAATTCCAATCACCACAACCAATATCACATATAGTCTTTATATCATACTCTTTATTATTTATAATTGATTCTAATAATTGAATATATTTTAATGTATCTTTAGATACATTTGACCCAGAACCACTTCCATTACCCCATATATTTTTTTCATAAATATTTGTAAATATATTTTCCATTAATAATATAAATTTAATAATATAGATGTTTTATTTATTTTTTTTAACTCCCATTTTAGGATTTATAAGAAATTATATTAAATATAAACAATTTAGATTACTTGTATTTATTAGAACCCCCGTACTCTATTTTTTTATTCATTTATTTTTTAAAAATAATATATGGAAAATACTTATATATGAAAGATGGTTTTTCTTTATATATAAAAGTATTAAATCTATCATTAAAAATGATTACAAAAATAAAAGAGAAAAATATATTAAAAAATATGGTTTAATTTATAAATAAAAAAATTATATATAATATAAAAATAATGAACATATATGCATTTTTATATTTATTTACTATATTATTAGTTTCAATGTACTTATTATATTTATTATATAATTATATTAATAAACACATATCTACTTTTAAGGTATCATTACAAAATATTAATACTAATAAAAATATTAATACTAATAAAAATACTAATAAAAATACTAATACTAATAAAAATACTAATATAAATAAAAATACTAATAAAAATACTAATAATACTAATATAAATAGTAAAATAGTAGAATCAATGCCATATAATAATCAAAAAATGATGTATCCAAATATACATAAATCTATTATAGATTGTAGTAATAAGTTTGATTTAGAAAAAATATATGAATATGATAATTTTATATCTAATGAATTATGTGATAAAATTATAGAAATGTCAAAACCATTAATTAAAAGGAGTACTGTACTTGATAAAGATAATCCAAATTCCAATTACAGGACAAGTACTAATACATTTTTAAAAATAAATGATAATATTAAAATAATAGATGAGCAAATTAATAATTTATTAGGCATTCCTATAGAATTTTATGAAGAATTACAAGTTGTAAATTATAAACCAGGACAATTATATAAAGCTCATTATGATGCGTGTGGTAAAAAAGATGATTATTGTAATATAGAATTTAATAAATTAGGAGGTAAAAATAGATATGCCACATTTATTATTTATTTAAATGATAATATGACAGGAGGAGAAACAGAATTTCCTAAAAAAAATATGGAAGTTAAACCAAAAAAAGGTAAAGCTGTATTATTTTTTAATTTAAATGATGATTATACAGATGTTAGAGAAAATTCATTTCATGGTGGAAAACCACCAACTACAGGAGAAAAATGGATGTGTAATAAATGGATCAGATTAGATAAAGTTTAAATTATATTTAATTATTTTTATTTAATGAAATTCTGAATTATCATAATTAATTAATAATTTTAAATATTGAATAAAACAATCAAATATTTCATATTTAGAAAATTCTGTTAATTCTAATTTTAACATTTTTTTAAATTGTTGTTCTAATAATCCTTTTATATTTGTAAATGTTTTATTTAGTTTTTTCATTAAATCAGTTTGATTTGAATATGTTTTTGTTTTTGATTTATGAATATTTATAATAATATATTTTAAATATCCCATACTTGTAGATGAAATATCCCCACTTAATAGATCATTAAATACATCATTTGTATTTAACCTTGAACGACTAAATAATTTATTCTTTGGATTTAATGGCATTAATGACTTAGATATTATTTCTAATAACTCTTTTTTTAATGTATTATTACATTTTAAGTTATTAGTTATATATTCTTCTGCTGTTCCTTTTGTTTCTATTTCTTTTTTTATAATAAGACTTTTTTTATCCTTATATAAAATTTTATCATCCTCATATATTTCTTTAATTAAATATCCAATCTGTTTACATTTATTATAATAACTATTATCATTAGCTTCACATATTTTTTTCCTTTTTTTATTTGATGAACAATCTGTTATAATTTCCTTACAATTTGATAAATTTTCATGGATTTTATCAATAATATCAGGATTTAAATATGAATCATCATCCTCTATATCACTTTCAAAATCATCATCATCTATATCATACATACTTTGTCTTAATGTAGACATACTCGCTCCACCTTTTTGTGTTAAATTATTTAATCTTCTAAATAGTTCTGATATACTATCTTCTTCTTCTTCTTCTTCTTCTTCTTCATTATCCATATCTTCTAATTCATCTAATAAGTCTATTTCTTCTGGAGTATAATTATCCAATGAATCGGACATCGATGGGAATGTTGGAAATACTGGTCCTTCATTATTATCTGCTTCTTGTGCTTCTTGGTATAGTCCTTCATCCATTATTCCAAGTTGTTCATAAAAGCGATCCATATCTACACGTTGTTGATTTCTTTGATTAAGTGCCTCCATATCTACAACTGGTCCTTCATCTTCACGCGGATTGAATAATCTATCAAACTCATTAGTTTGTTGTTCTGGATATATCATATCTCTAACACCCTGATTCTGATTATAACTAGCTCCACCAATAGTCCTACCTCCACCTTCTGAATCAGAACTAAACATAGTCAGTCTCTTTCTTTGATCTACAAATAGTTTATCTATAATTTTAGCTTCATCTGATTCTAATATTAATGTTTTTAATAATAGAATTGCTTTTTCTATAGCTTCAACTTCTGAATATTCTAAATATACTATTAAATTATTTATAACACTTTCTATATACTCTTTTAAATAATTAATATCATTTTGGTATTTTTTCAATAATAATCTCATATATATACCTCTATTATTTTCATCGTATTCTTTAAATAATTTTTCATCACTATTATATATTATATCTATCTCATCTGATGTAAATCCAAATATAACTAGTGATTTAGATATTGTTTTTGGTGTTTTTTCTAAATATTCTTGTAATCTATTTTTATGAATATCTATATCTTGATTTTCTATTATATTTATTAATTTTTTAATATGTGCCTTTAATTTACAAGGTAATATATATAAATCATGTATTTTATTACCAATTTTAAAACATTCTTTTGATAATTTTTTATCTGTAAAACAATACGCTACTCTACTTTTACAATCTAATTCACCCAAAAAAGCGTGTTCATCTAATAATCCTAATTTATTTCTCCTACCTTTTAAATATAAATTATCTACATCTAATATATCTACATCTCCTTTATGTCTATCATATTGCTCTTTTAAATTTTGATTTGTTATTTTCTTATATTCTTCTAATTTTTTATATATATCTTCCACCTCTTTTTCTGTCTTTTTAACTTTTTCTTTTATGTATTTTTTAGGGTCTGATACTACAGATGGTAACATAAATGGTGATTTTGTTAATGCTACTTCAATATCTCTACTAACATTATCTCGTTTTTTACTACTAACATTTTTTTTTATAATATCCAATACTTCATCTAATGTTTTATCATTTTTATCTCTGGCCCTTAAATCCATATTATAATATATATTATATATTATAATATATAATTGCGAATATTTACAAAAAAATAAATATATAAAAAAATATATAAAAAAAATATGGAAGAATTTACAATTGGCGATTTAGGTGTATTTTTAGGAACTGTTGGAGGTGTTATAACTAGTATTTTAATTATACTCCAAAAATCACACTGCAAAAAAATAAAAATATGCTGTTTTGAATGTGTTCGGAATGATCCCTCAGAAATAATGAATCAACCAAATAAAAATAATCCAATTAATCCTCAACAAGCAATTCAAGGTAATCCTCAACAAGCAATTCAAGAAAATGAAGACCAAGAACAAGCACCTGATTTAGAAGCACTTATTGCGGATGCCCTTCAAGCAGCTGAAGAAGCAAGAAACAATAACAATGATAATAACAATGATAATAATAACAATGATAATAATAATAATAACAATGATAATAATAATAATAACAATGATAATAATAATCCTCAACAAGGTGCTTAGAAATCTGTTTCTGGTCTTAATTCTAACCATCTTTTAACACGATTTAAACTAGCAACATGATTAATTACACCTCTAATTTTAGGTGTAGTTTCAGTTGCCTTCATAGCAGATTCTTTATCATCAAAGAATTGTGTAATAAAAGTAAATAATACTACATCAGCTAAACTTAAATTATTACCAACCGAAAAATCTTCACTATCTAAATTAGTTTCAAGTAATTCTAATCTTTCAACAAGAGTTTCAGAAAACCATTTCTTCATACCTTCTTCTTTTTCATCGCCTTCTAATTTTCTAAGAGGTTGATACATATCTTTAAAATCACGAACACATTCACAAATAGCATCAATTCTTGCAGCATCTACATCAGAACCACCCATTAAATAAAACCGATAAGCTAAAAATCTTTCAATTGTTTTTGATTGCGGAATAATTGTTCCATCATCTAATGTTAAAAATGGAAGTTTGTTTAAAGAGTGTACTAATTTCCCTTCTTTTTTATCATTATCAAATTCTGGCTTATTCATATTATAAGTTTTTATATCAATAATTTCAAGAGGATATCTATCATCAGTATATTCTTGACCGGCTATAGCAAATAAAATTCTTGAAGTTTCTGCTAATCCACGACCATTAAAGTAAGTTAGTTTCATCATATTTAATATTAAAATATACTCTTAAATAATCTTTATATATATTTATTTAGGATCATAATTCTGGTATCCTAAATAAATATCAACATTTAAAAGAACACCGAAAAATCTGGGTAGTTCTTTTTTTTTTGCTCTTAAAAAAATTTGAAATTGGATTAGAGAATTTCCCATCACTACAAAACACCAGTAATCCCGCCTACACCACACAGCGAGACTACTTCACAACTCACACCAACTTTAACGCCCCGAACAATGACCTCTTCCAACGCTGGAATTCTCAACGACTTCACCAAGAAGCTCTACGAGTCCGAGTACGCGGACTCACTCCCCTCGGAGAAGAACTTCAAGAAGCTCGTTTGCGAGTTCATCTCCGATCTTCCTGAAGTCGACGCTTCACGCAAGAACTCGGGAGGCCGAGTCTCCACCAAGCCCGGAGCCGTCTTCGACGCAGATCTGTGTCGATGCCGGGTTTGGAACAAGGGGTTCGCCAAGCAATGTTCATCCAAGAAGCTCAACGGAGACTATTGCAAGATGCACTTCGCGAAGATCTCGGACTATGGCGGATGGTCATATGGTCATTACGACGAAGAAGCTCCAACCGAACACCTCTTCGACGGTGCCGGAAAGACAACCAAGGGAAACAAGATCAACTGGAAGTCTATTGAAGACCTTCCAGTCAAGAAGGAGATTTCCGAGGAAGTCAAGGCACTCAAGAAGGAGTATGAGGAGAAGCTAGGCAAGAAGCCATCTGGACCAAAGACCAACGATGCGGAATGGCTCCAGACAAAGATCGACGAACATGAATCCGGATCTGATTCGGATACAAAGAAGTCGGACAAGAAGAAGAAGAAGGCTAAGAAGAAGAAGTCTTCGGACAAGAAGAAGAAGAAGTCCAAGAAGAAGAAGGAGATTTCGCCTGAAGTCAAGGCGATGAAGGAGGAGTATGAGGAGAAGCTTGGCAAGAAGCCCCTCGGTCCCAAGGCTAATGACCTTGAGTGGCTGAAGGAGAAGATTGCCGAGTTTGAGGAGGAATCTGAGGATGACTCATCTGATGAGGAGATTGAGGAATCTGAGGAGGAGGAGGAAGTTGAGGAAGACAAGGTGACTCACCCGCCGTCTCCTACTATCAAGAAGAAGTCGGATTCGAAGAAGGCGGTGAAGGAGGAATCTGATGAGGAGGAAGAGACGAGCGGTATTAAGCCACTCCAACTTGATCTCGACGATACTCCTGTTGAATTCGAGTTTGAGGGTGTTCAGTACACTCGCAAGATGATTGATGGAAAGTGGATTGTTGAGGATGATGATGAGAATGCAGTTGGCGAATGGAAGGAGAAGATCCCAGGTGATAAGGATGATGCTACGATTGAGTGGGAGGATGAATGCTGGGAGGAAATTCATCGCGACCATGATGATTATAACGGCTCTAAGTGAGTCAATGTAACCTAAACCAAAAAACCAAAAAAACACAAAAAAAAAACCAAAAAACAAAAAAAAAAATAAAAAAATTTTTTATGTAATTAATATTTGTTATCTATTGTAATTATACTTTTTGTATTTATATATCATGTATGTAAATAACATATTAGCTGTACTATATGTTAATAATTTTTTTATGATTACTTCCATTATTAATTGAATAATAAAAAAAAATAAAAAAGAGTACTTAAATATATAATTTGAAATATAATTTAAATTATTAAATTATTAAATTAATGACTTCAACATTATTACAATTATTAGAAAATAATGATATTCGAGAAAAGTTATTGGTATATTTAAGAAATGCAAGATATAATTATGTTATTCAAGAATATAAAAAAGAATGTTTTAAAAAGTCTCCCCTTATCAAGGCTTATAAATCAGCAAGAAGAAGTATTCATCCTGCAAGATTCTTTATAAATGATAAACCATCAAATATGATAGATGTTTTATTTAAAAATAAATATTATATATTTGGAATTGAATTAAGTCATAATAAAATGTATGACTATAATGGTAATTATTACAATAATAAACACGGATTTCATTATAATTTATATTCTGCGGCAGATTGTTATCGCTTTACAAAAAGAATGGAAACATTTTGTTATAAGAATGGAATAATTGAAAAATTATTAAATAGAAGTAATCAAAATATTAAATTAGAATGTAGAAATTTAGAAAATTACAATCCAAAAATATTAAAAACTAAAATTAAAGAGAATCTTAAAAAATCTGAAAATCATATTGGTCGATTTTTAATAGAACTTGAGAATGATTGTTTAAATGATAACTATGATTTTAACAGTATTATTGAACATTATTTAATTGATCATAACTCAATACAAACATTTTAATTAATTTATTTATTTAATTTTTTTATTTATTAATTGCTCTTTTATAAATTAATTTGAAAAAATTATTAATTAAATATAATAAACCCCTTGCCTAAATTAACATATAAAAAGAATGGCTGTACTTCCAAACAGAAACACACCTGATATGAAAGAATATGATTATGTTTTGATCCAAATGTCTAATGTACCTAAGCATAAATTAAAGGATAATTCATATATTTGTCAAACTATTAACGATTTGTCTGTTTATACACCATCGAGGTTTACTAATCTTCACGATTCATCACATTTTGGATATCAATATTTGGCTATTCTTAAGAAGGAAACACGACAAAATATGTTGGAAAAACCGAAACATATTAAAATAGAAGAAACAGATGAAACTATTTTGGATAGTATAATATTTACAGATTGGAGTTGTATTTGGATTGAACCACTAACATCAGCAATATATAAGTATTTTAATGATTTGGTTAATTCATTTAAGTTGACTTGTAAGCTTGAAAACATATTTATGAATAGTGTATCTATCAATACAGACAATATTAAGCCAATTGATACGATCTGGTATGGATTTAATAATTTTCCACACCATATCAACAAGGTTGCGATGGACAAAATAAAACAACGACAACTAAAGAATGGAATTGGTGATGTTTGGTATGAATCAAATAATTCTAAGATGGAAATAGATGACAATAATGATAAAATAGATACAGATAATGATAAAATAGTAGAAACATATTGGTAAAAAATACAATACTTTAATAAACTAATTAAATAGAAAATTAATTATATTATTATTTTTTTTAAGAGATCTTTTAAAAATAATTTGTAATTAATTTGTAATTAATTTGTAATTAATTTGTAATTAATTTGTAATTAATTTGAAATTAATATAATATCAGATTATTAATTACATCTAAACAACACTGTTATTATGACTGAATTGAAGAATAAACATAAATTGAAGACTAAATATAAAAAATGGGTTGAAAATTATCGACCACATTATAAATTTTGTAAATCATATATAAAAACATTGGAAAAAGCTTGCAAAGAAGTAAGTGGAGATAAAGATGAAAAACTTAAAAAATTGAAAGTATTTACTTCATATATAACATCTTTAAAGATACTTATCAAAGTGTGTGATGATGATAATTCATATGAACAATTTAAATTAAGACCTTTTAAAAAGTTAGAATATATTCATAAAGCACTATTTGGTATTTTTAAAAAACATAATAAACATTTCCCAGAACTAACTGAAGAGCAAAAATCCCTACTTAATGAAGAACAAATCCGGTTTAATAAACAATCAATAAAACCTAATAAATCAATTCAAAAGAGAAAACCATAAAGAATTTAAAAAAAATGACAAATAGAAAATTAATTATATTATTATTTTTTTTAAGAGCTCTTTTAAAAATAATTTGAAATTTAGTTGAAAAGTATACACTATACCAATAACTCACTACAAACCATTACCAACTCACTATAAACGAACAACAATAAAAGGAATGGCGACTCTGAGTAAAACTTACTACGACAAATGGCTAGAACAACTTAAACCCGAATATAAATTTGCTAAGAATTATGTTACTACTTTGGAGAAACATTGTACACAAAAGATAGAAGAATATAAAAAAATGGAAAAAATGGAAAAAAGTGAATCTAAAACTCAATTGTTTAAACAAATCAAATTAGCAGTTATTGTTAAGAAACAAATGATATTGTTTTGCAATATATGTGAAAATAATGAAAAAACTCAGTTTGAAAGTATGGATAAACCATTTAAAATTCTGGAAATTATCCAAATGACTATTAGAGCAGCTCATAGAAGACAATCAAGAACATTTCCTTTGCTAAATAAAGAGCAAAAGGGATTGGTTGAAGCAGAAGAAAAGCAATTTAAGAAGTGTTTTCTAAATAAAAAGACTTTTCCTATTAGAAAAACTATTCAAAAAAATAAAAATCAGAAAAATAATCAAAGTGCTAAGGAAAAAAGTGCTAAGGAAAAAAGTGCTAAGGAAAAATTGGCTCATTCAGTAATTACATCACTTCTCTCTATTGCTGAGAATAAAAAAACAGCATATATTTAAAAAAAATAGTATTAAATTTAATATTGATTAGTTATAATTTTTTTATATGTTGTTACACTTATTTTAATATCATGATCTAATTTTAATTTGTCTATTATATTTTTTTGTGTTAAATTATTATATTCACTATAATATTGTTTTATTATATTTATTTCTTTTTCTGAATATTTTTTATTTTTTGATTTATTATTATTTGAATAATAATAATTTAATTCATTTCCTTTATTTGTCTTTTTATATCCAGTTATAATTAAATTATTATGAGTTACATTTAAATGACATTTTTTACATAATGGTACTAAATTTTGTTTAATATTTTTATGAATATGACCAATCATATTATTTTCATCAGCATTTTCTTGTTCTTTTATATGATGTGTTTCTTCTGCTTTATTAGTTTTACATACTAAACAATTATCTAAATATACTTCATTATTATAATGTGATTTGTGTTGATTTATAATTGTAGGAGATTCATTCTCTAATTCTAATTGTATTTTTTTAGCATTTGAAATAAAATCATTTGGTAATCCAATTGCATTACATACAATTAAACCATAAATAGATGGACCCGAACCATCTATTAATTTTCTATCATAAATTAATTTATTATCAATCATATCTATTTTTAAATGACAAATATGTAAATTTTTTAATTTTTTAATTACATCTATTTTTGTTAACTGATGTAAATGAGATGTAAATATAAATGATGATTTAATATTACATAAATATTCTATACCTGTTGCTACAATAGATATTGCTGATATAGTTTCCGTTCCAGAACATAATTCATCTCCTAATATTAATGAATTTTTATTTGCTTTTTGTAATATTCCATTCAATTCTTGCATCTCAACAGCAAATGAAGATTGTGCTCTAAATATATTATCATTATTTAATATTCTTGTAAATATTTGATCGTATGGTTTATATCTAAATTCTCTTGATGCTACATATAATCCAGCTTGTGCCATTATTATATTTAATCCAATTGCTTTCATTAAAGTTGATTTACCACAAGCATTTGTTCCAAATAATAACATTCCATCTTTTTCTTTACCTAATGATATATCATTTGTAATATATTCTGTATCTTCATTTATTTTTTCAACTATTGGATGGCGAATATCTTTTGCTACTACAAATCCTTTTTCTTCATCTGATATTTCTAATATAGGACAATAATATCCATTTTCTACTGATAATTTAGCATTATTTGCACTAATATCTATATTTGCTATAAATATATTAATATTTTTTAATGATTTATTATATTTAGAATATAAATAAATCATCTTTTCATTCCAAATACTTTTATTTAGATTTGATAATTCTTTTAAATTACTATTTATTATTTTTGATATTTTATCAATTTGCTTACACATTATTATTGTTGAATTTGTATCTTTTGCTTTAAATGTTAAATCATCTGATTTTAAACTGTAAATTGGTTTTTCTTCTTCATTTTTAACATGAATACTTTTTTTTGTATTTTTCATTTTTTCTTCAATTAATTTTGCTCTTTTTTTTGTACAATATATAAACCAATTATTTTTTTCATTAAAATCATATTTAACAGAATATTCTGTATCTAATAATTTAGACAACCTTTTACTAATCAAATCTAATCTATTTATATTTTTTTCAATCAAATTATCACATTCATCTAATCTATCATTTACTCCATCTTTAAATATTTTTCTTTCTTTATGAGCTGGTGTTGTATTACAATTAAAATTACTAAACAAAAATGTATTATTTATTTCTTCTAAAAAATTATTGAAAATATTTATATCATTATGATATTCTTTATAATTATCATATATTTCTGTATTATTTACTATAATAGGTATTAATTTATTTACAAATTCATATGATATATGACAAGTAAAAAATTCATTTGGAGTTAATAAACCTAATCCCATTTTTCTTAATAATTTTTCTAAATCAGTTATTGCTGATATTTTATCCTTAACAATTAAATAAAATTTATCTTTTAAAAATAATTGGATTTGATTATATCTATTTTGAATTACATCTGGTTTAATAGAAGGATATAATAATCTTTCTTTTAATAATCTCCGCCCCATTGAAGTTGAACAATTATTACAAATTGATAATAATGATTCATTTTTACCCTTAAAATAAGAATAATTATTAATTACATTCAATTGTCTAATTGAATTAGAAGTTAGAGATAAATAATTTATATCTTGTATTTCTTTTGGTTCTTCAATATGTCTTAATATATCTACTTTATGTTCATAAATATATTGTAATAAATAAATATAAGACAATCTACACTCATTTTTATTTTCTAAATAAAAATATTCTATAGGAGTTACTATAGATTTAATATCAAAAACTTTTAATAATATTTCATTTTGATAATTTATTTTTTTATAATCAGGTGAATCATAATGATTTATTTGTATAGAATCATGATATATATCCCATCTTGTTATTATATCATCTTTTGATAATACATAATTCTGTGTTTGAATTAATAATTCTACTGGGTTATAAAAATTAATAAATCTACTTATTTCATCTGACCAATAATTAGAATCTTCTTTTGAACTAATCTCATTTACATAATTTTTACCTGTTGATAAATCTATTATTGATATACCAACTGATATTGTATCTTTTATTTTATGTTCAAATCTTTCTAAATATATGGACATCAAATAATTATTATCATTTTTATTATAATTATTTATACAAGTACCTGGAGATAATATTTCAGTTACACCCCTCTCTGGATTTGGAGGAGATGTTATTTGACTAACAATTACAACTGTATAATTATTATTTAATAATAGATCTGTATATTTTTTTATTCCAAATGATGGTACTCCAGCTTGTAAATAATTATCATAAGATACTTTTTCTATTTTTTTATTTCTTCTTGTTACTGCTATTCCTAATATATTTTGACAAATATTATATATGTTTTTTTCACCAACACTGATTTCATCATTGATTACTGCATATATTTCAAAAAATTGTCCAATTTCCATTAATATTACTGTATTTTCTCCATATTTTTCAATATATTCATCTCTATATTTAATATATGAATTTAATATGTGTTGTTTATTATCCATATTTAAAATAATATAATATTTTAAATAATATACTATTTAAATCCTTATATATATTTAACCTTAAAAAAATATTTTATATTTCTATTTATTAATAGTAGATTTTTTTGATACCAAATTTAGAAATTTAATAATAATTACAATGTTGTATGTAAATTAATTTGGAGTATTTATATAATTATTTATATAATATTTAATTAGAGTCATTCCTATTTCATGACCATTAACTAAATAATGATCTGTATTTTTTATAAAAGTTACTTTTGATTTACTCCCAAATTTACCATCTTCTAATGCTTTCTTAAATTTTATTCTCTCTGGCCATTGATGCTCTTCATCCGAACCACCCCACCCAGTATCAGTATCTATTAAAAATACAGAAATATTTTTTAAATTTTTTATTGCGGAATCTATATCTACACCACCTAAATAAGTAGTTGAATAAGCAGGACTTATTAATATTATATATTTAACACTATATAATTTATTTGTTGCAGCACAGTGTAATACTCTTGCCCCTCCTTCACTATGTCCTATCATTACTTCAAAATCACTATTTTCTAATACATTATATAATTTTTGTTGTCTATCATCATGTTCAATACTATCTCCATATGCGATTGGATTTTCTACACTTGTTAATGCAAATTCATATAGTGATTTATGAAATGGATACTTATCAGTAATATTCCAATTACCATCTGAATTTGGTACAAGTAATACTTTTTTATTACATTTAGTTTGATTTTCATCATAAATATCTTGACTACCAACAGTAAATTTTTGTATTTTTTGAAAAGTTAAAAATATAATTAAACATAAAAAGAATATAATTAAACATATAATTAAATATTTTTTTACTTTCTTTTTCATATATTAAATATATAAATTAAATATAAATTAAATATAAATTAATTTGGAGCATTTTGTTTATTATCTATTTTATTAATATCATCATTATTCATTATCATCTCATCTAATGCTTTACCTGGAGCAACAAGTGGAAAACACATTTCAGGTTCAATATTAAATACACCTAAAATTGCTCTTTTATTTAGTAATATTTTTTGTATACAACTATCTACTGATGATTTATCATTACAAGTTATTGTATCTAATCCATAACTTTTTGCTAATAATTCATAATTTGGATTTATATTTTCTGTTCCAATTATATTATTATTATGAAATAATTTTTGCCAAATATAAACCATTTGTTGTCTATTATCATTTAATATAATAATTTTAATAGGTATTTTATTCTCTAAAATAGTTTGTAATTCATTACTTGTCATATTAAAAGAGCTATCACCATCTATACATATAACATTAGCTTTTGGATTTGCTAATTTACAACCAATAGCAAATGGTACTCCTACTCCCATCGTACCTAATGATCCAGATGTTATTAATTTATTTGGATATTTCCATTTAATGTATTGAGCTGTCCACATTTGATGATTACCTACTCCAGTTGTTATTATTGTATCTTTTTTTATATCGTGTTTATCTAACCAATTGTTTAATGATTTTATTACATCAGGACCTTTTAATGCTGTTGGACATTCATTATAATTATAATTATATCTACTTTTTAAATATTCAATTCTTCTTAACCATACTATATTTACTGGATTTATTATACTTTTATTTAATTCATTTAATATATATCTGGTGTCTGTATTAATTGGTGTATAAAAATGTTTTACATTATTATAATATTTTTCAAATAATTTACGCACTTTTATAATCTGTGATAAAGATGAATCAATATGAATAATACCTTGATTATTTATAGCATTTAATCCATATTGTCTAATATTTCCAGTTGTTCTATCATCAAATCTAGTTCCGATAGCTATAATTAAATCAGATTCCTGAACAGCATAATTTGCTGCTGGATTTCCGTGCATACCGAGCCATTCTAAAGATAATTCATTATATTCATTATAACATCCAACTCCATGTAGTGTAGTTGTAATGGGTATTTGTAATCTAGTTATTAAATGATTTAATTCATTTGATAAATGATTACATCCTTGACCTGCTATAATAATTGGTTTTTTAGAATTATTAATCTTAGTTATCATAGTATGTAATTTATTCATTAAATTATATGGATTACTTTTATTAACTAGTCTAATATTATCTAAATCATCAAAATGTTTTATAATAGAATTTTTTGTTTTTATATTCATTATATTTTTTGGTATATCTATATGAACTGGTCCTTTTCTACCAGACATACTAATATTATATGCTAAATCCATTACTAGAAATATATCATCTGTTTCATTTAATTGTTTATTCCATTTTGTACAAGCCCTTGTTAATTCTATCGCATTACATTCTTGAAACGCATCTGTTCCAATTACTTCTGTTGGTACTTGTCCTGTTATAGCTATTAATGGAATACCATCATTATAAGCATCTTGTAATGGTGTGATTAAATTTGTAACTCCTGGTCCTGATGTACTTATTATAATACCTGGTTGTGATTTATTTAATGATTTACTATAACCTTCTGCTACATAACCAGAACATTGTTCGGTTGAATTTTTTATAAATTTTAATTTAGTGGTATCATTATTTAATTCATTCAATAACGGAAGAATGGCTCCACCTGAATATCCAAATACATATTTAATTTTCCTTTTTATTAAATAATCAAATATACCTTTTGAAATTGTAATCATGCTTTATATTAAATTTAATTATAGATTTATTTTTAAATTTAATTTTATTTAATTTTTAAATAATAAATCAAATTATATTAATATTATCTATATATAATATATATATAATATATGTCTATTTTACTTTTAGATATTACAAAACAATTACTTGATATGGATCAGATATTATATTTACCAAAAACAAATATTGTATTAGATGAAAAATTATTTAATATTTATTTAAATTTAGTAGATCATAAAACATTATTAAAAATAGCAGAAGAAAATAATTTATCTGATTTAGAAATTATAAAAAATTTGTATAATATTAAAAATGTAGAAAATTCATTAGTATTAAATTCAGATTTGAATAAATTTAATAATATTACAATTGAAGATAATATTCAAAAAATACAAAAAGGACAAATTTATGAAAAAGATAATATTAATAAAATTAAATTAGAAGCTCTTAATAATTATAATAAAAATTTAAAAGAAATTAATGATAGTATTTTAAATTTAAAAGAGGAAATTGAAAATATTGACAAAAAATATAATAATTTTGAATGTATAGAAAAATATAAAAAATCTGAATATTTTAATATATTAAATTACATTATAAATTGTTCTGAATACTCAAATAAAAATATTAATTGGTATAATGTTATTTTAAATATTGATGAATTAGATAGTGATTTTAATGATAATGTCAATGATTATATGAAAAAAAATAAATTACCCCTAAATTATTATAAAATTAAAAAATATTTAGACGAATTAAAAGATAATCAATATTTAAAAGATATTTTTAAAAGAAAAATACTTGAATGTAGTAATGACCCACACGGATTTTTTAGTATTATATCTAAATCTGTATCATTTGATAATTGGAATGAATATTTAAATAATTGTTCAGGGGATTGTTTATTATATTTAAATGCAGATTATAAAGATTTTTTAAAAAATAGAGATATTAATATTAAAATATCAGATAAAATATTAATTTTAATTTATTGTGAATATAGATTAATATTTTTAGCTAAATATATAATACTAGAATCTACTAGATTATATAATAATGAAACAAAAATTGTCAAAGATATTTTACTAAAAAATAATGAATTAAAACAAAATAAAAAAAATTTAAAATTAAATAAAGAACTCCAATTAAATAAATTACAAGAATTAAAACAAAATCAAATTGATAAAATTGATAATGTTAAAAAATTAAATACAAAACCCTTAAAAAATAAAGAACAGGTTGGAGGTAAAATAGGCAGATTAATGAAAAGAATGAGAGGAACACCAAAATCTAAACAAACTCCAAAATCTCAACAAACATCAAAATCTAAACAAACACCTCAACAAACGCCTCAACAAACGCCTCAACAAACTCCTCAACAAACGCCAAAATCTCAACAAACGCCTCAACAAACTCCTCAACAAACGCCTCAACAAACTCCTCAACAAACGCCTCAACAAACACCTCAACAAACTCCTCAACAAACGCCTCAACAAACACCTCAACAAGATAAAAAATCAACATCTCAACCAAAACCTCAAGAAACATCTCAATCAACTTCTCCACAAGATAAATCTACAAATCCCGATAATGTTTCTGAAAAAAAAGGTATATTTGGACAAATTACAGAATTATTAGAAGACAATTCAGTAAATCAATCATATGATCCTAGAATGCAACAACAAGAATTACAACAACAGCAAATACAACAACAGCAAATGCAACAACAAGAATTACAACAACAGCAAATGCAACAAGAATTAGAAATGAAAAAATTAGAAATGGAACAACAAATTCAGCAACAACAAATGCAGCAGCAACAAATGCAACAACAAATGCAACAACAAATGCAACAACAAATGCAACAAATGCAACAAATGCAGCAACCGCAACAAATCCAGCAACCGCAACAACCACAACAAATGATAATTAGACCTGCATATAAAAATGAATGCGATGTTTTAGTAGAACAACCTTATGAGCTTGATGAAGGAGATATTTTAAAAATTAATTTAGATACAGATTGTATTAAATCAAACCAAATTAAAGATTATTTTGGAGGTAAAAGTATTAATTCCCAACAAGATAAAGAAAATATTATTTCAAAAACAATAAATATAATAGATAATCCTGAAAAAATAGAACAACCACCAGAACCATCAGAACCACCACCAGAAGAAAAAATAGAAGCACCAAAACCACCAGAAGAAAAAATAGAAGCACCAGAATCACCAGAAGAAAAAATAGAACCACCGCCAGAACCACCACCAGAACCACCAGAAGAAAAAATAGAACCACCACCAGAACCACCAGAAGAAAAAATAGAAGCACCAGAACCACCACCCGAATTAGCACCAGAACCAATAGAATTACCACCAGAACCAATAGAATTACCACCAGAACCACCGCCAGAACAAATGGAATTACCTGAATTACCTGAATTACCTGAATTACCTGAAACAATTGATAAACCAAAAGAAGAATATGTAGATATTACAGAATTTCTAATTCCAGATTGTACTGCAGTTAGAAATGATATAATAAGTGGTAGAATAAAAAAAAATAATTTTATGTATTTATCTTCTAAATGTGATAAAAGTATTGAGGATATATTAGATATGTAAATTATTCTATAGAAAATTTAAAATCATCATCATTACAATATTCATAAGTTTCTTCATCTTTATCATCTTCAAACATACTATCAATATCTTGATTCATAATATTAATATCTTCTGGTACATCTGATATTTTTGATATTTCTTCTATGTATTTATTTTCATCAAATAATAATTCACAATTATTTGTTCCTGCTTTTATTTTTTGTCCCATCATAATATTACTTGATACTCCTAATAATTTATCAACTTCACCGAATAAGGAAGATTTAATTAATTGGTCTGTTGTATCTTCAAAAGAACATTTTGCTAATGGACCTGAATCTCCTCTATTTATACCTTGTCTATTAATAGATAATAATATACCGGTAGATGTCATAATATCACATAGTAATTCAATATGTCTAATATTAATATATGAACCTTCGTATTCAACTACACCTCTAATTTCTTCAATTAATTTATTTCTTGCTGCTTCTATTCCAAGTGTTTCATATATTTCAATAATATCATTTGTAGTCGTATTATAACTATCTACATATTTAGAAGCAAATATATCTAATAAATTAGTTCCATCTGTTTCTAATATCCATCTTTTTTCTGTAACAACTTCTTTATCTACTAATTTATCTACTGATTCTTCACTCATAACTATATTTGTTATATTTTTAACACCTTTAATAACTACATTATCTAATAAATCTTGTTCCATATCTTTAAAAATACTAATTGTATCTGTTTGATCATATAATCCATTCATTAGTTTATCTGGTTTAATATTTTGAAATTCTTTTATTGATATTCTACCAATTATCATTTTGGAATTTTCATCTGAATATATAAATTTATATTTATTATTTATATCATAATTATTAATTGCTAAATAAACATCTTCCATAGTTAAACCTTTTCTTAAAATAATATTTTTATCAAATTTTAATCGAATAATCCATGGATTTGTTTCTATCATTTCGCTATCATCTTCATATTCTAAATCTAAAAATTCTTTATAAATTGATAAAAATTCTTTATCTTCATCTATACTTGTTTCATATTTATCATTTTTAGGATCAAAATGTATATCACTTTCAGTTATAATATCTCGTAAAGTTGTATATTCTAATTTATTTTTAATATAATCACATATTTTTCTATCTTTTCCATATTTTTCTTTTAATATAATCTTTACAGATGGAGATTTTAGATTTTTAGTAATATGTAATAATTCCCTTAATCTTGGAATACCACGAGTAACATTTGATTTAGCACTTACACCTGCAAAATGGAAAGTATTTAATGTCATTTGTGTAGCTGGTTCACCAATACTCTGTGCAGCAATTGCTCCAACCATCTCACCAGGTGATATTCTTGATTTATAAAATTGTTTTGTTATTATTTCTAATAATTCACTATACTGAGATTTTGTAATTCTAAATTTATTTATCAATAATTTAGGAGATAAATGAATATTAATTAAAATATGCATTATTTTATTATTTTTAAAATCATCTCTAATATATAATTTTTCTTTTAACTCTTTATTTTTATTAATTATTTCTATTGGAGATATATCTGATTTATTTTTATTATTTAATCCTACTATATTTGTTGTTATTCTATTTATATGCACTGGATAAAATATATTATTTTCAATACTATTATTAAATAATTTTAATAGATAATATTTATCATCTAATAACTCTTTAAAGTTTTCTTCTAACATTTTTTTATAATTTTTTGTCTTTTTCATAACTTTAATTACATCATCTTCTAATACTTTAGACCAATCAAATGATTCCTCAAATAAGAATTGTTTACACATTTCTTCTGTTGTTAATTTTGGAATAATTAATGGTTGTGATTCTACTAAACAAGAATCCATTCCATCATCTCCATAAATAAATTGAATTATTATATCAGAACTATTTCTTACCGAATAATCATAATTTACTTTTAAATCTTCCATTGCTTTTATCAATTTTCTTTGAATATATCCTGTCTCAGATGTCTTAACTGCTGTATCAATTAAACCTTCCCTACCACCCATAGCATGAAAGAAATATTCTTGAGGTGTTTGACCTGATATAAATGAATTTTCTACAAAACCTCTTGCTTCAGATGAATCATCATCTTTTGTATAATGAGGTAATGTCCTTTTATTAAATCCTAATGGAATTCTTTTTCCATCAACATTTTGTTGACCTAAACAAGCAACCATCTGAGCTATATTCATTGCTTTACCTTTTGAACCAGATTTAATCATTGTTGTTGCTCTATTTCTTGGATCTAAATTAGATAATCCTAAATCACCTGTTTCATTTGTTGTTTTATTTAAAATTGAATTTACTTTTGATTCAAAATATTCCTGATTTGTTTGTCCTGAAAAATTTTCAAAAATATTAAGATGTAATTCTTGAGTTATTTCATTTATACTTTCTTTTGTTTTCTTAATTACATTATTTAATGCTTTATTAGTAGCTTTATCAGCAATCATATCACTAATACCAACACTAAAACCTTCTATTAATAAATAATAAGATACAATTTTTTGTAAATCATCTATAAAATCTTTTGTTCTTTCAGGACCATGATCATTATAAATTGTATGAATTAATCCTTTTGACATTTTTGTAAATAAACTTTTATCAAATGCACCTTGTTTAACTACTCCATTCAATATTTTTACAAAATTTGTAATATTTGTATCATCATCTCCTGATCCATTTTCCATTTCTAAATTTAAATTTTCTGGCAATATATAACTCATTACTTGTTTACCAGACCATAATTCAATATCAACATCTTTTAATCTATATGTTAAATCTCCTTTTTCTATCTTTCTTCCAAATGTTGATAAATTACTAATTATATTCATAAATTGTGATTTTGTAAAATAAGATGCTTCTACTATAATTTCATCTACTTTACCCACTTTACCTGAAATTGGTTTTATAGGTAATATATTTGTATTATTAATATATAATAAATCATTTTTTTTAGGAACAATATAAGGAATTTTATAATAATTTGTTAATTTGTTAATACCTAATAATGTATCTTGAACAATTGTTATAATTGGTTTATTTTCTCTTGGTGAAATTATTTGTTTATTAACAGACATTATATATTTTAATTCTGCAACAGATGATATTGATTGTGGAGCATGCATATTCATCTCATCACCATCAAAATCAGCATTGTATGGAGGAGTAACACTAATATTTAATCTAAATGTATTTCCTTTCATTACTCTAACTCTATGACCCATCATACTCATTTTATGTAGTGATGGTTGACGATTAAATAATACAAAATCTCCATCTATTAAATGTCTATTAACTATATCTCCTAATTCTAAATCAATACTATGTTTATTATTTTCGTGAATTGTTATTTTAATATTTGTATCCCTTTTAATAATTGTTTTTGCTCCTGGATGTTTTTTTGCTCCATTTTTAACTAATTTTGATAATTTTTTAATATTTAATTTAGTAACTGCTTCTGGAAATGTTAAATTTAATGCTATTTTAATAGGAACACCTAATTCATCTAACTCTATACTCGGATCAGGTGTAATTACACTTCTTGCTGAATAATCTACTCTTTTACCCATTAAATTATTACGAATTCTTCCTTCTTTTCCTTTTAATCTTTGTCTAATAGATTTTAATGCACGACCAGATCTGTGAGCTGCCTGAGCTAATCCAGGTATATCATTATCAATTAAAGTAGCTACATGATATTGTAATAATTTAGACCAATCATCTATCACTTCTTTTCTAGAATCTAAATCAATTTTTTGCCTTAAACTATTATTTGCTTTTACAATATCAGATAATTTATGTGTTAAATCATCATCCATTCTTTGTGAATTATCTTGTTTAACTGATGGTCTAACAGATGGTGGAGGTACAGGTAAAATACTACATATTAACCATTCTGGTCTACACCATTTTTCTGAAAATCCTAAAAATCTAGCATCTTCATCTGTTATTTTTTCTAACAATGTTTTAACATATTCAATATCTATAATAGATTCTTCATCTCCTATTTTTGTACTTATACCTTCTAATCCTACTAGTTTATATTTTTCTGGTTGAACGGCATTACACCCTTCGTCTGTTTTATGACCACATACTTTTACTTTTTGACATATATTATAAATCTCATCAAATCTATTCTTTGCAGGTTTTTTAAATAATTCTTTTGAACTATAATCTTCTTTATTTATTAATAATTTAGAACATCTAAAACATACACAATTTAATATTTTTACAGTTGTATTTATAAAGTGATAATGATATACAGGCTTTGCTAATTTAATATGACCAAAATGTCCTGGACAATCTATATTTTTTTGACCACAAGTTTTACAAGTTTTCCCCATATCTGTAACCCCCATTCTTGGATCAAATAAACCTTTTATAACTGGAACATTTTTTTCATAAGTATCATGTTTTACTATTTCTACTACTGATCTATTTTCTATTTCTTCTGGACTCATAATACTAAATTGGATTCCATTTATATTTTTTATTATTGGTTCTGTTATAGTAGCCATATAATATTAATTATATATTAATATTATTGTTTTTTTTTTAAGTTTTTTAAAAAAAAAATCAAATTTAATAAATTTAATTAAATAAAAAAATATCTATTTAATGATTAAATTATGAGTAATATTCATAACATGACAACTCGTTCTAAAAAAAAAAATAATGATATAATTGGAATGCCTAATAATCCTAATCCAAATGATAATATTGATTTAGATGATATTGATGAATTTGGTAATATTAAAGATTTAATAGATTATGATTGTGATGATGAATTTGATAGAAGTATGTTAAATGAAGAACTTAATAAATTAAGAAAAAGAAAAATATACAATGTAGAAGATAATCCAAAAAATAAAAAAAAGAAAAATAATTTAAAAATAGAAGAATTGTTTATAAATTATATTGTTAAATCAGCCAATAATCAATTAAAAAAGAGGAACAAGAACATAAATATAACTCAAATTGAATATCCACAAAAAGATATAGATGATAAAAAAGATATAGATGAT
>MDTD01109754.1_pt1 | contig 23603 bp, 18 predicted proteins | sample 811221 | NCBI WGS metagenome assembly MDTD01 (sample SAMN05326646, study PRJNA326480) | marine metagenome | isolation source: seawater | place: Pacific Ocean: South West | collected 2011 | reverse complement strand
CTCTGATTGATGACTATACTTTAAAAGGAGCAAAAGGTTTATTAGTAAATATTACTGGTGGTAAAGATCTTAAATTATTTGAAGTTGATGAAGTTGTAAACAAAATAAGATCTGAAGTTGAAGCTGACGCAGAAGTCATAATTGGAGCAATAACAGACCCCTCTCTTGAAGGTAAAATAAGAGTATCAATTGTAGCAACTTCATTAGATGGTCAACAACCAGAGACAAAGTCAGTTATAAATATGGTGCATCGGATTCAAAACAGAAATCCTGGATATTCCGATTTTTCAAATTTAGGATCAAATACATCATTTAATTTTTCAAGCAACAACCCAAATCCCGTTTCACACGGAGCTAACGCTTTAAAACTTGAAAACGAAGTTGTTTCAGAAGACTTAAACGACTCCATTGATGATATGAATAATCAATACCATGAGGAACTTTTAAAAAATCAACAACCAGAAAATGTTATCGAAAATACATCAGAGGAGAGTGAAATATCTTTTTCTGAGGAGGCATTAACAAATTCAGAGACTGACACAGGAAATACAAATGACTTGAAAGAATTTGGAGTCGATACTGATGAACCAGATTTATTTAATTCAGAAAATCAAGACAGTTCTTCACAAGATTTAATTGGTATATCAAGAGATGAAAGTGAAGAGGATGATCTCGAAATTCCTGCATTTTTAAGAAGACAAAAAAATTAATGGTCTTCGAAAAAATAAATGTAAGCCATCATGGTATTGGATGCTCCAAAACATTATCCGGTACTGCTTAATGAAATTATAAGCATTATTACCCCTCAACATGGTGGCACATTTATCGATTGTACTTTTGGACAAGGGGGATATTCAAAAAAAATTCTTAGTTTTAAAGATACAAGAGTAATTGCTTTAGATAGAGATATTAAATCTAAAATAAAAGCAGACAAAATTGAGGAGAAGTTCTCACAACGTTTTATTTTTAAAAATAAAAAATTTAGTCAATTAGGTGATATAAAGCTAAAAGACGAAAATATAAGAGGAATAATTTTTGACTTAGGTTATTCATTTACCCAAATTAATGATCCTCAAAAAGGTTTGTCATTTAGATATTCTGGAGATTTGAATATGAGAATGGGGTTAAATGATTTTTCAGCAGATGATGCAATAAATAAATTAGATGCCGCAGATTTACAAAAAATTTTCAAATTTTTTGGAGATGAACAAGAAGCAAAAAAAATTGCGCTTAATATAGTGCAAAAAAGAAAAAAAGAAAAAATAAGTAATGAAAAATTGGTAGAAATAATTGAAAGCTCTAAGAAAAGAAAAAATTTCAAAATTCATAATGCAACAAAAGTTTTTCAGGCTCTTAGAATTTTTGTTAATAAGGAAATTAGCGAATTAATTTATGGATTGATATCAGCAGCAAAAGTTTTAAAAAAAGATGGCATTTTAGCAGTAGTAACATTTCATTCTATTGAGGATAAAATCGTGAAATATTTCTTTAAAAGTTTATCCGAAAAAAAAAGTTTCTCCAGATATGTTCCTAAATTTGATCAGTCTAAAATACTATTTGAAATGGAGAAAAAAAAACCAATTTTTCCATCAGATGAAGAAATTAAAGAAAATATTTCATCAAGATCAGCAAAACTAAGATATGTAAAAAAAATTGATGATTTTTATAATTTTGAGACAGATATTTTAAAAAAATTTTCTCATTTAATAGATATTGAGAATATTGGCAAAAGATTATGAAAAAGTTAACAATAATTTTTTTTATTACTTTTTTAATTTTTTTTACTGCGATAATAAAAAATTCAACAAAAAAATTCGAAGATGAAATTTTTGTTACAAAAGAGAATATTCAAATTCAAAAAAAAAAATTAGAAACTATTAAGTTGGAACACGATTATTTGAGTTCAGTTGAAAATTTACTTGATTTTCACAATCTTTATTTTGATGAAGAACTAAAAAAGAAAAATATCTTAAATATTAAAATAATAGATATTAATCAAAATACTTTAAAAATAAAAAGATTAAAATTTGTTAATGAATAAAAAAGATACAAGATATATTTTAGAAGATCAAAAAAAAGATTTTTTATTTCAAAAAAGTAAGTCAAATTTAAACATATCATTTAATAGAATAGCATTTATTTTTTTTATATTTCTAGTAATAAGTTTAGTTTATTCAATACATTTAATTCATCTTGGCTCAAGAAAAGTAAACAATGAGATTATTGAAGAGAATAGTGAACCAGTTACTAAATTATATAGAGCAGACATAGTTGATAGAAATGGCAGGTATTTAGTAAAAACAATAGACTCTATAGATATTGGAATAAGTCCGTCAAAAATAATAGATAAAAAAAAATTGTTGATTAATTTAAAGTATATTTTTCCTTATAAAAATTACGATGAAGTTGAAAAAAGAATCGAGATCGGAAAGTTTTTTTATTTTAAAAAAAAAGTTTCAGATGAAAAATATCAAGAATTAATGCAGCTAGGTGATAAATCAATTATACCCATAGATAATTTGATAAGAGTTTATCCTCAAAAAAATCTGTTTAGCCATGTTATTGGTCAAATTGATAATGATAATAATGGAATATCTGGTTTAGAAAAGACCCTTAATGAAGATTTAAAAAAAGCACAAGAACCAATTAAACTCACAGTCGATAAGGATATTCAATTTTTAATAAGAAAAGAATTAAATTATTTTAATCAAATTTTTAGAACTAATGGAAGTGCTGCAATTTTAATGGACATAAATAACGGTGAAATTTTATCTTTAGTATCTCTACCTGATTTTGACCTCAATAAAAGAGAGAGATTTGTAAATGATAACTTTATTAACAGGGCAACAAAAGGAGTTTACGAATTTGGTTCTGTTTTCAAAACTTTTACTCTTGCAGCAGCATTAAATGAAAGAATTATCAAACCAGAAACAGTATTTGTTGATTTACCAAAAAATTTAACTTGTGCTGGTTTTCCTATACGAGAGTATGATAATAAAATTCCATCAAGTCTAACAGCTGAGCAAATATTAATTCGTTCTGGTAATATAGGCTCGGTTAGAATTGGTCAAAAGGTTGGAGAAGAAAAATACAAACTCTTTTTATCAAAATTAGGACTCTTAAATAAAATTAAATTTGATATTGAGGAGGTAGGAGTGCCTATAAAATTTAACTGGGGAAAATGTCCATTAGCAACAGCATCTTTTGGTCATGGTATTACTACTACCTTACTTCAGCTTGCAAAAGCATATTCAATTATTACAAATGGAGGATTTAATGTGCAACCAACACTAATCAAAAAAAATAAGAGTGTCAAAAAGAAGAAAATTTTAAATGAAAATGTTTCTGAAAAAATCTTACCTATTTTAAGAAAAATAGTGACATCAAAAGAGGGAACTGCATCTTTAGCGAATGTTGAGGGTTATGAAATAGGTGGAAAAACTGGTACAGCCCAAAAAAGTGTATCTGGTGTGTATTCCAAAAAAAAAATTAATTCTTTTGTATCAATTTTTCCAACATCTAGTCCAAAATTTGTTTTAGCAATTATGTTGGATGAGCCAAAAATTAGTAAAGATTATATCTATAATTATAGAGATGGTTCAAATATTAAATACAAAGGTACTCCATTTAACACTGCTGGATGGACAACAGTTGAGGTAACAGGTCAAATTGTTGAAAAAATTGGGCCTATTTTAGCCACAAATTACGGTGAGATTAATTAATCTATGCTGTTGAAACATTATTTTCCAAAAATAAATAAAGAATTTGAAAATATGTTTTTTTCAGGAATTACTTTTAACAGCAAAAAGGTAAAAAAAAATAATATTTTTTTTGCAATTAAAGGTAACAAAGTTGACGGTAATAAATTCATATCCACTGCGATTAAAAAAGGTTCTAAAATAATAGTAACTGATAAAAAAATAACAAAATTCCAAAAAGGAATACTGTTTATATACTGTTCAAATGTAAGGAAACTTTTAGCAGAGGTTTCATTTAAAATTTATAAAAAAAAACCAAAAAATCTAATCGCTGTTACAGGAACAAATGGAAAATCTTCAGTTGCAGATTTTTATTACCAAATTTTAAAATTTAATAAAAAAAAAGTAGCTTCAATAGGTACTCTAGGGGTAAAATCAGCCAATTTAAATATAAATCTATCTAACACAACAATAAATCCAATAAAGCTAAGCCAAATTTTAAATAAACTTAAAAGAAAAAAAATTGACAATGTAATCATGGAAGCTTCAAGCCATGGCCTAAAACAAAATAGGCTGGATGGCTTAAACCTTAACACAGGTATTTTCACAAATTTATCTCAAGATCATTTAGATTATCATAAAAATTTTAATAATTATCTTGATGCAAAACTTTATCTTTTTAAAAATCTTATAAAAAAAAAGGGAAATATTATTACTGATGAGGAAATACCTGAGTATAAAAAAATAAAAAGGATATCGAACAGTAAAAATCTAAAACTTTTTACGATTGGTGATAAAAAAAATTTTTTACAAATCCTATCACATAGATTTGATGGAGAAAATCAAATAATCGAGATTAAACATAAAATGTTGATTAAAAAAATTAATATTAATTTAATTGGAAAAATACAAATTAAAAATATTTTGATGGCAGTAATTGCTGCTATAAAAAGCAATCTGAGTATAAAAAAAGTTTTAAGTACAGTCCCAAAACTAATTGCTGTTGAAGGAAGATTAGAAAATATAGGTAAAATCAAAAATTGTTCAAAAGTTATTCTTGATTATGCACACACGCCAGATGCACTTAAAATCTGTCTCTCAAATTTAAGAGAACAATTTCCCAATAAAAAGATATCATTATTATTTGGATGCGGTGGAAACAGAGATCAAAACAAAAGGTCAAAAATGGGTGCTATAGCATCGATTTATAGTGATCAAATTTATCTTACTGATGATAATCCGAGATTTGAAAATCCAGATAGAATAAGAGGAGATATTAAAAGAGGAATTTATCAAAGAAATATTTATGAAATTTCTAACAGGGCAAAAGCAATAAGAGAGGCAATTAAGAATCTCAATACTGGAGAAATTTTATTAGTAGCAGGCAAAGGTCATGAAAAAACTCAAGATTTTGGAAAAAAAAAAATTTTTTTTTCAGATAAAAAAATTATCTTAGATGCCATTAAACTTAAAAATTCAATATTATCAAATAATATTAAGCTTAATATAATTAAGGAGATATCGGGATGTAAAAAATTATCATCAAATCTTAATTTTAAAAGATCAATAATTAATTCCAAAGAAGTTAGAAGAGGTGATATTTTTTTTGCTATAAAGGGAAAAAAAAACGATGGAAATGATTTTGTCACACAATCTTTTAAAAATAATGCATCAGCATCGGTTGTCAATAAAATCCAAAAAAAATTAAATATAAACCGGCAAATTAAAGTTAAAAATACATTAAAATTTCTTACACTATGTTCAAAAACATTTAGGAATAATATAAATACAAAAATTGTTGCAATTACGGGCAGTTGCGGAAAAACTACACTCAAGGAATTATTGGGAAATTCTTTAAAAAAAATATCTAAAGTAAGTATTTCTCCTAAATCTTATAATAATAAGTTTGGAGTACCTTTAAGCCTTTTTAATTTAAATAATGATGATGATTATGGAATATTAGAGGTTGGTATGGATAAAAAAGGTGAAATAAATAATTTATCGAAAATTATAATGCCTGATGTGAGCGTAATTACAAATATTAATTATGCTCATGCAAAAAATTTTAAAAGCATTAATGATATCGCATTAGCTAAAGCAGAAATAATTGAAAATACTAAACTAAATGGTTTTGTAGTTTTAAATGCAGATGATTTTTTTTATAACTTCCATAGAAAAATTGCCCTTAGAAATAAACTTTCAGTTATCTCGTTTGGTATAAAAAATCAAAAATCAGATATCAAACTAACTAATATAAAAAAAAGTGGAACTAATTACAAAATGAGTGTCAAAATTCATAATTCAAAAACTTTTTTTTTAATTTCAAGTAATTTCCAAAGTAATATTTTAAATTTTTTAGCAGGATTAGCTGTTATGAGTATTTATTTTGATATATTAAAATTGAGTAAAAAAATATTTTTAAATTTCAAAATACCAGAGGGCAGAGGAGATTTATCAAGAATTAAAATAAATAAAAAAATGATAAATTTAATTGATGAAAGTTATAATTCAAATCCATTATCCTTAAAATCTGCGATATCAAATTTCGATAAAATAAACACTAGAAAATCAAAAAAATTTCTCTTGATGGGCGATATGTTGGAATTAGGAAAACTCTCAAAAAAACTTCATCAATCTTTTGTTCCAATAATTAACCAATCAAAAATAAACAAAGTTTTTGTGAAAGGAAAACAAGCTACCTCAATATTTAAAAGTCTCTCGAGTTCTAAACAAGGAGGTATTGTTCGTAACAAATCCCAAATTATTAAAATGATTAAAAATGATATAGGCAATAACGATTTTTTAATGGTCAAAGCCTCAAATGCGACAGGATTTAACAATATAATAAGAGAACTTAAGGGATAGTATTAATGCTTTATCAATATTTATTAAATTTTGTAGATACTTTTAGTTTTTTAAATATTTTCAAATATTTGACATTTAGAACCGGTTTAGCGTTTTTTACCTCACTAATTATCGTCTTAATTATTGGTGGACCATTCATAAGATTTTTTTCAAACCAAAAAATTTTAAATCCTATTCGGAATGACGGACCAGAGGAACATATTGTAAAAAAAATTGGCACACCTACTATGGGAGGAGTAATTATATTATTAGGTTTGTTAATATCAGTAATTTGTTGGGGAGATTTATCAAATATAAATATTTTATTTTGCATATATATATCAGTTTCATTTGGGGTACTCGGAGCATTTGATGATTATAAAAAAATTAAGCAAAGTAACTCATCAGGTATTTCATCAAAATTAAAGATAATATCACAAATAGTATTAGCTTTGATAGGAGTATATTTTTTTGTTTATTACTCAGATTACCAAAATATTAATAATTTATATTTCCCATTTTTTAAAAATTTATTTATAAATCTTGGGTGGTTCTTTATTCCTTTTAGTGTATTTGTAATCATAGGGTCATCTAATGCTGTTAACCTTACAGATGGACTTGATGGATTGGCAACAGTCCCAGTTATATTGGTAGCTGCCTGTTTTGCATTTATTAGTTATGTTACAGGAAATATAGTATTTTCAAATTATCTACAAATTCCTTATATTGAAGGGACAGGAGAAATTTCAATTTTTTGTGGGGCTATAATTGGATCATGTCTTGGTTTTTTATGGTTTAATGCACCACCAGCAAAAATTTTTATGGGAGATACTGGTTCACTTTCATTAGGTGGATCGTTAGGCGCAATAGGGATAATAACAAAACATGAAATTGTGCTTGCAATAACAGGTGGCCTATTTGTATTAGAAGCAATCTCTGTAATGGTCCAAGTAATTTCTTTCAAGCTTACTGGAAAAAGAATTTTCAAAATGGCGCCTATCCATCATCATTTTGAAAAAAAAGGTTGGCCAGAGTCAACTGTTGTAATTAGATTTTGGATCATTTCAATAATTCTAGCAATGATAGGTTTAGCTACTTTAAAATTAAGATAATGGAAAAAATAAAAAATATTTTTTTAGGAAAAAAAATATTGATATATGGCCTTGGCACTAGTGGAGTCTCTGCTTTTAAGTTTTTAAAAAAAAAAGCTAAAGTATATTTATTTGACGATAATAAAAAAATTAATTTTAAGGCAAAACACAAAATTAAAGTTAATGAATTAAAAAAGATTAACTTTGATAAAATTATTATCAGTCCTGGTATTGATATATTGAGATGTAAACTTTCGAATTTTTTGAGAAAAAATTTTTCAAAAGTTTATACAGATTTAGACGTTTTTTACGAATTTTTTAAAAATAGATGTATTACAATCACTGGAACAAATGGTAAATCAACAACTTGCCAACTTTTATATGAAGTTTTAAGAAATCAAAATTTAGATGTTAAATTGGCGGGAAATATAGGTAAACCAATATTACTTACTAAAAATGTAAAAAAAACAACAATCTTTGTCATTGAGGCTTCGTCCTATCAAATAGATTATAGTAAAAATTTTAATTCTAAATACGCAGCGATCTTAAATTTATCACCTGATCACATTGAAAGGCATAAAACTTTTAAAAAGTATATAAAAGCTAAATTTAAGTTATTTAAAAATCAAAAAAAAGGGAGTTTGGCTTTTACAAAAAAAGATGATGTCCTTATCAATAAGGAACTGAGTTCATATAAACTTAAAAGCAAGGTAATCAAAATTAATATCAGTATGCAAGATCCCTTTTTTAAAAATATCAAAAATGATTATTTGCTCACAGAGGCAAATAAAGAAAATTTACTTTTCGTAAAAGAAATTTCCGAAAACCTTGGCATAAAAAAAAATACAATAATTAAAACTATTAATAACTTTAAGGGCCTCAAATATAGACAACAAGTAATTTATGAGAAAAATAATTTAACAATAATTAATGACTCTAAATCTACAAGCTTTGCATCAACTATTGGAATTTTGAAAAAAGGCTCAAATATTTTTTGGATATTGGGAGGATTACATAAAAGTGGCGATGAATTTAAATTACCAAAAAAATATTTTAATAATATTAGAGCATTTATTTATGGAAAAAATAAAAAATTTTTTAGTAAAAAACTTGAAAAAAAAATAAAATATGAAAATTTTTATTATTTAAAAGATGCTGTAAAAAAAGTTTTTTTAATTGTAAAAAAAAATAAGATGAAAAAACAATTAATTATTTTTAGTCCTAGTGCAGCCTCATTTGACAGCTTTAGAAATTTTGAAGATAGGGGATATTATTTCAATAAATTAATAAAAAAACATTTACATGAAATTCGTTAAATTATTTTATGATAAATATTATTCTTGGTGGAAGAATGTCGATAAGTTTATATTTTCATTAATTATACTTCTATTCACAATTGGCCTATTTATCTCTTTAGTTTCAACTTCTTTGATAGCCTCAGATAAATTGGAAACTAATGATTACTTGTTTTTTTTTAAACATTTATTTTTTGTTTTTCTAGGCATGTTTGTTATCTTTGTAATTTCGTCAATCGATCAAGAAAAGATTTTTAAATATTCTTTTTTTATTTTTCTAATATCTTTATTTTTCTTATTTTTAGTTCCATTAATTGGTTTAGAAGTTAAAGGATCTAAAAGATGGATTGATTTATTTTTATTACCAAGATTTCAACCAATTGAACTCGTTAAACCTTTCTTTATAGTTGTTATAGGATTGATTATGAGTAATGAAAAATTTTCAAATTTATATTTAAAATATTTATTTTCATTTTTTTTAACAATCATTGTAGGTTTATTATTGATTGTACAACCCGATATAGGTCAAACTTTACTTATATTTTTTAGCTGGTTAGTATTAATATTTACTTCTGGAATTAATTTGGTTTTATTAATAATTTGTTTATTTTTTTCCTTAATCATAATTTCATATTTAGTTTTTTTTATCCCAAAGTTTGCCTATATAAAGAATAGATTGATCTCTTTTTTTGACACAGAAACTGGCACACACAACTTCCAATCCGATAAAGCTATTGAGTCAATAACAAGCGGGGGTTTTTTTGGCAAAGGAATAGGAGAAGGTACCTTAAAAAGTAGAGTCCCTGAAGCACATACAGACTACATAATTTCTGTTATCTCTGAAGAATTTGGAATTATCAGCATAATTTTACTTTTGATATTATTTTTGACTTTTATCCGTGCAGTCTTAAAAAAGATTTATTTAGAGAATGATGAAAAAATTAGATTAATTCTAACCGGTTGTATAAGTTTAATTTTAATGCAGGTAATTGTGCATGTTGGAGTTAATATAAGACTTTTGCCCACTACAGGAATGACTATGCCGTATTTAAGTTATGGAGGTTCATCAATTATAAGTATATCAATAATATCTGGCATAATATTAAATCTAACCAAAAGAAAGTTTCTTTAAATATGAAGAAAAAAATTCTAATTCTTTATGGTGGCATTTCTAAAGAAAGAGAAATTAGTATTGAGACCGGTAAACAAGTAGCTAATGAATTAAAAAAAAAATATTCTGTCAAACTATGTGAGCCTAAAAATATGAAACGTTTAATTGAATCATTCAAACCTAATATTATATTTAATGCTTTGCATGGTCAATTTGGAGAGGATGGATATGTTCAAACTATTTTAGAAACTTTCAAAATACCATATACACATTCTGGACCAATTCCATCAATGATAGCAATGGATAAAGAAATTTCAAAAAAAATTTTTGTAAAGAATAAAATTTTAACCCCGAATTACTATACTTATAATTTTGAGGAAAAAGTTGATATAAAATCAATAAAAAAAAAATTAGGCTTCCCAGTTGTTATCAAACCAAAAAATGAGGGATCAAGTTTAAACGTATTTATCTGTGACCGAAAAAATTTTCATAAAAATCTTCGAAAATTAAGACATTATAAGGAAATTTTAATTGAAGAATTTATACCAGGTAGAGAGATACAGGTCGCTATAATGGGTAAAAAAAAACTCGGAGCCATTGAATTAAAACCAAAAAGAAAATTTTACGATTATAAGGCAAAATATGAGAAAACAGCTGGCACAGATCATATTATTCCAGTCGATTTGACTAAATCCAAAATGATCGAGATCTTAAATATATCAAAGAAAGCTCATGATATAATTGGGTGTGAAGGCATTACAAGGAGTGATTTTAAATTTTATAAAGGGAAATTTTTTCTTCTTGAAATAAATACTCAACCTGGAATGACAAAACTTTCTCTGGTACCTGAAATCGCAAGATATAATAACATTAAGTTTATAGATTTATTAGATTGGATGTTAAAAAATGCTTCAATTAATAAATAAAAAAAAATATATCCTATATATTTTCTTTTTTTTAATTTTAACAACAATTAATAATTTGAAGGTAAAAAAACTAAATATTTTTGCAATAAAAAATATAGAAATTATCAATCAAAGTGAAAAATTTTATGATGAATCTTTTAATAATAAACTAATACAGGAATTTGATTATTTATTAAATAGAAATATTTTTTTTATTGATAAAGAAAAACTAAACTTTAAGTTATTAAATAATAAATTAATTTCGAACTTTAAAATTAAAAAAAACTATCCATCTAAATTAGTAATAAATTACGAAAAGACACGTCCAATCGCAAATATAATTTTAGATAATCAAAATTTTTTAATTGGATCAAATTACAAACTAATAGAAACAGAAAATATGCTTGAAGATTTGCCAAATGTTTTTGGTAAGCCGAAGATGAAACAATTTAGACAAATTATTGAACAAGTGAATCTTTCAAATATAAATTTTGATGATATTACTGATTATTATTATTTCAAATCAATGAGATGGAATATTAGATTGAACAATGATATTTTAATTAAATTACCAGAGGACAATTTGTTTGAATATTTGAATCTAGCATGGAAAATTTTAGAAAATGAAAAAGTTTTGATTAAAAATACTTTAAACTTATCAGTTAAGAATCAGGTAATAATTGATTAATGAATAATCAGGAATTGCTTAAAACATATTTTTCTTTAAATAATAATGAGTTATTAATTGTAGTAAGTAAATCTGATAATCAGGAGGTTATTTTTTCAAAAAAAAAGATTTTATCAAAAAGACAGAACAAATTAATTTCTGAGGAAATAGAGCTTTTTTTTATTGAAAAAATTGATGAAATAGAAAAAAAGATAAATTCATTTGTTAAAAATATTTCTTTGATTTTAAGAAGTGAAAATATTTTTTCAATAAGTTTTTCTTTTAAAAAAAAGTTTAATGACAAAGCTAGTACTAAGGATGAAATTAAAAAATTATTGATAGATGGCTTAAGATTGATTTACAAACATCACCCAGATATTTTTATAATTCACTATTTGATTGATAAAATCGACATTGATGGCCAGACTACTTTCTCTACAAAAGGTATAATTATTAATGAGTATATATGCATAGATTTAAAATTTATCTGCATTAATAAGGATTTAATTGAAAAATTTAAAAAACTTTTTAAAAAAAAAGAAATATTTTTAGAAAAAGTTTTTTCTGAAGACTATATAAGACAATATAATGATGAAAATAATGATATTATAAAAACTGTTTTTGAGATAGATAAAGGTTTAAATAGTCTTGAAATAAAATTAATCCCAAAAATGTATGAAAAGAAAGGTTTTTTTGAGAATTTTTTTCTCTCATTTTAGTAAAATTTGTATTTTATTGTAATAATACTTGTTTTTATATTTTTTTTTAAAGCACTATTTTGAAAAAGTGCATAATTTAAATCAAAAAACATTAAAATCGAAAGTAAAATTTAATGGAATTGGTCTACATAGTGGAGCGAATGTAAACTTAACCATTAAACCAGCGCGCCCAAATGAGGGAATAATCTTCAAAAGAACCGATTTAAAAAGTAACAATATTGTTTTACCTAGCGTATTTAATGTTTCGAGTGCAAACTTTTGCACAACAATATCAAATGAATTTGGAACAAGTGTATCTACTATTGAGCATTTGATGGGCGCTTTATTTATTTTAGGCGTAGATAATGCGATTGTTGAAATTGATAATCAGGAAGTTCCAATTCTTGATGGATCTGCAAAAATTTTTATCGATAAAATTCTAGAAGTTGGATTTGATAATAGTTCACAACCTATTAGGATTATAAAGATAAATAAAAAAATCGACTATGTAGATGGAAATAAATGTATTTCATTAGAACCTAATAACATCAATTTCGAAATCGATTTTCAGTTAGAGTACAAAAATCCAACCATTGGTAATCAAAGGAATGTTATAAATATTTATGAGGATGATTTATTTAATGTGTACAATTCAAGAACTTTTTGTTTATTCGAAGATGTTGAAAATTTAAAAAAACTTGGCTTAGCTAGAGGTGGCAGTTTAGAAAATGCTATTGTAGTCAAAGGAAAAGAAATTATAAATAAAGATGGTTTAAGAAATGAAAAAGAATTTGTAAATCATAAAATTTTAGATTGTATTGGAGATATATTCTTATCAGGTTACAAAATAATTGGAAAAATTAAATGTGTTCATGGAGGTCATAAACTCACAAATCAACTTTTGAGAAAAGTTTTTACAAATCAAGACAATTTCTCAATTATAGAAATAAAAGAAAAAAGTATCCCAAACTCTTTCATTAATAGAAGACATTTAAAATCTATTGCATAATTATATAAGTCATTTAAAGATATTCTCTTTAAGTTGATCTATGAATAAATCTTTAATAATTTTTTTTGTTTCAATATCATTTCTTTTAGAGTCTTGTTCTCCCAAAAAAAAAGAGATTTCAGTTATTAAAGAGCTAGATCAGCAATCTGAGTTAATTTCAGCTTATTCCGAGGCTATGGAAAACTTGGAAAAAGGAGATCCTTTTTTTGCAGCTACTAAATTTTTAGAAGCTGAGTTGTTATTTCCACAATCTGATTGGGCACCAAAATCAAATTTGATGGCAGCATATTCTTTTTATCTCCAAGATTATTATTCAAAAAGTATCTTTCATTTAAAGAGATTTATGACAACTTATCCTAAAGATGAGAGAATGCCTTATGCTAATTATTTACTAGCAATGTGTTATTACGAAAATATTGAAGATGAAAAAAGAGATTTGTTCCCGTTATTAAGATCTAAAGAATTATTTCAAAATTTGATTTCAGACTTTCCAAACACTGATTTTGCTTTAGACGCAAAATTTAAAATAGATTTAATAAATGATATTGTTGCCTCAAAAGAAATTTACATTGGAAGGCACTATGTAAAAAAAAAGAAATGGATTGCTGCAATTAACCGCTTTAAAAATGTTGTAGAAAACTATGACACAACAATTTACGTAGAAGAGGCCATCCACAGATTGGTTGAAATTTATTTTAGAATAGGACTGACTCAGGAGTCATCAAAATATGCAAAGCTTCTTGGATATAATTATGGATCAGGTGAGTGGTATAAAGAATCCTATGCAATTTTTAATAAAGACTATAGTAAACTTGCTGAGAATATTGATAAAGATAAATCAAAAAAAGGTATTATAAAAACTTTTAAAAAACTTTTTGAATAATAATGAATGAAATTAAAATTAAAAAAGTTTATTTAAAAAAAATTAAATTATTTGAAAAATATAATCGATATTACTACGATCAAAGCAAGCCTATAGTTTCAGATCAAGTATTTGATAGTTTGAAAAAAGAAATAATTTTTTTAGAAAAAAATTATTCATTTCTTAAAAATGAAAAATCACCCAGTACTAGTGTTGGATATAAACCATCAAAAATATTTAATAAAGTTACCCATAAATCACCAATGCTATCTCTTGGAAATGCATTTGATGAGAATGATCTTGTAAATTTTGAAAAAAAAATTCTCAATTATCTTAACAAAAAAAATGACTTTGAAATTGAGTATACGGCTGAACCTAAGATAGATGGTATTTCTGCTTCTTTAGTTTATATAAATGGCAAATTTAAGATGGGACTTTCTAGAGGAGATGGTAAAGAAGGTGAGGATATTACAGCAAACTTAAAAACTATAGATGATATTCCTTCAGTAATAAATGATAAAGATTTTCCAAGAGAAATTGATATTAGAGGAGAGGTTTTTATTAGAAACAGTGATTTTAAAAAATTTGAGGGAAAATTTGCAAACCCGAGGAATGCAGCATCTGGAAGTTTAAGACAGAAAAATCCAAATGATACAAAAAAAATTCCACTGAAATTTATTGCTTACACTTATGGATTTGAGAAAGGTTTGAAAATTGACAATCAAAAAGATTTCTTAAAAAACTTAAAGAATTGGGGTTTTAAAACAAATCACTTAAATATTACAACTAAAGGAATAAAAAATTTAATTAAAAATTATAACGAAATAGAAAAAAAAAGAGGTGATTTAGATTTTGATATTGATGGCATTGTATATAAGGTTAATTCTTTTAACTTACAAAAAAGATTAGGTAATGTAGCAAATTCTCCAAGATGGGCAATAGCTCATAAATTTTCTGCCAACAAAGCAATTTCAAAAATTAATAGTATCGAAATTCAAATCGGTAGGACAGGAGCTTTAACGCCTGTAGCAAAGATATCACCAGTTAACATTGGAGGAGTGATAGTATCTAATGCTACTCTTCATAATGAAGATGAGATAAAAAGAAAGGACATCAGAATTGGAGATACAGTTGTAGTAGAGAGAGCTGGGGATGTAATTCCTCACATTATTTCTGTTGATGTAAAAAAAAGAAAAAATTTAGATAAATTTATTTTTCCAAAGAAATGTCCTTCTTGTGGATCAGAAACAGTAAAGGAAGTCAATATTTCAACAAAAAAAGAAGATGCAGTTCGGAGATGTTCAAGTGAGGGTTATGAATGCGAAAAGGTTTCAATCGAAAAAATTAAACATTTCGTTTCAAAAGAAGCTTTGAATATTGACGGTTTTGGAAAAAAAATAGTTGAAAATTTTTGGAATGAAAAATTAATAAGACTTCCACAAGATATATTCAAATTGGATTTTAATAAAATATCGAATTTAGATGGATGGGGAAAAAAATCAATTGCTAATCTTAAATACTCTATTAATGAAAAAAAAAATATCACACTTGAAAAATTTATTTTTTCACTTGGAATAAGACATATCGGTCTCGAAAATGCCAAATTAATCTCTAAAAATTTAAAAACTTCTAAAGAATTTGTAAATCTTGCTAAAAATAAAAAATTTAATGAGTTATTAAATATTGACGGCATTGGTGAAACTCAAATAAAATCACTTAGAAATTTCTTTTCTAACACTACAAGTTTAGATGTAATGTTTGAATTACACAACATACTTAGTATCAAAGATGCATCTAACACAAAAAAAAGTGGTAATTTGAAAAATAAAACATTTATGTTTACTGGAAAACTTACTGGCATTAGTAGGGCTGAGGCAAAATCTTTAATAGAGGAAAATTCCGGCTCAATAATAAGCAATGTATCAAAAAAACTGGATTATCTCATTGTTGGTGAAAAACCTACAAAAAGAAAAGTAAATTTCGCAAAAGATTTAAAGATTAAGATAATTAATCAGACAGATTGGCTTAAGCTGTTAAATAAAACTAGCTAGCCATTTTTTCTCATTTCTATTAAGATATTTTGATAATTTTGCATAAACCTCAAAATGATATTTGAATAAATAATTTTTCTCTTCAAAATTCAGTTGTTTAAAATCAATTAAATCTTTCTCAATTGGAGCTAAAGTTAAATTCTTAAAAAAAGTTTTCTTTTTTATCTTTTTCACATAAAGAAGATTTTCAATTCTAATACCGAATTTTCCTTTTTTATAATAACCTGGTTCATTACTTAAAACCATTCCTTCTAAAATTTTGATTTTGTTGAGCTTAGACAGACTTTGAGGACCTTCATGCACATTTAAAAAAAATCCTACTCCATGTCCAGTACCGTGTTGATAATCTAGATTAACTTTTTTCAAAAACTTTCTAGCCTGTAAATCAATTAAACTGCCAGTATTTAATTTTTCAATTTGTGCATTAGCAACAGCAATATGTCCTTTGAGAACTTTAGTAAAAATATTTTTAATATTTTTTTTTGGTTTATTAAAACAGATCGTCCTTGTTACATCAGTAGTGCCATATCTATATTGACCACCTGAGTCACACAAAAAAATTTCATCTTTATTAATAACTTTTGAGTTTTCTTTTGTGGCTTTGTAATGAATTATTGCAGCATTTTTTCCACTACCAGCAATTGTATTAAAGCTTGGGTATAAATATCTTTTATTTTGTTTTCTAAATTTATCTAATTTATTTTGAGCATCATATTCAGTAATTTTTTTTTTGTTAACATTTTTAATCCAATAGAGGAACTTTGTTAGAGCAACTCCATCAAAAATATGAGATTTAATCATATTATCAATCTCTTTTTTATTTTTGACAGATTTAAGAAAATAAATCGGATCATCTTTTTTTATTAATCTAAATTTTTTAAGAAGAATATTTTCGTAATGTAAAGAACATGTTTTTTTATCTAAGGAAATTTTTCCTTTTTTTAAAGAAATTAAAAATTGTCTAAAATAATTTTCTTCAATTATTTGATTAGATTTAATTTTTTTCTCTTTTATTAATTTTGAAAACTTTTTCCTTTCGGCGACAAAATAAATTTTTTTTTTTTTACTTAAAAGTAAACGACAATTTGGTATTGGGCTATTTGGATTATCAAAACCTCTTATATTCATTAACCATGCTACATTTTCTGGTGCTGTAATAAAAATATAATCTAATTTTTTTTCAATAAGATAATTTATGACACTATTAATCTTTTTTTTATAGTTAACCCCCGTAATATCATCTTTTAGTGAATAAAAAGGTTTATTATTATTTGAAAAATTTTTTTTTAATTGATCAATTAAATTTGTTTTTATCGCTTTAAAACGATTAAATTTTGAGAAAATCTTTTTTAATTGATTTGAAGTAAATAGTTTTGGGTCTATTCCTAAAGTAAGATTCTTGAATAACCTGCAATTGTAAATCTCTTGATAATTTTTTATTTTAAAATTTTTGCCAGCCTCTAATTGTGCTTGCAAAGTATACCTTCCATCAACAAAGAGAAAATTTTTATTCTTTAAAATAATAGCATATCCAGCTGAACCACTAAAATTAGATATTGTTTTTAATCTATTTTTTTTATCATATTCAGAAAAGAACTCATCATTCTTAGGAACTACATAACCATCAATTTTAAAATTCTTAAAATTATTTTTTAGTGCTTTAAGCTTAGTCTTAATCATTTAATTCTTTTTTGATATCTGATCCAACCTGGACTTCTTTCGCCACCATCAAAATCTAAATCCTGATTAAAATCAAAATCTTCTATTTCGTCTTTTTTATCATCGAAAAAAGAATTTTTTTCTAAATATTCTTCAGGTAATTCCTCAATAAATCTTGAAGCCATGCTATCAATCCAATCACCTTGATAAAATCTATTCATAGAAAAAGAGATTATTGCTTTTTTTTTGGCCCGTGTAATTCCAACGTATGCAAGCCTCCGTTCTTCCTCGAGTCCATTCTGTCCTTTCTCCTCTATTGATTTTTGGTGGGGAAATAATCCTTCTTCCCAACCAGGTAAAAAAACCACATCAAATTCTAAACCCTTTGCTGCATGCATAGTCATCATATTTATTTTTTCTCCATCCCATTCTTGATCAATTGATGTTGCTAAGGATACGTGTTCTAAAAAACTTTCAAGATTATCAAATTCTTTCATAGCATTTAAAAGTTCTTTCAAATTTTCAAGTCTATTCTCGTTTTCTAGATCTTTTTTATTTTTAAGCATAGACGAATAACCCGACTCATCTAAAACAACCTGTAACAACTTAATATGGTCCATCTTTTTAATATTTAAATCATTTCTCCACTTGTTTAATAAATCTAAAAACAATGTTAGACTTATTTTCGTTTTTGGTTTGAATAGATTTAGTTCGATCATTTTTTTTGAAGATAACTCTAAAGACAATGAGTTTTTTTTTGAATATTCATGTAACATCCTTAAAGTGTTATCTCCTATTGAACGTTTTGGGTTATTAATAATTCTTTCAAAAGCCAAATCATCTTTGCTTTGGTGGATCAGTCTTAAGTAAGCAACAGCATCTTTAATTTCTGCTCTTTCATAAAATTTTGTACCCCCTAATATCCTATAAGGCATTCCGATTTTTAAAAATCTTTCCTCAAATTCACGAGTTTGAAATATGGCCCTTACAAGAATAGCAATATTATTCAAAGAAAATTTTTTTTTAATTTTTTCTATTTCATCTGAAACTCCTACCGCTTCATCTTTACCATTTTTAAAACAGTTTAAATTAATTAATTCTCCTTTCTCAGATTTTGTTTTAAGAGTTTTTCCAACTCGATTCTGATTATTTGAAATTAAGTTTGATGCAACAGATAGAATATTTTGTGTAGATCTATAATTTTGCTCAAGTCTTATAATTTTAGTATCCTTATATATTTTATCAAATTCTAAAAAATTCTTTATTTCTGCTCCTCGCCAGCTATAAATTGATTGGTCATCATCACCAACACAACAAATATTTTTATTTTTTTCAGCTAAAAGATCTAACCATTTACTTTGAATGAAATTTGTATCCTGGTACTCATCTACTAAAATATACTTAAAGTTTTTTGAATAAATTTCTCTTATATCAATATTTTTTTGAAAAATTTTTACTGTATGTAAAATTAAATCACCAAAATCACATGTATTTAAATCAATAAGTTTTTTTTGATATATTTTGTAAATTGGTAAAATATTTTTTTCATATATATCCTTACTATTTATGATTACTTCGTTCGGATAAAAACCTTTATTTTTCCATCTATCAATTATTGCAAGAATATATCTTGGCGCAAGTTGTTTAACATCAATGTTTTCTGCTTTACAAATATTTTTAATCAATCTTATTTGATCGTCTGTATCTATTATTGTAAAATTTGAATTTAATCCAACAGCAGATGCGTGTTTTCTTAAAAGTTTTGCACATATTGAGTGAAAAGTTCCAAGCCAAGACAAACTAGTAGCACTTGAGCCGAGAATTTTACTGACTCTTATTTGCATTTCTTTAGCAGCTTTATTGGTAAAGGTGACAGCAAGAATTTGATTTGGATAAGCTTTCTTCTGATGAATAATATTTGCAATTCTTGTTGTTAAAACTTTAGTTTTACCTGAACCGGCACCAGCAACAATTAACAATGGTCCACTTAGGTGCATAATTGCCTCTTTTTGAGCTTCATTTAAATCGTTTAAAAAATCAGATTTTAACATTATATATTTTCAATTATAATTTTAGCTAATTTGATATGATCAAACATAATACACTTTCAAAAAAATTTAAGAAACAATTCATATCTATAAATAACACCTTAGAAAGTTATTTTAATGATTTAAGATATTTTATTCTTAATTTTAAAAAAACTAAATTTAGTAGTAATAATAAAGTATTTTTAGCATGTGGGATATTGGTAATTTTGGCACTAAGCTATTTTTTGCTACCTACTTTCTATAACAAAGAAGAAATTCAACGAGAAATTAAGAATCAAATTCAAAAAAAATATAACGTACAAATAAAGTTTAATGAATCAATAAAATATGGATTATTACCAAAACCACATTTTGTTGCAAAAAGTTTATCGATAATACGTAACGAGAGGGAGATTGCTTCTGTAGAAAACTTAAAGCTATTTACCTCAGTTAACAAGCTTTTTTCTTTTAATAAAACAAATTTAAAAGATTTAATTTTTAAAAATGTTGATTTCAATATTTACAAAAATGACTTAAGATTTTTCACAGATTTATTGAAAATTGAACCTAATGAAAACAAAATAATCTTTAAAAATAGTAATATCTTTTTTAAAAATGCAGATGATGAAGTTTTATTTATAAACAAAATTAAAAAGGCAGAATTTTTCTACGACTCTAATAATTTACAAAATATTTTAATTTCAACAAATGAAATATTTAAGATACCTTTTAAACTTACAATAAAAAATGACAAATTTAATAAAAAAATATTTTCAATATTTGACTCAAATAAGATTAGATTGAATATTAAGAATGAAATAGATTACGACAAAAAAGATATCCTTGGTTTCCTAGATATTTTATTTGTTAATAAGGACACCTCCTTAAACTACGAAATTAAAAAAAACTCTTTAGATTTTATATCAAAAAATAATACTTATAATGGATCAATAGATTTTAAACCTTTTTATCTTAATGCAAATTTTAGTTATGATGGCATAAGTACTAAAAATCTTTTTAATGATGAATCTATATTTGTTGATTTAATAAATAGTGGAATCATTAATAGTAAAAATTTGAACTCTGATATAGATCTAAATATTAGAGATATTACAAATATCGATGAGCTCAATAACCTAAAATTGAAGATTGTAATTCAACAAGGTGAACTATTGTTTTCAGGGTCAAGTATTATGTGGAAAGATTCATTAAAAATCACATTAAATGAGAGTTTATTAAATTATAGTGAAGGTGAAATTAATTTAAATGGTAAAGCTGTTTTAAATTTTTTTGATTTAAAAAAGTTTTATCAAACGTTCCAAGTTAAAAAAACTGACAGGAAAAAAATTGAAAAAATAAAAATTGATTTTAACTATAATTTTATCAATAATAATGTAAACTTTGATAACGTAAAAGTTGATAATAATACAAATGATAATTTACAAAAATTTCTAGATGAATTTAATTCGAATAAAAATAGAGTTTTTAATAAGATTACATTTAAAAATTTTATAAATGAATTTTTTAATAATTATGATGGGTGAGTCATTTTTTTTGGATTAACAATTTTATCATATTCTTTTTCATTTATTAGACCAGATTTTAGCGTTTCATCTTTAAGTGTTGTATTATTTTTAAGAGCTGTTTTTGCTATTTTAGCTGCATTATCATAACCTATATGTGGAGCAAGAGCAGTTACTAACATTAATGAGTTATCTAATAATTTTTTGATTTTTATTTTATTGGCTCTAATTCCTTTGACACAATAATTTGAAAAATTTTTTGTACTATCTGCTAATAAGTCTATTGATTGAAGAATATTATGCGCAATCAAAGGTTTAAAAACATTTAATTCAAAGTGCCCGTGTGAACCTGCCATTGTGATACCATTGTGATTACCAATAACTTTAACGCAAACCATTGTTACTGCTTCTGACTGAGTAGGGTTAACCTTTCCTGGCATTATTGATGAGCCTGGTTCATTAGCTGGCAATATAAGCTCACCATAGCCTGCACGGGGACCAGATCCTAAAAATCTTATATCATTTGCAATTTTCATTAAACAAACTGCAGTAGTATTTAAAGCTCCAGAAAAATTTACAATTTCATCATGTGCAGCAAGTGCCGCAAATTTATTTTTTGTAGTTTTGAAAGGTAACTTAGTAATTTTTTTAATCTCTCTAATTATCTTCTTGTCAAAATTTTTTCTAGTATTTATTCCTGTTCCAACAGCTGTTCCACCTTGTGCCAAAAAATAAATTTCGTTAAGGGCTAGCTTAATTCGATCAATACAATTTGTTAATTGAGATCGGTATCCAGAAAACTCTTGACCTAATGTTAAGGGTGTTGCGTCTTGTAGATGAGTTCTTCCCACTTTTACAATACTTTTAAATTTTTTTTCTTTTTTTTGTAATTCTTTATTTAACAAATATAAAGATGGTAGTAATTTCTTCTTAGTCTCAATTGCAATTGCAATATGCATTGCTGAAGGAAAAACATCATTTGTAGATTGGGACTTATTTACATGATCATTTGGATGGACAGGTTTTTTAGTTCCTTTCTTGCCACCCAAAATTTCAATTGCTCTATTAGCTATCACCTCATTAACATTCATATTAGTTTGCGTTCCAGAACCAGTTTGCCAAACCTTTAAAGGAAAATGATTATCTAATTTTCCAGAAATTATCTCATTTGAAGCTTTTATAATTGCCCTAGAAATTCTTGGTAAAATTTGTTTTTCCTTTAAATGAACTATTGCTGCAGCTTTTTTAATAACGGCAATAGATTTGATTAGTCTTGGTCTTACTAAGAATTCACCTATATCAAAATATTTTTTTGACCTTTGTGTTGAGGCACCCCAATATTTATCTTGAGGAACATTTATAGCGCCAATACTGTCGAATTCTTTTCGAAATTTCATTTACTATTAACTTATTAAGTAGTTATTATAATTATATAGTAAATTTATTTAAACTTACAGGAGCAAAATGACAAATTTTGAAAAAGTTGGAATTTTTATGAAAACATTTGGTCAGGAAGTTAAAGTCAACACTAGTTTTAGTAGTGAAAAGATTAACAAATTAAGATTTAAACTGATACAGGAAGAAATAGAGGAACTTAAGGAAGCAATAGATAACAAAGATTTAGTTGAAGTTGCTGATGCATTAACAGATATTCTTTATGTAACTTACGGAGCAGGACATGCTTTTGGGATAAATTTAGATAAATGTTTTGATGAAGTTCAAAAGTCAAATATGAGTAAACTAGGTTCAAATGGAGAACCAATTTATAATGAATTTGGCAAAGTAATGAAGGGACCTAATTTTTTTAAACCTAACTTAAAAAAATTTTTTTTATAGAATATTATTATTGTTTTTATTAAATAAATATTTCAATTATTAAACTTGCATGATTTGAGGTAATTAACTATTTATATTAAAATCACTAGCTTAATAAATTATGATTTCAAAAAAAGACGCAAAATTTTTAGAAAAGTTGATTGATAAATTTGATTACTTGAGAAATAGAAAGACCTTCCAATTTCCACTACTAGAAAAAGGTTTTACAAATGAAGATATATTTAGAGGAATAGAAGTTCTTCTAAGCAGAAAATTAACAATGTCAGAAATAACAAAAAAATTTGAGAATACTTTCGCTAAGTTTGTTGGTTCTAAATACGCTTTGAT
>MDTD01141089.1_pt1 | contig 23607 bp, 20 predicted proteins | sample 811221 | NCBI WGS metagenome assembly MDTD01 (sample SAMN05326646, study PRJNA326480) | marine metagenome | isolation source: seawater | place: Pacific Ocean: South West | collected 2011 | reverse complement strand
TCTACCAGCTCTCATTGCTTCAACAGCAGCATTATAATCAGTCACTTTAATTGTATCTATATTTAGCCCAGCAAGCTTTTCAGTAATTGCAATTAAACTTGAGTAGTCGCTTTCATCACCCTTCTCGCTAGCGGGAACAAATACCATTTTATAGGTTTTTGCTTCAGCATTTAAGTTTCCAGCAAATAAAACAAGAAACATTATAAGTATTGTTTTTTTAATCATAATTTGTTCTTTTGTTATCATTAACTTTGTTCGCTAACAAGTTAATTATTTAAATATAAATAAAGACAATTCAATGTTGTAAATATTAACTTTTTGTAAATTTTTTGTTAAATCCGACTAATGCTTTTTTATAATCTTCCACTGTATCTATTTCTTTCCAGCCACTTTCTACAATGACACAATGAACCTTAATACCTATATCAACAAGCTCTTGAATAAAATCTGTTAGATAGGCTTTTTGGAAAATTTTGGCTCTTTGAAAAGGCTTATTCCAATACATTTTTTTTAATCGATGAAAATGTTCTTTAAAGATTTCTGTACCACGGTTTGATAATTTGATCATGCCAATAAATTCACCGTGAATTTCTTCATTACCGGTATTTATTTTACCAATTTTCTCAACCTCGTTATTTGAATTAAATATTACATTTTCAGCTTCAGAAATTGGATGATCTTTACGTCCAACATAATAGCCTCTCCAATCTATGTCTACTACTACAGAAATATCGTGAGTAGATTTTTTTAGTCTTTTAACTACAGAAGGATCAAACAATATATCAGAATATGAAATAATAATATTTTCGTTCATGATTTTTTCACCACAAAAAATCGAACTTAAAATATTATTATTTCTATAATCAGTATTTTCAAAATATCTAATTCCCTTGTAATTAATTTTTTCTTTTTTGTATCCTCTTACTAAAGAAATATCATTAATATCATTTTTCTTGTAAGCATCTAATTGACGTTGTAATAAAGTTTTACCTCCAAAATCTAACATACATTTTGGCAGATTTTCAGTATGTTTTTTTAATCTGCTACCCAATCCAGCTGCGATAATTAGTACTTTTGTATATTCTTTATTAACTATTTTTTCTATAGCGTTTAATTGTTCTTCACTAACATTATTTTTTTCTAGCAATCTTAAAATAGTGATTATTTTTGGATTTTTATTTATAAATTCATTTATATCAGGAGGTGTACTTTTTTTTGATATTCCTGCTAAATCATTTAATTTATTTAAACTCAAATTGAGTGTTTTTGCTAATTTTTTTATAAAAGTATTTTTAGGTGCAGGTCTTTTTTCTTTTTCAATATCATTTAAATAGGATGCTGCAATTCCTATTTTTTTAGCAAGTTCTCTTTGTCCAATTCCTAAATCTAATCTTGTTTGTCTTATTAGAGAACCAAAACTTAAAGATAAATTTTTATATTTTATCATAACAAATTAATTAATAAAAAAGCTAGTTATAAACGACATATTATCTGATTTAATAGATATATATCAATTATTTAATTTAATTTTTCATCTATAATGAGATGTAGATTTTAATTTTTATTAACATCCTCAACATTAAATACAATCTTACCTCCATCAATCAGGAAAGTATTATTTTATTTTTTCACTATTTCACTTTTTTTAAAGTATTGATGATTTTTTGTGAGTTTAGACCGTATTTATTCAATAAAGATTCTCTTCCCCCATTATCAAATATATATTTATCCTTTAAGAAAAACCCAATTGTTTTTAAATTTAAATTGTAGATTAAATTAATCTCTCCAATTATAGAGTAAAGAGAGCTACTAATAAATTGTTCATCTAAAATAATAATTTTTTTATATTTTTTTAATTCATTTACTAATTGTTTTGGAAAAGGCTCGCATCTAATTATATCAATCATATCAAATTTATTTTTGAATGAATTTTTATTCTTAATTATTTCATGAATTCTTGAAAATTGTTTACCATGAGATAAAATTAAATAATTATTTTTTATTTTATTAAATTTAATTTTTATATACCCTTTTTTAATAGTTGATGAATTTATCTGGTTTTTTGAATATATGTCTTCCTGTGGATCTCTATCTAATCTTATGAAAGAGAATAAATTATTTTTACACAAATATTTTGCAATCTCTTTTGATGTCACTGTATCACTTGCGGTAAATATGTTGCTTCCAACTAAAGATCTTAAGCTAGCCAGGTCTTCTGTAGTGTAGTGTGTTGGACCAGAATCAGCATAACCTAACCCAACACCCGCAACAATTGTATTAATTGGTAGATTCATAATTGCACTGCAACATTTATGTTGCTCCAAACATCTTAAAGAAATAAATGGAGCCATTGCATATACAAAAACTTTCTTTTTTTTTAGCGCCAGTCCTGCCGCAACATTGATTGTATTTTGTTCAGAAATCCCAGTATGAATGAATTGATTTTTAAGATCTTTACGAAACTTATCTAGCGCAGGTGCTCCAAAATCAGCACTTAAAAAATAGATATCTTTATTTTTTTTTGCATGATTATAAATTTCGTTGATTAAGGTATCTCTTTGAAAGTTCATATTTTATTTTGTAGTTCAATTAAATTTGAATTGGCCCTATCTGTTGTAAGCTTATTCCAATAATGCCACGCTGGTTTATTTTCCATCATTTTTAAACCTTTTCCTTTTATAGAATTAATTATAAGACATTCAATTTTTCCTTTATTAAGTTTTTTGCAAGCAGAATCTATTTGAGAGAAATTGTGAGCATTGATTGATTTTACTTTAAATCCAAGACCTTTTATTTTTTTTTCAATTGGATTTAGTTTTAAACAATCATTTGTATTGCCTAAAATAATAAGATTATTTACATCTATTATTATTTTGACATTCTTTAATTGATAATGACTGATATATAATAAAGTTTCCCAAGTTGATCCTTCATATAATTCACCTTCACTAATTATTACATAAATGTTTTGTTTTTTTTTATCTTTGTAATTTGCAGTTGCAAATCCAGCTCCTACACCCAATCCATGACCCAAAGAACCGGTAGTTACATGGACGCCAGGAATTGAAATGTTGCCAAATATTCTTAGACAAGATTTTTTACCCAATCCCCAGTTTTCCCAATCTGATTTTTTAATTATTCCCCAATCTTTAAAAATTGGATAAAGAGCTGATGTAGCATGACCTTTACTAATTATTATTTTATCAGCTAATTTTTTTTTTTTAATTTTTATATATTTTTTATGAAATAATACAGTAAGGAAGTCTAATATTGAAAATATACTACCTGGGTGCCCTTGTTGTAGTAACACAAATTTTTGGAATAGTTCATATCTATATTTATTAGATATTTTTCGAAGATTTGATAAAGAAGATTTCATTTTAAAAAATCAATTGATTAATATAGATTAATAATTAAATATGCAAATATATAATCATGAATCAAAACATAGATATAGTCTTTATAACACCCAATAATTCATCAAAAATCTATCAAGACCTCTCTAAAAGTTATGCTGCAATAGAAACTCCTACTTGGTCACTTTTGTTAGCAGAGTCTTGTAGATCAATAAATTATAATGTTTCAATAATTGATACTTTAGCTGAAAAATTAGAAGATGAGCATACATATGAAAGAATTAAAAATTTAAATCCAAAAATAATTTGTTTTGTTGTGTATGGGCAAAATGTTAATGCTGGTACAACTAACATGTCAGGTGCTGTGCGTTTGAGTAATTTTTTAAAAGAAAAAAATATAAATATGCCAATTGTGTTCGTTGGGTCTCACGTTCAAGCACTTCCAGAACAAACATTGGAAAAAGAAAAAAGTATAGACATAGTTTGTACAAATGAAGGTGTTTATGCAATTAGAAATTTATTAAAATTAAATAACTATAACTGTGAAGAACTAAAAAATATCAAAGGTATTTTTTTTAGAGATGGTGATAAGATAATTAAAAATCCGCCAGAAATAGTTGTGCCAAATGATAAAATGGACCAAGATTTACCTGGTTATGCATGGGATCTATTACCCTACAAAAAAAAACCTTTTGATCTTTACCGAGCACCAATGTGGCATGCAGAATATAATGACGAAAACAGAACACCTTACGCCGCAATTCAAACATCATTGGGATGTCAGTTTGGTTGTAACTTTTGTATGATAAATATGATTAATAGAAATGATAATGAAGAAATAGGTGTAGCGGGAAATTATAGTAAAATGAGGCACTGGTCTACAGATTTCATTATTAAAGAATTTGATAAATTATTTAGTTATGGTGTTTATACTATTAAAATTACTGATGAAATGTTTTTGCTCAATCCAAAGTTTTATAAACCTTTGTGTGAATTATTGAGTAAAAGAAACAAAGATGATAAATTTAAATTTTGGGCATACTCAAGAATAGACACAGTTAAAAGACCTGAAATACTAAATATGGTTCGTAGAGCAGGTATAAAATGGCTGTGTTTAGGCATAGAGAGTGGCGAAAAAAATGTTAGATTAGAGGTTGCCAAGGGAAAATTTGAAGATGTTGATGTAAAGACAGTAGTAGATAAAGTACACGAAGCAGATATAGAGGTATTAGCTAATTATATATTTGGATTACCAGGCGACACCAAAGAAAGCATGCAGAAAACTTTAGATTTAAGTTTTGAGCTCTGCACTTTAGGATGGAATGGATATGCTGCAATGGCACTTCCCGGTAGTGAACTTTATAAAGTTGCACTAGAAAAGGGATACAACTTACCAAATGATTATGAGGGCTACTCTTTTCATTCCTATAGTACTGTACCATTACCAACAAAAAGTTTAGAGCCATTTGAAATACTAAAATTTAGAGATGATGCTTTTAAAAAATATTTTAGTTACAAGCCATTTCTTGAAAAAATTGAGAAAAAATTTGGAATAAAAGCCAAAGAAAATATAATTGAAATGAATAAAGTTACACTTAAAAGAAAAATTATTGAACAGACAAAAGGAAGCTTAATCTGAAAATCATAATAAGAATTATTTTTGCTTTAAAAACAAGGCTTGATAATTCGATTTTATTTCTTTTAAGTTTTATAGGTTTTGTTTCTCAAGGTTATAAAACTGAAAGTTTTTATAAAAATATTTTTAATTCTGAAATAAGCAAACTAGAAAGCGATTTCAATTTTTGGCAAAACGAGAAAGAGAGAGAGGAAAAACACTTTTTAACAAAAAATTTAATAAATAGTATAATAACCAAAGCAAAATCAAGTAATTACAGCAATAAAATTGAATCCTTAAAAAACGATGGATGTGTAAATTTCCAGGAATTTAATTTAAATAAAAAAAGTTTAGAGGAAATATTTAGGTATCTAGATAAAAAAAAAATATATTTAAATCACACAGTTCCCTTTTCAAAATTTGCTACAAAAAGCTTTAAAATTGCAAAATTTTTTTCTAGATATGGTTCATACAATTTGGAAGATATACTAAATTGCAATGAACTATTTAACATTATAACAAATAAAAAACTTCATAGTTTAATAAGTGATTATTTCGAATGTTGTGCAACTATTTCAAATGTAAATTTATATTGGACCTTTCCAAAATTTGGAGACAAGCTTCTAAGATCTAGGGTAAGCAGATATCACAGAGACCTAGAGGATTATAAAACTGCTATACTATTTATAAATTTAACAGATACTACGGAGTTCGATGGAGGACACTCTTATATTAAAGGTTCCCATAAAAGTAATTTCTTATATGAAAATTTGAATAAAAAAAATATTGATATGTTAAATATAAATAAAAATAAAAATTCATATACTCTTGACGGATATGAAATAAATGATGAATTAATAAATCAAGAGCTTGAGCATAAACTCAAAATATTTCATGGACCTGCAGGAGAGGCAATAATTACAGATAATTATGGCCTACATAGAGCAATTGCTCCACAAAAACCAAGATTAGTTTTTTGGTTAACTTTTTCATTAACACAGTCGAGTAACATGATAAGTTTGAAGAAATCAAATATTCTACCACAATCTAGGGAAATATATTCTAATTTTTCTGATAAAATTAATAAAGATTTATTAAGTAAAAATATTTATAAAAATCTAATTAACTTTGAATTGTAGATTTTTTAAAAAATCTTTCATACCAAAGTTCAAGATTTATAATTTGCCAAAAGAAAAAGGAGTTATTCAAATCATTCTTTTTAAATTTAATAAATTCATCAAGTAAATTTTTTTTATCTATATAGTTTTCAAAAAAAGAATTATTTTTGTTCATTAAATCATATGCCCAATCAAATAAGTCTTTTTTTAACCATATTGTTTGTGGGTCAGAAATATAATTTTTTGGTTTAGTGATACTTTTCGAAATATATTTTAAATTATATTTTTCTATGACTGTTTTTCGATAAAAATCTCTTAGACTACCATTATTTATTTTTTTATAACTTGGAATGTTATAACAAAACTCAACCAATCTATGATCTAATAGTGGAACTCGGAGTTCTTTGCTAGAAAACATTGATGCTTTGTCACATGAACTTAGTATCCGTGGAAGTTTTTTTGAAAATATATCAAGATACAATACTTTATCTAAATTATTAAGATTATCATTTAGACTAATAAAGTTTTGAATAGTACTAATTTCTTTTTCTATCTCAATTTTTAATTGGCTAGAGCCATCAGCAGATAATTTGCCTTTAAAATAATTATTCGTACAATTTTTATAAAATTTGTAAAAACTTTTATAATCTAGATCTTCATTTTTGATAAATTTATTAACCTCATTAAATGCTTTAAAATATTTTTTATTTCTCAACAAATCTTTTATAAAAAATGGAAAGGTATATTTATAACCAGCAGCTATTTCATCACCACCTTGAGCCTCCAAAATAACTTTTCTAGAGTTTTCATAATTACTTTTAATTAATATATGTTTTGCAAAAGTAATAATTCCTGGAAAAGGTTGTTCTTGAGAATATATAACATCGTCAGCATTATTTATAATATCAGAAGGCTTAATAAGTAAAAAATTTACTTTCCAATTTAATTTTTTTGAAAATTCCTCTAAATCTTTATTTTCATCAACTTTTTCCTCATTAAAATAATATGAATTTGCTGTGATTTCACCCTGACCATTATTTATTTTATTTAAAATAGTCATCATTGTTAATGAGTCTACACCACTACTGACGTTGATACCTATTTTTGTATCACTTAAAAGTTGTTTTTTAAAGCTATCTTCTAATAACTTACAAAATTCTTCTTCAATGTTTGTATTTTCAAATTTTTTTTCTTTTTTTTCCAAATCCCAATATTTTTTGATTTGAAAATTTTTTCTATTTTTAATCAAATATTGTCCAGGCAGTAACTGATTTATATTTTTAAAAAAAGAACTACTATTATGGTTGTAAATTCCACTTGATAAGTAATTAATTAAATTTTCTTCATTAACTTCTGGGTTAATTACTGATATAATTGATTTTATTTCTGATGAAAAAATTAGTTCATCATTTAAATGACAGAAAAAAAAAGGTTTTACTCCTAATTTGTCTCTAGCACAGAATAATTGATTCTTTTTTTTATCTAAAATTGCAAAAGCATAAATTCCATTAAGTTCATTCAAACAACTAGTATCAATTTTTTTATAAAGTTCTAATAAAACTTCAGTGTCAGTATTTGAGACGGTATTTAAATTATATTTTTCTTTTAATTCTTTAAAATTATAAATTTCACCATTAAATACTATTTCAAAATTCTTTGTTATGTCTTTTAAAGGCATGTTACCTTTTGAGCTCAAATCTATGATACTTAATCTATTTGATGAAATTGCTATTTCGTTGTGTATAGAAAAATCTTGATTATCTGGTCCTCTGTGATTTATAATTTCTGACATTTTGATTATGTTGGCTTTGTTTGCTTTGTGGCCAAATATTCCAGAAATACCACACATTTTAATACGACACTTTTAACTTAATTGAATTCTTTTTTGCACTTTCTATTATTTTTTCAAGAACACAAAGTGCCTTATGAGAGTCTATTTCATCACACATTGATTTTGCATTTTTTTTGAAACACTGAATTGCATTATTTGATAATTGTCTAAACATCGGTCTAGGTTTTTTTGAGCTTAAATATTTTCCTTTACTACTTAATTCTGTGAAACCGCTATGTTCTGTTGATTTTATAACTTTGTTTATCTGTACCTCTCTACCTATTCCAGTAATTGATATTTTTCCACGTGATCCAAAAATATTAAAATCAAAAATGTCATAATCTTTTATATTGTGACATTGCACATATGCTTTAAGACCTTTTTTAAAATAAATTATAGAGTCAATATTTTGATCATCTTTTGCACAAAAGTCGTTTTTATCAGAATAAATTCCAATAACATGTGAAATTTCACCCGCAGTATCTTTAAATAACATCCTTAAAGTATCCACAACATGAGTGCCTGTTGCCTGAATTCCATACACATAATTACATGAAACTTTTTTTATTTTACCTATAATATTTTTATTAATTTTATCACTTAAACCAATTATTTCTTTATCAAATCTCCTTCTATGATTAACAATTATTTTAACCTTATGTTTTTTTGTAAGATTTATAAGTTTTTTACCTTCAGTAATTGAAGTTGCTAGTGGTTTTTCTAAAACTATGGTCTTTATTCCAAAATTTATACATTTTTTCGTGATACTGTAGTGGCTATCTTTCCAAGTACAAATGGAAACTATATCTGGTTTTTCTTCCTTAAGAATTTTATCTACACTTGAGTAATATCTAATATTTTTTTTTAATTTTTTAGCAAATAGATATGATTTATAATTTTTATCACATATGGCTGACAAATTTACATCTCTTTCTTTTAACCACATTCCAAAATGAGTGGCTGGTTTGAGCCTTTTTCTATCTTTTTCTAAAAATAAACCAATTCTACCTGCACCTATTAAACAAACTTTAATTTTTTTATTCATTTATTAATATGAATCTGAATATTCAACAAATAACGTGGACTTTTTCTTATTTATACAATTTTTATAAGACTTATAGATTTGACTTGAATTTTTTAGTTCTATTACATTCAAAAATTTTATCATTTTTTTCATTGCGGAAGTATAATTTCCAGTATGCTGTGGCCCAGCATCTATACCTTTCTTTCCACCAACAAGAACTCTTATAATTACAAAAGGATCAAACTCGTTTGATGAAATCAGATTGAATTTATCCAAGTGATTAATTGTTTGATTCAGTGATAATATAAAAAAATCAAATCTAGGGTAACATGTAATAGGTATAAATCCATTTAAAGATAGACCAATCGCCATCCCCATTTGAGTTTCTTCAAATACGGGTAATTCAAGTTTTTTTTTATGGGGAACTTTCTCAAGAGATTTAAAAAGGAGGTTTCCTGGCACTTCTACAGACTGACCTAAAAAAATAGTTTTTGGATTTTTAGACAACATTTGCATTGATTTTTTAATTTCATTTTTGTAATTCATTAAAAACTAACCCACTTTCCAGTTCCATGGTGCGGGTACAACATTTTAAAATTGTAATAAAATACGTCTTTTGGAAAATCTGGTTTAGATATATTCCAAGTTTTTTTTGTATCTGTATAAACGCTAACACCATTATCTTCTATGACAATTTCTAAAGGCAAATTGAAGTTTCTTGAATAATGATAAGCCTCATGAAAAACACCCATTCTAGAAGTCATATCTCCAACAAATAACCATACCTTGTTTTTTTTTTTCTTCTTTTTAATTGAAAGTGCTACTCCTAAAGCAATAGGGATTACACCTCCTGCTATAGATGAGCAGAAAATTTTCCTTTTATTGCAAGAAACATACATACTTTTACCATTTATAATTTGACTGTATAATTTTTTTTCAGACATACCATGTAACAATGCATGTGAATGATTTCTCCACGAACTAAAAAGCCAATCATTTCTTCCAACATATTGAAATATTTTTGATAATTGTTTTTCATTTCCTTTTGATAAATGAACCGGGTATTTAATTAGACCTTTATTATAGGTATTAAAGATTTTTTCTTCAAAATTTATCACTTTTTCAATTTCTGATTTACTAACTTTACGTTTTATTTTTTTATTTTCAGGAATAAAGATCATATTAAACTGTATTTAGATCAAAGTAATTATAGTATATGTTTGCAAAAACCAAGAATAAAATTAAATAAAGTAGATAAAAGTTAATTATTTTTTTGTCTATTTTAAAAATTTTTTTATTAAATTGAAAATAAGTAAATATAAGTATTGTAATAAGTGGATCAAAATATTCATTGTAAGTTCTTTCTACTAAACTAGAAATTGCTATGACTATTACTAATGGAAGAAAATTTAAAAAATTATTTTTTAATAAAATATAGATTATAAAAAAAACAAATTGTATAAAAATTAGAAATATCATTTGAAGTAAAAATAAATTAATATTGAGGTAGTTTTTAATCACATAAAATAATTTAAAAATTACTCCATTGCCCCAAGATGAATCAAAATTTGGTAAACAATATAAGTTTAATACTAAAATTAAGAAAAATATTATAAAATCATTTTTGTTTACTGTAGAATAAATTTTTTTATATACAGAGAAAACTATTGGCATAAAGTAAAAGCATATTATTGAAATCGATGCTGATATATTTTCTTTATAAAAACCAATTCTAAATTGAGATTGTTTTGGTAAAATACCATCCCATATATAAAAAAGATAAAACGCAGGAATACTTGTTATGAAAAAAATAGCGCATGTTTTGATAAGTTGATTAATATTTAAATTTTCTCTTAATATTAAATAAAGAAAAAAATAAAAAGAAATAAATATAAATTTTTGATCTGAATAGAAACTTAATGAACTAATAAAAGCAATTGCTGATACCTTAAAAATAAAATTAATTTTAAAATTATCCTTAAACTTTTCTAATAAAATTAAACTTATGAAATAAAATAAAAATGGTAAATTTTCTTGATGAGCCCAATATGATGAGCTTCTGAAATAGGGGCTTAAGAGAATAAAAGTAGATACTATTATTATTTGATTTGCATTAAATTTTTTTTGATAATTTAAACAAGCTATAAAACTTATAAAAATTACAAAATTGAATATGAAATTTGAAAGGCGAAATGAAAATTGATCATTTGCAAAAAAATTATACTTATTGATTAATAAAAATAATGGTGTTCTTGATGATTCATATAAGTTACTAGTTAGTGCCTGTAATCCAAATTTTTTAAATTCAATAAAACTTGTCCATTCATGAGCGAAATCAATTTTTCCACCACCGGAGGAGTCTTCGTTAAAAATAAAACCTAGAATATATGAGGTTAAAATTATTAAAAAAAATAATATGTATAGTATTTGTTTTTCTTTAAAATTTTTATTGATGTATACACTCATTTAACTAAAAGATTTTAAAAATTTTATTATTAAAACATAATGTCATATATTTCAATTATTGCTAGCTATAGAAACGAAGAAGAGAGTTTAAAGAAATTCATCTCAACAATCTCAAAATCATTTAAAAATAAACAAATAAAAAATTATGAAATTATATTTGTTGACGATTGTTCAACAGATAATTCACTTAATATTTTATTAAAAGAAGCAAAAAAAAATAAAAAAATTAAAATAATTAAAATGAAAAGAAGATATGGCCATTCTAACTCAATTCAAGCCGCATTTGAGAATATCTCAAAAAATAATTTTTCTGTTATAATTGATTGTGATTTACAAGATTCCCCAGAACTAATATCAAAAAATTTTAATCCAAATGAAAAAGATAGAACAATTCATTTCGTTAGAACTGAGAGAAAAGATGGCTTCTTTCAAAAAATTTATTCTAATATTGCTTATAAAATTCTTTATTTAATTTCTTTTGGTAAAATCATTTCAAATGCAGGATATTTCAAAATTAACCCCCCAAGTGTTACAAAAAAAATTAAAAAAGATAAAGAGTATTATCCTTATTGGAATTATTTAATAACCAAATATAGCAAAAAAAATAAAAAAATATTTTATTCTAGATTAAAAAGATCAAAAGGCACTTCAAAATTTAGTTTTATGTCTCTTAATCCTTGGCTTACTTTTTTTGGAGGTGCTTATTATTTTAAAATAAATTACATAATTTTTTTATCATTAATTATCTTGTTAATTGATGCTTTAAAAAAAGATAATTATTTTTCTAAATTTGAATTTGCTTTGAATTCAGGATTAATTTTAATTATTATAAATTTAATCACGTTTCTTTTGTATTTAGTTTTTAAAAATAAAAAAAAAATAAAATGTAAATATACAAAAATAAACTTTTAAAAATTAATTGTAATATTTATTTAAAAGATCTGCTATTTTTTTTACTTTTGTTTTACTTAAGCTTGGAAAATTACCAATATAATAACCAAAATGATGAACTATTTCTGTATTTTTGAATTTTGTAGGATTTTGAAAATTTTTTAAATAAGGTTGCCTTAATTGATTTCCACCACCTGCATTACCTCTTCTAAATTCTATTCCTTTTGAACTCAAATATTTTTCAAACAAATCTCTATCTTTAATTGATTTAGATTTTAAAATAATAGGAAAAGCATAATTAGATATTCCATTCAAATTATAATTTGTAAAATATTTTTTAGGATTTAAAAGATTTAAAAAATATTTAAAATTAACATTTCTCAATTTAATATTTTTGTTTAAATTTTTTAATTGATTAATTCCTAAAACAGCTCCTATTTCATTATTTCTAAAATTAAAACCAGGGTTTAAAAAAATAAAATCTTTGTTTAGGTCTTTATAACTTTTTGATTTTTTCTTTACTTCTAAGAATTTACTTTCCCTCAACATTCCGTGTCCTCTAAACCTTACACAATAGTCATAAAAGTCTTTATTATTTGTGCAAATCATCCCACCTTCAATTGTGCTCAAGTGGTGTGCATAATAGAAAGAAAAATTTGATGCTAAACCAAAAGTTCCTAATTTTTTATTTTTAAAACTTGCTCCATGAGACTCACAAACATCTTCGATTAAAATGATTTTCTTTTTCTTTAATTCATCTAATAATTTAGCAGTTAAACCGTTAAATCCTTGCGCATGAGTAATAAAAACTGCAGCGGTTTTAGAATTAATTTTTCTTATTATTTCTTTCGAATTCATTGACAGTGTTTCAATATCAATATCTACAAAATTAGGTTTAAAGTTATTATTAAGAACAGCCATTACATCAGAGGGCCATGTAAGTGTTGGGGTAATTATTTCTTTTTTTTTTGTAAATTGCTTTAATGCAGACAAAGTTATAAAATTCGCAGAAGATCCAGAGTTGACAAAAACAGAATATTTAACCCCTAACCATTTAGACCACAATCTTTCAAATTCCTCAACCTTCTTGTTTTGAGTTAGTATTGGTTGTTTTTTTAAAAATTTTATAACAGCATCAAAATCTTTCTTAGTTATATTGTTGTGCATTAATGGATGTTTAAATTTCATTTTCTATTATTTCACTTCCTTTATTTGTAAAATTAAATTTGATCGGTGTTAATTTGTTCAAACCTTTAATGATTTTTTTATGATATTTTTTTTTAGCATAAACTAATAAAAATCCCCCTCCACCTGCTCCTATTAATTTTCCACCTAAAGCTCCATTTTTAATTGCTATAGAATAATATTTATTAATTTTTTCATTTGTAACATTCTTGGACAGTTTTTTTTTATATAGCCAAAACTTATCTAACATTGATCCAATTTTATCAGTATCTTTATTTTTTATATGCTTTATTGACTGATATGCCATTAATTTCATTTTATCTAAGCTTTTTAATTTATTTTTGATATTACTGAATTTTTTTTTTTCAATATTATGTGCTACACGATTTTTATAAGTGTAAAAAAGAATTAAATTTTCTTCTATTTTTTTTTGTATTTTTATATCATTTGTTATTTTAGATATTTTAAAATTTTTTTTTGTATATATTATTTTAGAAAAGCCCCCATATGTTGCATATATTTGATCTTGAAGTCCTGTTGATTCTTTAAGATTTACTTTTTCTATTTTATAAGCAAGTAAAGCTATTTCCTTTTTTGTTAAATTCTTTTTAGTGTACTTTGCAAGACATTTAATCAAACCAACACAAAACGCAGCACTAGATCCTGTACCAGAGTTTCCAGGGAGATCACCATCATAATGTATTTCAAGCCCATCTTTAATTTTAAAGTGTTTTAATAGCTCTCTTACTATCGGGTGAGTTATATTTTCTATTTTTTTAACGTTTTCTATTTTTGACCAAGAAATTCTAAAACGATGTTTAAAAAAAACTGGAAGTTTTCTTAAAGATATATAGATGTATTTATTAATACTCCCGCCTACAGTAACCCCGTTATGCTTGGAAAAATAATCGTAGTGATCAGTTCCTCCTCCAAATAATGATACTCTATATGGTGTTTTACTTATTATCATTTAGTTTATGTAAGATTGATAAACTTTAATTAATCCATCTCTTAATTTAGTTTTATGTTTCCAACCCATTTTGCTTAATATTGAAGTATCGACAATTTTTCTTGGAGTGCCATCTGGATAATTTCTATTAAAAATTATTTTTCCTTTATATCCCGTTACGGAGGCAATTAATTTGGATAAATTTTTAATTGTAACTTCTTCACCTGAGCCAACATTAATTAAGTTATGTTTCGTTTTTTTTCTCAATAGAAAGTCGATAGCATCAGCTAAATCATCTACAAATAAAAATTCTCTTTTTACTTTTCCTGATCCCCATACCTCAACATATTTTTTATTTTTTATTTTACCTTCATGAAACTTATTTATCAAAGCAGGGATTACATGACCTGATCTAATATTAAAATTGTCCTTTAAACCATAAAGGTTAGTTGGTTGGATAGATAAAAAATTACATTGGAATTGTTTTTTATAATATTCAGTCATTTTTAAACTTAATATTTTTGCTATAGCATAAGCTTCGTTACTACTTTCAAGTTTTCCATCTAATAAATAGGTTTCCTTAATAGGTTGTTTTGCAAATTTTGGATATATACAGGCTGAACCAAGATTAATTAATTTTTTAACTTTATAAATATGAGAACTGTTAATTATATTTAAGGCCATTTGAGAATTTTGAAATATAAATTCAGCAGGGTAGGTTTTGTTATGAAGTATTCCTCCAACTTTACCAGCTGCATGAATAACTATATGTGGTTTATTTCTTTTAAAAAAATTATTTACTTGAGTCTGATTTAATAAATCTAATTTTTTTCTTTTAGCAGTGATTATTTTGTATTTTTTTTTTTTATGTAAAGTCTCAATAATTGATGATCCTACCAAACCATTATGACCAGTAATAAAAACTTTTAATTTCATATTTATTTTATTTTAGAATATTTTTTTATTAGATATAAATTATTTGAAAGTATTTTATCAGGAGAATGATATTTAATATATTTTTTTTTAGCAGAATTAATCATTTTAAGTCGATTTTTTTTACTAAACAATACCCTCTCAAAACCTTTGCAAAATTCTATCATATTTTTACCAATAATCATGTCTCTATTATTTTTAAAATAAGGAAAAAAAGATTTAATATTGTTTGTTGTAGTGATAATACAAACTTTTGAAGCAGCTGACTCTAAAATTTTTGTTCTAGGACCAACAGACACTGAATTAGGACAAAAAAGATAGGTAGCATTTTGATATTCTTTTGATGAACTTTCGACCCATCCTGCAAATTCGACCCAGGGGTAATTAAGATTTTTCACAATGGTCTCAAGAGGTCTTGATTTACCAACTATTCTTAGTTTAAACTTTTTTTTTTTATATATTTCGTTCAGTCTTGGAGCGATACTTGCAACCATAGATAGACTATCTTGCATAAAATTTGAATTTAACGCGCCAATCATTAAAACAACGGGGGATTTGTGCTCCTTTTTTTTTATGTTTGATCTATCATTTGAAAGAGGTCCACTAAAATGTACATTTTTGTAGATATCTTTAAATTTTACATAACTATCAACAGCTGCACAAAAGTTCAGTTTAGCAGAAGTTAAAAATTTATGATAAATTTTATCGACTTTTAAAACATATATATATGAATTAAGTAAAATCAAAGGAAATAACAAACTTTTTTTTTTAATAATATTTTTAATACGTAGAAGTTCTGAATTTTTTCTTGCTACTCCTAAATAATTAAAAACATTAAGATCTTTTCTGCCAGCAAAGATAGATGCGGGAAACTCTAAAAAATTTAAAATTATTTTAGAATTTTTTTTTTCAATTATATTTATTACTTTTTTATATATATTTTTATCCCCATAGAAATAATATGGTTTAGAGGTAAATATTCTCATAAAGAATCGTAAAATTCTATTTTTTTTTTTATAATTAAGCACTTTAAAGAATTGTAATTGCTTAAAATTATTTCTTATAGATTTTTCTTGAAATTTCTTTCCTTTTCCAGATGTATTATAGTCATGGTCCCAAATTGAAATTAAATCAAATTTAATTTTTTTTTTTTCAAAATATTTACAAAACAACAATGGATCATTATTTGCTTGTTCCGAGTGGGAGTTGGGAATGCCATGTGTTATTATTGTGATTTTCACAAAAGTGTATATATACTAATTCCATTAAATTAAATATGAAAATTTTAATTACAGGTGCTGCAGGATATATTGGAACTAAATTAGTAGAAAAGTTAAATTCAAGTGATGTTGAATTATCTTGCGTTGATAACTTAATGTTTAATCAAAAAAGTTTAAGTTTGTTTAAAACCAATAATGTAGAATTTATTAAAGGTGATGTTCGAGACCTTTCCTTAATGAATAAACTTTATAGTCAAGCAGATGTAATTATTCCACTTGCTGCTATAGTTGGTGCTCCATTAAGTGCAAAAATGCCTAAAGATACAGAAGAAATAAATTTTGGTACAATTGACCAAATGTGTAAAAATTTATCAAAAGATCAAAGGGTAATTATGCCCGTAACAAACAGTGGATATGGAATTGGAAAAAAAGATGAGATGTGTGATGAAAATAGCCCATTAAATCCAATAAGTGATTACGGACAAACCAAAGTTAGAGCTGAAAAAGTAATAATGGAAAGAGAAAATAGTATTAGTTTTCGACTTGCAACAGTTTTTGGCACATCTGAGAGAATGAGAGTTGATTTATTAGTAAATAATTTTACATATATAGCTGTTAAAGAGAAATTTTTATTGTTATATGAACCTCATTTTAGAAGAAACTATATACATTTACTAGATGTAGTTCAGGGAATGAAATTTGCGATAAATAATTTTTTAGATTTAAAAGGAAATATTTTTAATCTTGGTCTTAGCGAAGCTAATTTAACCAAGGAACAACTTTGTGAAGAAATAAAAAAAATAGTGCAAGATTTTAAATTTGAAATTTCAAAAGATGGAAAAGATGAGGATAAACGGGATTATTTTGTTTCAAATGAAAAAATAGAAAAAAAAGGCTTTAAAGCAATTCATTCATTACAAGATGGTATTAAAGAACTTAAAGAATATTATTTAAGTGGGAACAATGTTTTTAAAAATTATTAATGTTAAGTAAAATTTTTGCTCTTTTAGATAAAGATCAAAAAAAAAAAATATTCTATTATCAAATTATATTTTTATTCCAAGGTATTCTTGAAGCATTAGGATTAGTTTCTGTAATTCCTCTTATTTATGCAGTATCTTCTAGTGATAAAGATGTTTTATTAGAAAAATTATTTTTCTTAAAAAAATTTTTATTAAATTTTGAACTTCAAGAAATACAATTTTTATTTATATCAATATTTTTATTCTATATTTTGTTTCTAAATTTAATAGTTGTGATAAATTTTATTATAACAGAAAAATTATCTAGAAACTTTTACAAAAGTTTATTTATAAAATTAATAGATAAATATTTTGTTTTTAATCCCAATAGTTTTTCAAAGTTTGATGTATCTGATAAAATAAATACATTGAGTTATGATCTTCAACACTCAACAATTTTTATATTTAAAAATATTTTTAGAAATTTTTCAAAATTTTATACTTTATTTTTCATTTTTTTAGTAATGATTGTGGTAGATCCAATTAAAACGATATTTTTCTTTAGTTTTTTCTTATTAATTTACTTAATAATTTTTAAGAATTTAGGAAAAAATTTAAAGCTTATGGGAAAAAATACTTCAATGAAAAATAGGGAAATAATTAAAAATATTAAAGAAGTTTTTAATAATCTTAAAGTAATTCATGTAGATAAATTGTTTGATCAAGTTGGACCCAAATTAATAAATGATGGAGATATTTGGGCTAAATCTCAAGAAAATTTACAGATTAGTACTTTTTTATTAAAAATTTTTGCTGAACTTTTGGCAATCATTACAGTTATTATCTTGATGTTTTATATGCTAATTAATAATCAGCAAGAAACAATTATAGCTTCACTGGGTTTTTATATTTATGCATTTTATAGATCTTTTCCTAGTATGCAGTCCATATTTACTGCTTTTGTATCTATTAAAGGATGGTCTAAAGTTTTGGATAGTGTTTTTGATAAAATAGAAAATAGCCCAAAAAAATTAAATTTTGGTAGTAATGAAATTAACTTTAATCAAAAAATAATAATTGAAAATTTATCTTATAAATATGATGAAGACAACCAACCAGTTTTTGAAAATTTAAATATAGAAATTAACAAAGGATCAATTATTGGTATAAAAGGTGAATCTGGTTCAGGTAAAACAACTTTTTTAGATATTTTATCTGGAATTAAAGCTCCACTAACAGGTTTTGTAAAAATTGATAGTGAAAAATTAAATTTAAATAATGTTTTAAATTGGTTTACAAAAATAAGTTACGTACCTCAAAAAATATTTTTATTTAATGACTCTGTAAAAAAAAATATTATAGCAAATAATCGAAAAATTTCTGAAGATGAAATATTAAAAATATTAAAGATCTCTGATCTTGAGATTTTGACTGAAAATAACAAACATTTAAATTTAGAAACAAAAGTAAGTGAATTAAACAATAATTTAAGTGGGGGAGAAATTCAGAGATTAAGTATTGCTAAGGCTTTGTTAAAATATCCGAAATTACTAATATTTGATGAAACAACAAGTGGAATACAGATCGAAAAAGAAAAAAAAATATTAAAAAGTATAAAAGAATCTTTTCCTGATATTACAATTATTTTTATATCTCATAGAGATAAAAGCTTAGAGATTTGTGATAAGGTAATAAACTTTTGAAATATAAAAATCTAACTCTTAGTATTGTTACACCAAATTTAAATGGAGGAAAATATATTGAGCAAACTATAAAATCAGTAATTAATCAAAATTACAAAAAAATTGAGTATATAATTATAGATGGAGGTTCAACAGATAATTCACATGCAATAATTAAAAAATATTTAAAACATATTAAATATTTTAAAGTTAGAAAAGACAAAAATATGTATGAGGCTATTAAGTATGGATTTAGATTAGCAAAAGGAGATATTTTTACATGGATAAATTCAGATGATTTTTATTATAAAAATTGCTTACCAAAAATTTTAAAGAAAATTAATGAGAGAAATTTAAATTGGGTTAATTGTAAAAGCTCTTCTATTAGTAAACAAAATTATTTTACTTATCCCGTACCATTTTTCTATCCAAGAAATTTTATAATTAATGAAAAATGTCATAAAAGTGATTATGGCTTTATTCCACAAGAGTCGGTTTTCTTTTCAAAAAAACTATATTTTCAGAGTGGTGAAATTTCCACTAAATACAAATATGCTGGTGATTTTTATCTTTGGAAAAAAATGGCACTTCATGAAAAATTACAACCATTAAACAACAAATGTGCAATATTTAGAAAACATAAGGGTCAATTATCAAGTAATATGAATGGATATTATAAAGAAATAAAAAAAAAATATTTTTATAAAAAAAATTTTTTAAGATTTTTAATTTCTTTGCTTTATTCTATTTTTTATTTTTATAAAATTTAAATCCCTTTAAATAATAAGTTAAAATAAAATATGAAATCAATCCAAATATAATTAAATAAAAGGTTTCTATTTCAGTAATTAAAGATAAATATATTGGAACACTATAAATTAATAATAGCACTAATAAAGTTTTAATATTTGAATTAAATTTATTACTTAAAAGGTGATGTAAATGATGCTTATCTGGTTTAAATGGATTTTTTTTATTTGTAATTCTAATTATGAATAATCTTAACATATCTATGCCAGGTAACATCATAATTAAAAAAATTTCTTCAGTATAAATAATGTCATTGTTTGAAATATTTATAAGACTCAAAGCTAAATAAACCGATAAAAAGTATATACCCGAGTCACCTAGAAATACTTTGTTATTTAAATTAAAAGCTAAAAAAATTAACAATAAAATTGATAATAAAAGGTAATCTTGCTCTAATCCAGCTTTTGTTAGAATAAAAATTAAAATTATTAAAAAAATACTACCAGATAAACCATTTAATCCATCGATCATGTTCATTGCATTTTGAAATAAAAGTATACAAAGAACTGTGAAGATAATTGAATATCCCCCTAAATATATTTTACCAAGACCTTCAATGTGTAAAAATTTAATACTGAATTGATTAAAATAATTTAAGAAAATAAATGTTATAATTGATAAAGAAACTAGTCTTAAATTTGCTGAGATTTTTTTTGCATCATCTATTAAGCCAATTATAAAATAAAAACTACTTAATAGTAAAATGTAAAAATTAATGTAATCAAAAATTATAAAATTTAAAAATACAGTAAAATAAATTACTAATCCTCCAACTATAGGAATGGGTATTTTATGTATTTTTCTTTTATCTGGAATATCATATAGGTTTAATAATTTAGCTATCAAATTTGATGAAAAAAAAAGTATTATTATGAAAATAAAATTAAATAATATAATATTATTTACCATTCTTTAAATTTTTTATATCTTCTTCAACCATTTCTTTTATTAAATTTTTGAAATTAATCTTTGGTTTCCATTTAAGTAATTTTTTTGCTTTATTATAATTTCCTTTTAAATAATTTAGTTCATTTGGTCTAAAATAATCTTTATCAATATTTATTAATTCTTCATTTGTTTTTGAGTCAAATCCTTTTTCTTTTAATCCTTTTCCTAACCATTTTAATTTTATGCCAATATTTTTAAAAGCTTCATTTGCTAAATCTTTCACAGAATAGGTGTTATTGGTTGCAATTACAAAGTCGTCAGGTTTTTTATGCTGAAGTATAAGCCACATAGCAACAACGTAATCTTTTGCATGACCCCAATCTCTTTTGGAGTAAATATTTCCTAGATAGAGTTTTTCTTTTATACCCATGAATCTTTTAGCAACGTTCATTGTAACTTTTCTTGACACGAAAGTTTCACCTCTTAAAGGACTTTCATGATTAAATAAAATTCCATTTGATGCAAAAATATTATATGAGTCACGATAATTTTTAGTTAACCAATATGAAAATAATTTTGATGACGCATATGGACTTAATGGTTCAAAATTATTTTTTTCTGAAATTTGTTTTGTATTAATATTTCCAAACATTTCAGAAGTAGATGCTTGGTAAAATTTAGTTATTTTTTGTAATCTATTTGATCTAATACTCTCTAAAATATTAAGTACACCTATAGCATTAGTGTGTGTTGTATAAGATGGGGTTTGAAAGCTTACTTTGACATGAGATTGCGCAGCTAAATTATATATTTCATTTGGTTTAATTTTTGATAATAGCTGATTAATATTTGAACCATCTGTTACATCGCCATAGTGTAAAATGAAATTTAATTTTTTAAAATGTTTATCTTTATAGATATCATCAATTCTCTTAGTATTAATTAATGATGATCTTCGTTTAATACCATGTACGATATAATTTTTTTTAATCAAAAACTTTGCTAGGTAAGCACCATCTTGACCAGTTATTCCGGTTATTAAAGCTATCTTTTTTTTCATATTTAATTATTTTAATGGAAATTGTTATAACATATAGATTAATTTTTAAGCAAAAAAATAAATTTTTTTAATTTTATGCATTTATTCAAATTTTTAATTTTTAAATTACTACAATTCAACATATTTAATGAAATTCTTTTTAAATTAATAAACTTTAATAACCGAGCTAAAGATAACAACTTAAAGATTAATTATTATAAAAACAAATTTGGCATATTGAATGAAAGTTTAAATAATGAAAAAAAATTATGTTTATTTAATAATCTATTTAGCTCAAAAAGTATTGAAACAATTTCATTTTATATATTTATATTAAATATATTTAAGTTTAGTGGTTTTAAGCCAGCAATTTTTTCAAGTTTTAAATTTTTAGACTTAATAAAACACTTAAATATTTTACCTTTACAACCTTTACTTAGTTATAATAATTATTTTATTAAAAAAAAATTTAATTTTAAATCTGTTAATGAAATTAAAAAATATAAGTGGAAAAATATTTCATGTGGAGTTTTTGCTTTAAGTAGTACTTTTAAGGATCTTAAAACAGAAGAATTTGACTTAAATAATTTAAGACATAAAAAAATTTTAAAAAAAAATTTATTTAAATCATTAGATTATACTAATTCATTTTATAATTTTTTAAAAAAAAATAAAGTTGGATCAGCAATATTTTCTGATCCTGGATACGTTGGGCAGGGTGAAATGTTTGAAATATTAACCAATAGGAATATTCCATGTTATCAATTTTTTATGTCAATTGAGGATAATAAAATTATATTTAAAAAATATTTAAAAAATAATCAGAAAGATCATTTTGATAAAATTTCAGATAAAAATTGGAAATACTTATTAAAAAAAAAGACAAAAAAAAATAATCTTAAAATATCTTTAAATAAAATTAAAAAAATTTATCTTCAAAATAATTGGTTCCCATCTGTTGGTACTACAAGATCAGAAAATTTTTTTTTAAAAAATAAAATCTATGATTTTTTGAAATTAGACAAAAAAAAACCAATAGCAGTAATTTTTAATCATATATTTTGGGATGGAACTTTTTTTTACGGCAATGATACTTTTCCAACCTATAGAGATTGGTTTATAGAAACTATTAAAGTTGCAAATAAAAATAAAAATTTAAATTGGATTATTAAACCTCACCCAGCCAATAAAGTTCAAAATTTAAGATATGGGATTAATGATTACTTAACTGAAGAGGAAAAAATTATTACAAATATATTTGGCAAAGTTCCTTTGAATTTCAAAATACTTAATAATAGTAATAAAATTAATTCATGGAGTTTATATCAATTTTTAGATTACTGTTTAACAATTAGAGGAACACCAGGTATAGAAAGTGCTCTTTTTGGATCTGAGGTAATTGTTTGTGGAACTGGCAGGTATGAAGATAGAGGTTTTTCAAAATATTTTAAAAGTAAGTCAACTTATCTAAAATATATATTAAATTTAAAAAAATTTAAAAAAAAAGATAATAAGCAAATCGCAAAGGCATTATTATATGCAGATAGTGTTTTTTTTAAAAAACCACTAAAATTAGATTCAATTTCAGTAAAATTTAAAAAAAATAAGAAAGCAGATATGAGTTTAAAAGTTAATTTT
>MDTD01081381.1_pt1 | contig 23617 bp, 32 predicted proteins | sample 811221 | NCBI WGS metagenome assembly MDTD01 (sample SAMN05326646, study PRJNA326480) | marine metagenome | isolation source: seawater | place: Pacific Ocean: South West | collected 2011 | reverse complement strand
TGTAGACATTTATAATTTACAAAAATTTAAAAGATCAAATCAAAATACATGTATAAACCAAAAACCTTTAGTAAGAGTTGGTGATAAGGTTAAAGTAGGGGATATTATTGCAGATGGACCATCTACAAAATTAGGTGAATTAGCTTTAGGAAAAAATGTAACTGTAGCATTTATGCCTTGGCAAGGTTATAATTTTGAGGACTCTATATTAATTTCAGAAAGATGTGTTACGGACGATGTTTTTACGTCAATTCATATTGAAGAATATGAAATAATGGCTAGAGATACAAAATTAGGGGAAGAGGATATAACAAGAGATATTCCAAATGTAAATGAGGAGGCACTAAAAAATTTAGATGAATCAGGAATTGTTTATATTGGAGCTGAGGTAAAACCGGGAGATATTCTCGTTGGAAAAGTAACACCAAAAGGTGACTCAGCCTCAGGTCCCGAAGAAAAGCTTCTAAGATCAATTTTTGGAGAGAAAGCTATTGATGTAACAGATACATCGTTAAAAATGCCTAGTGGAAGTGGGGGAATAGTTGTAGATGTTAGAGTTTTTAACAGACATGGAATCGAAAAAGATGAGAGATCAATAACGATTGAGAGAGCAGAAATAGACTCAGTGCAACAGGATAAAATTGTTGAAGAAGAAATTCTTGAAAGAAGTATTAAACAAAGAGCTTCAGAAATATTAGATGGAGTAAATGTCAATAAAAAAATAAAAGATTTGGATATTGGAAGTAAATTAACGAGTGAATTAATAGAAAAACTAAATATTTCTGAAATTTTAAAAATATCTATAAGTGACTCAAAAAAATTAGATTCTTTAGAACAACTTAAAGACCAATACAATAAAGCAAAACAAGATATTCAAGAAAGATTTGAAGATAAAGTTCTAAAAATTAGACAGGGTGACGAACTTTTACCAAGTGTAATGAAAATGGTTAAAGTTTTTGTTGCAATTAAAAGAAGATTACGACCAGGGGATAAGATGTCAGGTAGACATGGAAATAAGGGTGTTGTAAGTAAAATTGTTCCAGTTGAAGATATGCCATATAGAGAGAATGGTAAACCTGTAGATATAGTTTTAAATCCATTAGGTGTACCTAGCAGGATGAATGTAGGGCAAATATTAGAAACACATTTAGGGTGGGCTTGTTCAGAGCTAGGCGAAAATATGAAAAAATTGGTCAATGAAAATCAAAAAAAAGTTGAGAAAAATGAGAAAATTTCAAACTTTCTAAAATCTGTATATGGAAAAGAGGTGTTTTCAGACAATTTAGATAAATTATCAAAAACTGAATTTAAAGATCTCTGCGAAAATTTACAGAATGGTGTGCCAATTTCCACACCTGTATTTGATGGCGCTAAAGAACATGATGTTACAAAAATGCTTGATTTAGCAACCTTACCAAAAACCGGCCAGACAAAATTATGGGATGGAAGGACAGGAGAGAAATTCGATAGAGAGGTAACAGTGGGTACTATATACATGTTAAAACTTCATCATTTGGTTGAGGATAAAATTCATGCTCGATCAACTGGACCTTACAGTTTGGTTACACAACAACCTCTTGGTGGTAAAGCACAACTAGGTGGACAACGTTTTGGAGAAATGGAAGTTTGGGCCCTTGAAGCATATGGTGCTTCTTATACTTTGCAAGAAATTCTAACAGTTAAGTCTGATGATGTTGCAGGTAGAGTGAAAGTCTATGAGACAATTGTCAAAGGTGAGGAAAATTTTGAGTCAGGTATACCAGAGTCATTTAATGTTTTAGTAAAAGAAATTAAAGCTTTGGCTCTAAACGTGGAGCTAAATTAAAATGAAAAAAGATTTAAAAGATTTATTTAAAGAAACAGATATATCTGAAGCTCAGAACTTTAATAGTATAAAAATAACTTTAGCAAGCCCGGAAAAAATAAAATCTTGGACTTACGGCGAAATAAAAAAACCAGAAACTATTAATTATAGAACTTTTAGACCAGAAAAAGATGGTCTATTCTGTGCAAGAATTTTCGGACCTATAAAAGATTATGAGTGCCTGTGTGGAAAATACAAAAGAATGAAATTTAGAGGAATCATTTGTGAAAAATGTGGTGTTGAAGTTACTAAATCAAATGTAAGAAGAGAACGGATGGGTCATATAAATTTAGCCACACCAGTTGCACATATATGGTTTTTAAAATCACTACCTAGCAGAATTTCATTAGCTATAGACATGAAACTTAAAGAAGTTGAGAGAGTATTGTATTTCGAAAGTTTTATAGTTATTGAACCAGGATTAACAAGTTTAAAAAAAAATCAACTCCTAAATGAAGATGAACTTAACAAATATCAAGAGGAATTTGGTGAAGAGTCTTTTTCAGCAGGCATAGGTGCTGAAGCGATATTAGAAATACTAAAATCAATTGATTTAAACAAAGAAAAAGAAATTCTTTTAAAAAATATAAATGAAACCAAATCTAAAGTTGCTGAAGAAAGATCGATCAAAAGGTTGAAACTTATTGATTCTTTTATAGAAACTGGCAACAAACCAGAATGGATGATTTTAACAACTATACCAGTTATCCCTCCTGAACTAAGACCTTTGGTGCCGCTGGATGGTGGTAGATTTGCAACCTCAGATCTAAATGATCTTTATAGAAGAGTGATAAATAGAAATAATAGATTAAAAAGATTAATGGATTTGAAAGCACCAGACATAATTATACGAAATGAGAAAAGGATGCTTCAAGAATCAGTAGACGCATTATTTGATAACGGCCGTAGAGGAAGAGTAATAACTGGGACTGGAAAGCGTCCGTTGAAATCTTTAGCTGAAATGTTAAAAGGTAAACAAGGAAGATTTAGACAAAATCTTCTTGGTAAGAGAGTAGACTACTCAGGTAGGTCAGTAATAGTTGTTGGGCCAGATCTTAAGTTGCATGAATGTGGATTACCGAAAAAAATGGCTTTGGAATTATTTAAACCTTTTTTATATGCTAGATTAAATAAGTTAGGTCTTGCTTCAACTATCAAACAAGCAAAAAAGCTAGTAGAAAAAGAAACTAATGCTGTATGGGATGCACTTGAACTAATTGTAAGAGAACATCCTATACTACTTAATAGAGCACCTACCTTACACAGATTGGGCGTACAAGCATTTGAGCCAAAACTAATTGAGGGAGATGCTATAGAATTGCATCCTTTGACGTGTGCTGCATTTAATGCAGATTTTGATGGCGATCAAATGGCTGTACATATACCACTAAGTTTGGAAGCCCAATTAGAGGCAAGAGTTTTAATGATGTCAACAAATAATATTTTAAGCCCTTCAAATGGTAAACCAATTATTGTGCCTAGTCAGGATATGATTTTAGGAATATATTACTTATCCCAGCCACCTTATCAAACAGAAAAAGTTGAAGGATATTTTGTTGATAATTCTGAAATTGAGCAAGGATTAGAGTCAGGGAGTATAAATGTTCATTCCAGAATAGTATCAAGATTTGAGTCTGTTGATGAGAATGGAAAATTGATCTATCAAAAATACACAAGCACTGCTGGAAGATTCCTTTTAGCCAACCTACTTCCTAAACATAAAGATATAAATTTTTCTTTAATAGATAGACTTTTACCAAAGAGAATAGTTTCTGAAATAATAGATATTGTATTTAGATTCGCGGGACAAAAAAGTACAGTTATATTTTGTGATAAACTTAAAGATCTTGGATTCAAACACGCTTTTAAAGCGGGAATTTCCTTTGGCAAAGACGATTTAATTATTCCAGAAAATAAATCCCAACTAATTGATGAAACAAAAAAACTTATAGCAGATTATGAAAATCAATATTCCGAGGGTCTGATCACGAGAGGTGAGAAGTATAATAAGGTTGTTGATGCCTGGTCAAAATGCACCGACAGAGTTGCTGGTGAAATGATGAAAAGAATATCTGCAACTGAAACAACAAAAGATGGTCTTAAAATAAATTCAATCTTCATGATGGCTGACTCCGGAGCTAGAGGATCGGCAGCACAAATGAAGCAACTAGCAGGTATGAGGGGTTTGATCGCAAAACCATCAGGAGAGATTATTGAGTCTCCAATAACTTCAAATTTTAAAGAGGGATTAACAGCTTTGGAATATTTTAATTCTACGCATGGTGCTAGAAAAGGTCTTGCTGATACTGCTTTGAAAACAGCAAATTCAGGCTATTTAACAAGAAGATTATGTGACGTTGCTCAAGATTTAACAATAACCAAAAAAGATTGTGATAGTAAAAACCGGGGAAGTATAGCTTTATCTGAAATTATTGAGGGGGGAAATGTAATAGTAGCCTTATCAGAGAGAGCATTAGGAAGAGTTGCAGCAAATGATGTAAAAAATCCAATTTCTGGTGAAACTATTATAAAAAAAGGAGAAATGATTGATGAAGCGGGCTGTGAAAAAATTGATGCAGCTGGAGTAAAATTAATACGAGTTTATTCAGTAATAACATGTGGATCAAAAGAAGGTGTTTGTGCAACGTGTTATGGCAGAGATCTATCCAGAGGAAAAATGGTACACGTTGGTGAAGCTATTGGAATGATTTCAGCCCAATCAATAGGCGAACCAGGAACGCAACTTACAATGAGAACTTTCCATGTTGGTGGAACTGCATCAATTAAACAAGATTCCCAAATAGTAAGTAAAAATGAGGGTACATTAAAAATAATTAATACAAATTTAATTGAAGACTCAAAGAAAAACTTAATTGTTATGGGACGAAACACTCAACTTTCTTTAGAGGACGAAAAAGGTCTGCAAATTGCAATTTATAAAGTACCTTATGGCTCAAAATTATTTTTTAAAAATGGAGATAAGATTAAAAAAAATTCCAAAATTTGTGAATGGGATCCTTATACTACACCTGTAATTGCGGAAAAAAGTGGAACGGTTAACTATGTTGATTTAATCGATGGAGTTTCATTATCTGAAACAGTAGATGATGCTACTGGTATTTCATCAAAATCAGTCATTGATTGGAGATCTCAATCAAAAAATACTGACCTTAAACCAAGAATTACCCTAAGAGATGACAAGGGTAATGTAATTAAAAAAGCTGACGATAATGAAGCGAGATATTATTTGGTGCCAGACTCAATATTATCGGTGAAAGATGGTCAGAAAATATCAGCTGGTGATGTAATTGCACGTCTTCCGAAAGAAACTTCTAAAACAAAAGATATTACTGGAGGTTTACCTCGTGTTGCGGAATTGTTTGAAGCACGTAAAGCCAAAGATAGTGCAATAATTGCTGAAAATGACGGCAAAGTTTTATTTGGAAAGGAAGTAAGAGGTAAACAAAGAATATCTATTTTTTCTGATAATGGAGAGAGTTCAAATTATCTAATTCCTAAGGGCAAACATATTAACTTTAATGAAGGTGAAAAAATCAAAAAAGGAGAGTATTTGTTAGACGGCCAACCATTGCCTCATGATATTTTGAGAATTCTTGGCATTGAGGAATTAACAGAGTATTTTGTAAATCAAGTTCAAGAAGTTTATAGGCTTCAAGGTGTTGTAATTAATGATAAGCATATCGAAACTATTCTTCGACAAATGCTTAAAAAAATTGAAGTTAAAAACTCAGGAGACTCAAGTTTATTACCAGGCGAGGTTATAGATAGAATAAAGTTTGAAAATATGAATGAAGAACTAAAAAAAAATAATAAAAAACAGGCTGTTGGAGAAAGAGTATTAATGGGAATAACTAAAGCTTCTCTACAAACTGAGTCATTTATATCAGCGGCATCCTTCCAAGAGACAACTAGAGTCCTAACAGATGCGGCAATTAAAGGTAAAGTAGATGTTCTTCAAGGATTAAAAGAAAATGTTATCGTTGGACGATTAGTACCTGCTGGCACAGGAAGTATTAAAAATAATTGGAATAGAAAAGCCTTAAAAGACGATGAAAAATTCCTATCTGAGCAACAATCTCAAGAGGCTCCAGAAACCCAGGTAAATCAATAGAAATACTCAATCATAAGTAGTCTTTTGAATTGACAAATTAAAATTCTATAGTATTTTGGCGATTATTTTTGGTTGGAATGTAATACCATTGGGGTATTAAACGCTGCCACTAAACATTAGGTCGTTATTAGTTTCAATCAAAAAAATATATAAAATTTATGCCAACAATTAATCAGTTGTTAAGAAAAAGACGACAAAAACCTGCTACAAGGGACAAAGTTCCAGCACTAGAAAAGTCCCCTCAAAAGAGAGGAGTATGTGTGAAAGTTTATACTACAACTCCGAAAAAACCAAATTCTGCACTTAGAAAAGTTGCTAGAGTTAGATTGTCAAATGGACATGAAGTGACATCTTACATTCCTGGAGAAGGTCATAATTTACAAGAACACTCAGTAGTTTTGATTAGAGGTGGTCGTGTTAAAGATTTGCCTGGAGTAAGATATCATATCTTAAGAGGTAACCTTGATACACAAGGAGTGACAGCAAGAAAACAGCAACGTTCTAAATATGGTGCAAAAAAAGGTAAGTAATAATGTCTAGAAAAAAAAGAGCACCTAAAAAAATCCCAGTTGTAGATCCCAAATTTAAATCTGTTGTTATACCAAAATTAATTAATTCTATAATGTATGATGGAAAAAAAACTATAGCTGAAAAAATCATTTACGATGCAATTGATAAAATAAAATCCAAGACTAAAGATGAGCCAATAGATATTTTTAATCAAGCCATTAATAATATAAAACCTACTGTTGAAGTAAGATCAAGAAGAGTTGGTGGGGCTACATACCAGGTACCAGTAGAAGTAAAAGCAAAAAGATCCCAAGCACTGGCTTTAAGATGGTTGATAGATGCATCAAGAAAAAGAAAAGATAAAAATATGTCAGATAAGATATTTAATGAAATATTCGATGCTTATCAAAATAGAGGTTCTGCTATTAAAAAAAAAGAGGATACACATAAAATGGCAGAGTCAAACAAAGCGTTTGCACATTTTAGGTGGTAAAATTTATGAGCAGAACACATACATTAGATAAATATAGAAACATAGGTATCATGGCCCACATAGACGCTGGCAAGACAACTACTACAGAAAGAATTTTATATTACACTGGAAAAAGCCATAAAATAGGAGAAGTTCATGATGGAGCAGCAACTATGGACTGGATGGAACAAGAACAAGAAAGAGGTATAACTATAACCTCTGCGGCGACAACATGTTTTTGGAGAGATCACAGAATAAATATTATAGACACACCTGGGCATGTTGATTTTACAATTGAAGTAGAAAGATCTTTAAAAGTTTTGGATGGTGCGGTAGCAGTTTTTGATGGTGTTGCAGGGGTAGAACCTCAATCTGAAACGGTATGGAGACAAGCTGATAAATATAAAGTTCCAAGAATTTGTTTTGTAAACAAATTAGATAGAACTGGCGCAGATTTTTTTAGATGTGTTGACATGATTAAAGAAAGACTTGGAGCAAAACCCTTGGTTATGCAAATTCCAATTGGGATTGAGTCTTCTTTGAAAGGTGTTGTTGATCTTGTTAAAATGAAAGCGATAGTTTGGAAAAATGAAGATCTTGGTGCAGAATGGGAAGAGATAGACATACCATCAGATTTAAAAGAAATTTGTAATAAATATAGACAAGAACTTATTGAGACTGCAGTTGAACAAGACGAAAAACTTATGGAAAGCTATTTAAATGGGGATGATATTTCAAAAGAGGATTTAATCAATTGTGTAAGAAAAGGTTGTTTAAATTTTGATTTTGTTCCAGTTCTTACTGGTTCTGCATTTAAAAACAAAGGTGTTCAACCTTTATTGGATGCTGTGGTTGATTACCTTCCGAGCCCACAAGATATTGGTCTAATAAAGGGTACAAAGCCAAATTCTGATGATGAATTAGTAATGAAATTTGAGGATAATGCACCTTTTTCAGCTCTTGCATTTAAAGTTGCTAATGACCCCTTTGTTGGATCACTTACTTTTATAAGAGTTTATTCTGGAACAGTAAAAACAGGAACTGCTATTTACAATACTTCTAAAGATAAAGAGGAAAGAGTAGGAAGAATGTTATTAATGCATGCGAATTCAAGAGAGGATATTAAGGAAGCAAATTCTGGAGATATAGTAGCATTAGCTGGTTTAAAAAATACAATTACAGGGCATACATTGTCAGATGAAGACAATCCTGTATTGCTCGAACCTATGGAGTTTCCTGATCCAGTAATTGAGATTGCAGTTGAACCAAAAACAAAAGGAGATCAAGAAAAAATGGGTGAAGCTCTTGGTAGACTTGCAAAAGAAGATCCGTCATTCAGAGTAAGTTCTGATGAAGAGTCGGGTCAAACAATAATTAAAGGTATGGGTGAACTACATTTAGATATTATAGTAGATAGAATGAAAAGAGAATTTAAAGTTGAGGCTAATGTTGGAGCTCCCCAAGTAGCTTATAGAGAGACTATTGAAAAAAATACTGAATTTGATTACACACACAAAAAACAAAGCGGTGGCGCAGGCCAATTTGCAAGAGTAAAACTTTCTGTAGCACCTTTAGAACCTGGAAAAGGTAGAGAAATTGAAAGCAAAATAAAAGGTGGTGCTATTCCTAAAGAATTTATTCCAGGTGTTGAAAAAGGAGTAGAAACAGTAGCTGATAATGGAATTTTAGCTGGTTTCCCATTGATAGATTACAAAGTAACAATATTAGATGGATTACATCACGATGTAGACTCAAGTGTTTTAGCTTTCGAATTAGCTTCAAGACAATGTTTTAAAGAAGCATGTACAAGAGCAACTTTAAAATTATTAGAACCCGTGATGAGAGTTGAAGTTGTTACTCCTGAAGATTATATGGGCGATGTTATAGGAGACCTTAACAGTAGAAGGGGTCAGATAAGTACCCAAGAGCAAAGAGGAAATGCAACAGTAATAACTGCCATGGTTCCTTTAGCTAATATGTTTGGATATATTAACAATTTAAGATCCATGTCGCAAGGAAGAGCACAATACTCGATGTTTTTTGATCATTATGCGAAGGTACCTCAAAACGTTCAAGATGAAGTAACAAAAAAAACTGGATAAAATATGCAAAAACAAAATATTCGAATTAAATTAAAAGCTTACGACAACAAGGTTTTAGACCAATCTACAGAAGAAATAGTGAATACAGTTAAAAGAACTGGAGCTAATATCAAGGGTCCAATACCACTACCAACAAAAATTGAAAGATATACTGTTTTAAGATCACCGCATATTGATAAAAAAAGTAGAGAACAATTTGAAACGAGAACTCACAAAAGATTAATAGATATAATTGAACCGACTCCACAGACTGTTGAAGCTTTAATGAAATTAGACTTAGCATCTGGTGTTGATGTTGAAATTAAAATTTAAAAATTATGAACGAAATTGGTTTGATAGGAAAAAAAATAGGAATGACTAGAGAATTTTATAAAACTGGACAGTCTATACCAGTAACTGTTTTAAAAATTGAAAAAGGAAGAGTTATCAATGTGATTGAGAAAAAAGAAAGAGGTTACAACGCTGTACAATTAGGTTTTGGAAAAATAAAGAATTCAAAGCTCACTAAATCAATGAAAGGATATTTTACAAAAAAAAACACCGAACCAAAAAAAAAATTAAAAGAATTTAGAGTACGCGATACTGAAAATTATAAACCAGGAAATGAATTTGGTTTAGAAATTTTTAAAGATATAAAATTTGTAGATATTAAATCTAAAACTATCGGTAAAGGTTTTGCTGGAGGAATGAAAAGGCATAACTTTAGTGGATTAAGAGCGACACATGGAGTTTCCGTATCTCACAGATCTCACGGATCAACTGGTCAAAGACAAGATCCCGGCAAAGTTTTTAAAGGAAAAAAAATGGCAGGCCATATGGGAGATAAAGTAAGGACAATGCAAAATATTGAGATTATTAAGTCAGATTTGGAAAACGAACTTTTATTTATCAAAGGTTCTATACCAGGGGCAAAAAATTCTGAAGTACTAGTAAAAAAATCAGTTAAAAACATCAGCAAACTTTCAACAAAAGAAAAAGTAGAGGCCTTAGAAAAACTAAAAAAAGTTCCAGAAAAGAAAAAGAAATAATATGAAAATTAATAAAATAAACTTAGATGGGAAAAAAGACACAATTGAAATATTAGACGCAATAGTATCAGCAAAAATTAACAAAAAGTTAGTTAGTAGTTTGCTTTATAAAACAAACGCTAATTACAAAGGAAGAAAAGCAAAAACAAAACAAAAAAACGAAATTATTGGATCTACATCAAAAATCTATGCACAAAAAGGAACGGGTAACGCAAGACATGCTAGTAGAAAAGCTCCAATTTTTGTTGGCGGTGGTATAGCTCATGGGCCCAAAGGCGAGGATAAGTATAAAATTAGAAAAATTAATAAAAGCGAAAAGAAAAAAAGTATATCCTCACTTATAACAGAAAAAAATAATGAAAAAAATTTAATAATTTTTTCAGACTTTAAAAATGAGATTACTAAAACTAAAGAGATGAATAAAATTTTACAAAAATTTGGTGCTCAAAATTCTTTAATCATTTTAGATAAGACTTCTAAAGATAAAATAATTAGATCAATTAGAAATATACCTAACGTAAAGGTAACCGATGTAAATCATTTTAGTAGCTACGATGTTATAAAATTTAAAAAAATTGTTTTTACCGAAACCTCTGTAAGAGAATTGGAGAAAAAATATGCATAAGTTCCATATATATGACAAAATAATATCACCTATAGTTACAGAAAAATCTACAAATTTATCTGAGCAAAATAAAATAGTATTTAAGGTTCCTAATTCCTCAAACAAAAAAGTTATAAAAAAAAATATAGAAAAAATATTTAAAGTTAATGTTACTAAAGTAAATATTATTAATAAAAATTCAAGAATTAAAGTTTCAAGAGGCAGAAAGGTAAAAGTTAAGGGATATAAGAAAGCAATAATAACTCTCAAGAAAGGTCAAACAATCGATCTTACAACCGGTATTTAATTATGACATTAAAATCTTTTAAACCATACACAAAGTCAACCAGAGGAACTGTTCTTATTGATAGAACAAATTTATGGAAAGGCAAACCATTTAAACCTCTAACATCTGTAAATAATTCATCGAAGGGTCGTAATAATTTGGGGAGAATTACATCAAGAAATCATGGTGGTGGACACAAACAAAAATACAGAAACATAGATTTTTACAGAAGAAAGTTTAACTCAATTGGTGAAATTCAAAGAATAGAATATGATCCAAATAGGTCTTGTCATATAATGCTAGTAAAATTTGAAGATGAGAAACAGTTCTACTATTTAGCACCACAAAAAATTAAAGTAGGTGATAAAATTCAAAATGGATCTAACATTGAAATAAAAATTGGTAATTGTATGCCTTTGCAAGAAATACCTACTGGCATCGAGATACATAATGTTGAATTACAACCAGGAGCAGGTGGAAAAATAGCTAGATCTGCAGGTACTTCCGTAACTATAGCCGGGGTAGATGGAAATTATTCACTAATTAAAATGGCATCAGGGGAGGTCAGAAAAATTAATTCAAGGTGTATGGCAACAATTGGAGTTTTATCAAACCCAGACCAGAAGAACATCAAGATTGGAAAAGCTGGCAGATCAAGGTGGTTAGGAATAAGACCTCACACCAGAGGTGTAGTAAAAAATCCTGTTGACCATCCGCATGGTGGTGGTGAAGGTAAATCAGCTGGCGGAAGACATCCAGTGTCTCCAACTGGACAATCAGCAAAAGGATTGAAAACTAGAGATAACAAAAGAACTGATAGATTTATAATAACCAGAAGAAAGGCAAAAAAAAATAGATAATTATGGCTAGATCAATTTGGAAAGGACCTTTTGTAGAAGAAAGTGTTATCAAAAAAGTAGATAAACAAAAAAATCAACCAAACAAAAAACCAATTAAAATTTGGTCAAGAAAATCAACAATTATACCTGATTTCGTGGGGATAAGTTTTTTAATTTATAATGGTAAAAAATTCATACCAATTACTATTTCAGAGGATATGGTCGGACATAAATTTGGTGAATTTGCACCAACTAGACAATTTTTTGGTCATACACCAGCAGATAAAAAAGCAAAAGAAACAGGCAGCGACAAAACCGAGGTTAAAAAATAAAAATGGCAACCAAATTAAATAAATCAGAAAAACTTGTTAAGTCTATTAACAAAAGTGTAAGATCCAGCACAAGAAAACTTAAACCTATTCTCGCATCTATAGTTGGAAAAAAAGTTGACGTTGCTGTAAGAGATCTATCTTTTTCTGACAAGAGAATTTCAAATGATGTTAAAAAAACATTATCATCCGCAATAGCAAATGCGGAGAATAATTTTCAATATGATATCGATAAACTTATAGTCAAAGAGGCTTATTGCGGCAAGCAAGTGATCATGAAAAGATTTAGAGCCCGAGCTAAAGGTAGAGCAGCTCCTATTAAAAAACCTTATTCAAATTTAACTATAGTATTAACAGAAAAACAAAAAGTTGAGGAAAAACATGGGTCAAAAAGTTAATCCAGTTGGATTAAGATTGGGAATTAATAGAGGATGGGATTCTGTTTGGTATGCAAGCAAGAAAAATTTTGGAAACTATCTTATAGAGGATTTCAAAATAAGAGAATATATAAAAAAAAATGTTATTAATTCAGGAGTATCAAAAGTAATGATCGAGAGAACTTCAAAAAAATGTTTTGTTACTATTTATACATCGAGACCTGGTTTTGTTATTGGTAAAAAAGGTAGTGATATTGAAAAAATTAAAAATAAGCTTTCTGGTCTAACAAGCAATGAGGTTAATCTAAATATAAAAGAAGTTAAAAAACCTGAAACAAATAGTTATTTAGTAGCTGAAAACATAGCTCAACAATTAGTAAAAAGAGTTTCATATAGAAGAGCAATGAAAAGATCAATGCAATCTGCTTTAAGATTAGGGGCTAAAGGAATAAAGGTTTCTGTAAGTGGGAGATTAGGTGGAAATGAAATCGCTAGAACCGAATGGTTAAGAGATGGAAGTATTCCTTCTCATACATTAAGAGCGGATATAGATTATGCAGAAGCCGAAGCATTAACTACATATGGAATCATTGGTATAAAAGTTTGGATTTATAAAGGAGAAATTTTCTCGAGAGAATTTAGTCAAGAGACAAATAAAAAATAATTATGCTACAACCTACAAGAACAAAATTCAGAAAAGCGCATAAAGGGAGAATTCATGGAAATGCGTCAAGATGTAATTTTATGAATTATGGAGCTTTTGGATTAAAAGCTATGTCTCCAGATAGAATAATTTCAAAACAGATAGAAGCTGCTCGAGTAGCGCTTACAAGACACATGAAAAGACAAGGACGTGTTTGGACAAGAATATTTCCAAATATACCAGTTTCTAAAAAACCTACAGAGGTCAGAATGGGTAAAGGCAAGGGATCTCCGGAGTTTTGGGCTTGTAGAGTAAAACCTGGAAGAATTTTATTTGAAGTAGATGGGGTTTCTGAGCAAATTGCAAAAGAAGCTTTGTATAAGGCTTCAGCAAAATTACCGATAAAAACAAAATTTATAAGAAGGTTTGCTTAATGAAAAAAAAAGATACGAAAAAAATTACTAAAGAGCAGGCACTAAAAGATTTGGATAAATTAAAAAAAGATTTATTTAATTTAAGATTTCAAAAAATAAATGGTCAAATTACAAATCCTTCAAAAATAAATATTACAAAGAAAAATATTGCAAGACTTAAATTTATAATAGATAGGAAAGCAAATGCCTAAAAAGATTTTAAATGGTGTAGTTGTGAGTGATAAGGAAAATAAAACTATTAAGGTAATGGTAGAAAGAAAATACCAACATCCTTTATTTAAAAAAGTTGTTAAAAGTAAAAAAAAATATAGTGCTCATGATGAAGAAAATAAATTTAGAATTGGTGATAAGGTTTCAATTGTAGAATGCAAACCGTATTCAAAAAATAAAAAATTCGAGGTTTTACAAGAAAAAAAATGATACAAATACAAACAGAACTACAGGTTGCAGATAATACTGGTGCTAAAAGAATTGAGTGTATTAAAGTTTTGGGCGGCTCAAAAAGAAGGTATGCAAGTATTGGTGATACAATCGTTATTGCAGTGAAAGAAGCTTTACCAAAGGGTAAGGTGAAAAAAGGATCAGTTCATAAAGCTGTGGTTGTAAGAGTAAAAAAAGGAATACATAGAGATGATGGCTCTAAAGTCAAATTTGATAATAATGCTGCTGTATTGGTAGATGATAAAGGAGAGCCAGTTGGAACAAGAATTTTTGGACCCGTAACTCGTGAATTAAGAAATAGAGGTCAAATGAAAATTATTTCATTGGCCCCAGAGGTTTTATAATGACTTTAAAAAAAGGAACAAAAGTAAAAGTATTAGTAGGAAAAGATAGAAATAAAGAGGGCGAAATAATTGAGATTGATAGACCAAAATTCAGAGCAAAAGTTAAAGGTCTAAATATCATTAAAAAACACGTGAAAACAACTAAAGAAAAAAAAGGTGGTATTTTTGAAAAAGAAAACTTTATAAATTTATCAAATTTATCAATCATAAATGAAATTAAAAAAACTAAAAGTAAAACAAAAGAGAAAGTTAAAAAATGATTCCAAGACTGAAAGAGTTGTACCAAAAAGAAATTCAAAGTGATTTAAAAAATAAATTTGGATTAAAAAATAGTCTTATGGTTCCGAAAGTGAGTAAAGTTGTTATTAATATGGGACTTGGTGTAGATGGTAACGATAATAAAATTTTAAAATCTTGTGAGGAAGATTTATCCAAAATAACAGGTCAAAAACCTGTATCCACAAAGTTTAAAAAATCAATTTCAAACTTTAAAACAAGAAAAAATTCAAATGCAGGTTTAAAGGTTACTTTAAGAAAAGATAAAATGTACGAATTTATTGATAGATTAGTAAATATTGCTTTGCCAAGAATAAAAGATTTCAGAGGTTTATCCACATCTGGTTTTGATAAATTTGGAAACTACTCGTTTGGTGTTAAGGAACATATAATTTTCCCCGAAGTTAATTTTGATAAAGTAGACAAAATAAGGGGTCTTGATATAACAATTAATATTTCATCAATAGATAAAAATCACAGCTTGGAACTGTTAAAAAAATTAAATTTTCCATTTAAATCTGAAAGGAGTAACTAAGTATGGCTAAGTTGAGTGCTATAAATAAAAATAATAGAAGAATGAAGCTTTCTGATAAATATTTTTCAAAAAGACAGAAGCTAAAGAAAATTATAATGAATAAAAAGCTTCCTTTGGAAGAAAGGTTTAAAGCCCAACAAAAACTATCGAAAATGCCAAGGAATTCTGCAAAAAATAGAGTAATGAATCGATGTCAAATTACTGGAAGACCTCATGGTGTTTACAGAAAATTAAAAATATCAAGAATAGCACTAAGAAAATTAGGTTTGGAAGGAAAAATACCAGGCATGGTTAAATCTAGCTGGTAGAAAGGAAAAATTATGAGCATGAGTGACCCTATCGGAGATATGTTGGCAAGAATTAAAAATGCACAGAGCAGAAGTCAAAAAAAAGTGAGTCTTCCGTCATCTAAATTCAAAATTAAAATAGCGGAAGTTTTAAAAGAAGAAGGTTTTATATTAGATTTTAAAATAACTGAGAAAGAGCAAAAATTTGAATTGTCTATAGATTTAAAATATAACCTCGGAAACCCAGTTATAAATGTCATAGAAAGAGTTTCTAAACCTGGAAGAAGAATTTTTTCTAGCGCTGAAAGTTTACCTAAAATAAATAATGGACTTGGTATTGCTATAATTTCAACACCAAAAGGTGTAATGACTGACGTAAATGCAAGAAAACAAAAAATAGGTGGAGAAATAATTTGTAAGGTATTTTAATGTCTAAGATTGGAAAAATAAATATAACAATACCAGAGAAAGTAAAAGTTGGATTAGCAGGCAACAATTTTAATGTTGAAGGTCCGTTCGGTAAAAAAACAGTTCCTTTTGACGCTGAAAATTTTAATCTTGAGATTTTAGATGGAAAAGAAGTAAAAATTAAGCCAAAAAAATTAGATCAAAACTCTAAAAGACTGTGGGGAATGAACAGAAGTTTAATTAATAATGCCATTCAAGGTGCGCATATAGGCTATGAAAAAATCCTCGAACTTGTAGGTGTTGGATTTAGAGCTTCATTAAAAGGTGATAAATTAAATTTACAACTTGGATTTAGTCACGATATTAATTTTGACATACCACAAAATATTAAAATTACTGTTGAAAAACAAACTACTATTAAAATATCTGGTATAGATAAGCAAGAAGTCGGTATGATTGCCTCAAAAATTAAATCATTGCGACCACCAGAGCCTTATAAAGGCAAAGGTATAAAAGAAAAAGGCCAGTATATATTACGTAAAGAAGGAAAAAAGAAATAATGAAATTAGTAGCACCTGTGAGGAGAAAATATAGAATTAGAAATAAACTTAAAAAAGTTTCTTCTAAAGATAGATTAAGATTGAGTATTTATAGGTCTTCAAGAAATATTTCAGCTCAAATAATTGATGACTTAAGTCAAAAAACTTTACTTTCAGCTTCATCAGAGGAAAAAGAAATAAAAAGTATAAAAAAAAACAAAACTGAAATTTCTATTATGGTGGCTGAAAAGCTTGCAAAAAAGGCACTGGAAAAAAAAATTACAAATATTTATTTTGACCGTGGAATATATAAATACCATGGTAGAGTAAAAACATTTGCAGAAACACTTAGAAAAAATGGGATGAAATTTTAATTATGGAAAAAAATAACGATTTTATAGAAAAACTTGTACATATTAATAGAATTACTAAAGTAGTAAAGGGAGGAAGAAGATTTGGTTTCTCAGCATTAGTTGTTGTAGGAAATCAAAATGGTAAAATAGGCGTTGCACATGCTAAAGCGAAGCAAGTTCCAGACGCAATCAAAAAAGCGAATGAACTAGCTAGAAGAAACTTAACCCAAATTCCGCTTAGAGAAGGCAGAACTATTCACCATGATATTTATGGTAAAGATGGTGCTGGAAAAATTAAATTAAGAGCTGCACCTAAGGGAACAGGTATTATTGCTGGAGGACCTGTGAGAGCAGTATGCGAGGTACTTGGCATCAAAGACATAGTAGCAAAGTCTTTAGGCACGGCAAATCCACACAATGTTATTAGAGCTTGCATGAAAGCATTGTCAAAACAAACTTCACCTAAACAAATTTCTAACATAAGAAATAAAAAAATTTCTGAAATAATCGAAAAAAGAGGGTGAAATGCACTTAAATTCAACAGTCTCATTAAAAACAAAAAAAATACGTCCAGGTAGAGGAATTGGATCTGGTAAAGGAAAAACATCTGGCAGAGGACACAAAGGACAAAAATCTAGGAGAGGTGTAGCAATCAAAAGTTTTGAAGGTGGACAAATGCCATTATATAGAAGGTTGCCAAAGAGAGGCTTTAATCCATTAGCTAGAAATAAAATCGCAAAGCTTAATTTGAAAAATATCCAAGAATATATTGATAAGAATAGAATTAAAAATACTGATACAATTAATATTGCTTTACTTAAAAAACTTAAAATTTTAAATAAAAAAATTAAAAAACTAAAAATTTTAGGCAATGGTGAACTTAAAGACAAAATAATATTAGAAGTTGACTTTATATCTAATACAGTTAAAGAAAAATTGTCAAAAAATGGAAGCACCATTAAAATAAAAAAATAATTAATGAGTTCTACATCCCCTTCTAACGATTTAAGAAATAGGATAATCTTCACTATTTTAATACTATCAGTCTACAGATTGGGAACATTTGTACCTTTACCAGGTATTGATCCTGAACAACTTCAAAATATGATGGAAGGAAATCAACAGGGTCTTCTTGGAATGTTCAATGTTTTTGCAGGTGGTGCAATAAGCAGGATGGCTATTTTTGCTTTAGGTATAATGCCCTACATATCATCATCAATTATCGTTCAGCTGTTAACTGGAGTGTCTGAGTACTTTAAGAGTCTAAAAAATCAGGGGGAAATTGGAAGAAAAAAAATTACACAAATTACAAGGTACGGTACTGTGCTTTTGGCAACTATACAAGGATATGGTTTGGCTGTTGGATTAGAGTCTTCTGCTAACTTAGTCATCAATCCAGGAGCTTTCTTTAAAATTTCAACAGTTACTACTATTGTAGCTGGTACTATGTTTTTAATGTGGTTAGGAGAACAAATCACACAAAGAGGTATAGGAAATGGTATTTCATTAATCATTTTTTCTGGAATAGTTGCAGAAATACCTAGAGCTTTAGTTACTACATTTGAGTTAGGAAAAACTGGTGCAATTTCAGGATTTATGATTTTTCTAATATTAGTTATTCTGATTGGCACTATAATATTTATTGTTTTTATGGAAAGAGCACTAAGGAAAATTTTGATAAATTATCCTAAGAGACAAATGGGAAACAAAATGTATGGTGGTGACTCTTCTCATTTACCGTTGAAAATAAATTCAGCAGGAGTTATACCAGCAATTTTTGCATCAGCGCTTCTTCTTTTACCAGTTACTTTTTCAAACTTTAATTTTTCGAATAATGAAACTTTTTTAAATTTTTCATCTTACTTTTCGCAAGGACAACCACTTTATATGTTACTTTATGCGTCAGGTATTATATTTTTTACATTTTTTTATACATCAATAGTTTTTAATCCTAATGAAACAGCAGAAAATTTAAGAAAGTATGGTGGTTTTGTTCCTGGGATAAGACCTGGGGAAAGTACAGCTATTTATATTGATAGTATCTTGACAAAATTAACGACAATCGGAGCTTTATACTTGACACTGGTTTGTCTAATGCCAGAATTTTTAATTGCCAATTATCCTATACCATTCTACTTAGGCGGCACATCAATATTGATTGTTGTTGTTGTTGCAATTGATACTGTTACACAAATCCAAACTAGATTAATGAGCTCACAATATGAGCAATTAATAAAAAAAACAAAATTTGGTAAATAAGTGAATATAATTATTTTTGGTCCACCCGGTGCTGGAAAAGGAACCCAGGCTAAATTTTTGGTAAAAAAATTGAATAGTTTTCAAGTTTCAACAGGAGATATGCTAAGAGATGAAATAAAAAGAGACACTGAAATTGGAAAAAAAATTATAAATAATATGAATGATGGAAAATTTGTTGACGACCAAATAGTTAATAAACTTCTTGAAAATATAATTTTTGACCCAGATAAAAAGGATAAACTTATTTTTGATGGGTACCCTAGAACAATTAGCCAAATTAAAAATTTGGAAAATTTATTACTAAAATCAAATCAAAAAATTGAACATATTTTTTTTCTTAATGTAAATAAAGATGCAATAATTAAAAGAATTGAAAAAAGAAAAATTTTAGAGAAAAGATCTGATGATGACAAACAAACTATTTTAAAAAGATATGATACCTATATGCAAAATACAAAACCTGTGCTGGATTATTATTCAAAAAAAGAAAATTTTAATGAGGTTGATGGAACAATGGAAATTGCAGATATTAGTAGCAAAATTGACCAAATTATTGGGGTTTAACACATTGACATTAAATAAACTTCTTATATAAAAGGCTATCTTTTAACGCATATTATGGCTCGTATAGCAGGTGTAAACATACCACAAAATAAAATTGTCCAGGTTGGACTTACATATATACATGGTATAGGTGAAAAATTTTCAAAGCAAATATGTTTGGATCTTGAAATTCCAAAAGAAAAGAGAGTTAATCAATTATCAGATGAACAAATTTTAAAAATTAGAGAATATATTGATAAAAATTTTACAGTCGAAGGTGACTTAAGAAGAGAAACTTCACTAAGTATTAAAAGATTAATTGATTTAGCATGTTATCGAGGCTCAAGGCATAGAAAAAAACTTCCTGTAAGGGGACAGAGAACAAGATGCAATGCTAGAACAAGAAAAGGTAAGGCTATCGCAATTGCTGGTAAGAAGCTTACTCCATTAAAAAAATAGATTTATGAGTAAAGAAAAAATAGAAAAAAGAGTAATTCAAAAAGACACTGAATCTAAAAGTGTTAAAAAAAGTTCTTATTCAAAGAAGAAAAAAATTAAAAAAAATATTTTAAATGGTAAAGCCTTCGTTCTATCAACATTTAATAATACTATAATATCTATCTCAGATAATAGTGGTAATGTTGTTTCATGGTCATCTGCTGGACAAAAAGGATTTAAAGGTTCGCGTAAATCAACTCCATATGCTGCGCAAGTTGCCGCCGATTCTGCTGCAGCTAAAGCCTTGGAATACGGAATGAAAACTTTAACAGTTGAGATTAAAGGACCTGGGTCTGGAAGAGAAACTGCATTAAGAGCGCTTCAAGCCAGAGGATTTAAAATTCTATCTATAAAAGATACGACGCCCATGCCACATAATGGAACACGACCACCAAAAAAAAGGAGAGTATAATGGAAAGCACAAATGTAAATACTAAAAACTGGAAATCTTTAATTAAACCACCTAAACTTGAAATCAAGTTAAGCGATGATAAATCATACGCAAAAATAATTGCTGAACCATTAGAAAAAGGATATGGATTAACTTTAGGAAATTCACTTAGAAGAATTCTTTTATCATCAATTAGAGGTGCCGCTGTGACATCAGTTCAAATTGATGGTGTATTGCACGAGTTTAGCTCAATCAAAGGAGTTAGAGAGGATGTAACTGACATCGTATTAAATGTGAAATCATTAGCATTAAAAAACCACTCAGATGTAAATAAAAAATTAATCTTAGATGCAAAAGGACCTGGAGAAATAAAAGCTTCAAATATATCACCAGTGACTGATATTGAAATTTTAAATCCAGATTTAGTAATTTGTAATTTAGACGAAAATACTAATTTCCATATGGAAATGAACGTCGGTACAGGTAAAGGATATGTATCAGCAGATATGAACAAGCCAGATGATCCTCCATTAGGTTTAATACCTATCGACTCATTATATAGTCCTGTCAAAAGAGTTTCTTATTCAATAAGTACAGCTAGAGAAGGTAAGGCTCTTGACTATGATAAACTTACTATGGAAATTGAAACAAATGGCTCAATTTCCGCAGAGGATGCCGTAGCTTATGCTGCAAGAATCTTTCAAGACCAATTAGGTATGTTTGTTAACTTTGATGAACCACAAGAAGTTTTAGTTAGAGAGCAACCTTCGGAGCCAGAATTTAATAAAAATCTTTTAAGAAAAGTTGATGAGTTAGAACTATCAGTAAGATCAATGAATTGTCTAAAAAATGATAATATTATTTATATTGGAGATCTAGTACAAAAATCAGAGGGAGAAATGTTAAGAACCCCAAATTTTGGTAGAAAATCTTTAAATGAGATAAAAGAGGTATTAACTGGTATGTCTTTATATCTTGGAATGGAAATTCCAAACTGGCCTCCTGATAACATTGCTGAGTTGTCTAAAAAGCTTGAGGAAGCAATATAAATGCGACATAAATTTGCAAATAAGAAGCTTAATAGAACGTCAGAGCATAGAAAAGCATTAATTAAAAATATGCTTAATTCACTTATAAAATATGAGCAAATTAAAACAACACTTCCTAAAGCAAAGGTTTTAAAACCTGAGGCTGACAAAATTATAACTTTAGGAAAGAAAGATAGTTTAAAAAATAAAAAAATACTTTTCTCAAAGCTTCAAGACAAAAAATCAGCATCTAAAGTAGTTAAAACTTTATCTAAAAGATATGAAAAGAGAAGTGGCGGTTACACTAGAATTATAAAAGCAGGTTTTAGGTATGGAGATAAAGCCCCTGTAGCAATTATTGAATTGGTAGATAGAGATATAGAAGCAAAAAAAGTTGATAAAAAGAAAACTGATACAAGTAAAGTAGCAGAAAAACCAAAAAAAGAAGAAAAAAAGGTAGCTACAGCATAAAATAGTCTTATCATTTTAATGATAAAAATCTTCAAAGTAGATGAGCAGTTCTCTAATATGAGAATTGACAGGTTTATTAAAAAAACTATCAATGATATGCCGCAGGGCTTAATTGAAAAGAATTTAAGAAATGGAAAAATAAAACTTAATAATAAAAAAATTAAAAGTTCTCAAAGAGTAAAAATTAATGATAAATTGACGTTTTTTAACTTAAATTTTAAAGAAAATTTAAAAAAAAAACAAAATCAATATAAGCCAGCTAAAAATATAATTAAATCTAACGAAAAACAAATCATTGAAAATAATGATGACTTTGTTGTTATTAATAAAGATTCAGGTATTTCTGTTCAGGGTGGAACAAAATCAAATAAAAATTTAATTGATATTTTTAGAAATAGCAAAATTTTTAAAAATACAAAACCTTATTCAGTTCATAGATTAGATAAAGATACCTCTGGTATATTTTTAATTGCTAAGAATAGAAAAACTGCTCAATTATTGACCTCATTGTTTAGACTTAGAAGAGTTCATAAGACATATTTAGCTATATGTGCCGGATCCGTAGATATGAAGAGGGGCATATTAAAAAACTCTTTAGTACGTTATGATAACAATAAAAAAATTACAGAAAATGCTGAGACACATTTTAAGATAATAGATAAAAATTCACTTTGCTCGTTAGTAGAAATGAAACCAATTACAGGTCGTAAACATCAATTAAGAAAGCAATTATTATTACTAGGACATCCAATTATTGGTGATAGTAAATATAATTTACAAGGCCAAACTAACGTAAGCAAAAAAGATCACTTAATGCTACACTCATATGAAATAAAATTTATGATAAATGAGAAAAAATTTACTTTTAATGCACCTATACCAGTGTATTTTGAAAAATATCTACAAATTAAAAGATTAAGATTTTAAATTTTTCAAAAAGTTTTTGATAATAGTATTATCGAAATTTCTGAAGTTTTGTTTCTTTATTTCAATAAGATTAGTTACACCTCTGTCTTTTATCCCACATGGAATAATTTTTTTATAAGTTTGTAAATCATTGTTTATATTTATTGAAAACCCATGATAAGCAACCCATTTTTTAATTCTAATACCTATTGCTGCTATTTTTAATAATCTGTTTTTTTTCTTTACCCATATCCCAACATTTTTTCTATCAGCAAAAGCTTCAATTTTATATTCTTTAAGAGTATCTATAATTATTTTTTCGATTATTTTTACAAACTTACGAATATCTTTATCTCTTTTAGCTAAATCTATAACAAAATAGAAAATTTGTTGACCAGGTCCATGCCAAGTTATTTTGCCTCCACGATTTGTTTTTATAATTTTTATATTTTTATCTAAAATTTCACTATTTTTTGAGGAAATACCGGCTGTATAAGTATTGGGGTGATTGCAAACCCATAATAATTCATCATCATTTTTGCTTTGCAAAGATTTTACTCTTTTTTCCAGATACTCAATCGCCTTTGAATATTTTACAGGTTTTCTCGATATTTTGATCCTAATGTTCATTAAATAATTGTATTATATCAATTATGCATTAATAAAGCATATAATTTAAATATAGAATTTTATGACTTTAGTAAAAAAAATAAAAGAT
>MDTD01194588.1_pt1 | contig 23618 bp, 18 predicted proteins | sample 811221 | NCBI WGS metagenome assembly MDTD01 (sample SAMN05326646, study PRJNA326480) | marine metagenome | isolation source: seawater | place: Pacific Ocean: South West | collected 2011 | reverse complement strand
TTATCGGCTAATCCGGGCTCTTCTACCGCCGCAGGTTGCAGCTTCAGACAAGAATGCGTCCTTGGAAATCCTGAAGACCAAGTATGCAGAAGGCAAGCTCTCGGCAGAAGAATATCAAAAGATGAGAGAATTACTGATTAATTAATCCTCCAAGACACTCAGCAACTGCCTCTAGTTTGACTATTTCTCTACAGATGGCGCTCTAGAGGTAGTTGCTCTTTCTAAATGATGACCAATGTTGGATCGACTGCCCCTTTAGGTTTAAGCATACGCTATCAATGCAACTCAGAGAGATCTACAAGTGACTACATTTATACTTAAAAACGGAAAACCCACTCTCTGCGCCATGCTTATTGCTCTTATCGGATTCTTCCCTGTCATCCGTGTTGAAGCAGCCAACTCCCTCACTACACAAAAGATGATAGGTGAGGTCGTTAGCATGACTGGGAAGGTTACTGCCACACAGCCAGAGGGAGAAACTCGCGAGCTTTTTCTGGCAAGCCCCGTATTCTTACATGATATACTACGGACTGAGAAAACGAGTACCTTAGAAGTTCGATTTACAGATGAGACAATGCTTGCCCAAGGGCCTAACTCAAAGCTCTCTCTCGACGATTTCATATACTCTTCAGATCCATCCATTTCCAATTTACTTTTTCAGATGGGAGAAGGAACTTTTCGATATATATCCGGTGAAATCGTTAAGCAGAATCCAGATGCTTTCGTTTTAAAGACCCCTCTTTCCACAATTGGTATCAGAGGCACTGAGCCGTTTGCCATTGTAGAAGGAGAAGAAGAAAAAATTGGCGTCATCTCAATTGAGCCGGGACATGTTGTTAATATCACTACTGCGAAAAGAACAGTGACAATCGACAGGCCAGGTCTCTCTACCAACGTTAAAGGGGATGGATCAATCTCCTCCCCAGAACGTACGTCAAAAGAGCTTCATAATCGAGTTGTTCGCGATGCACCAATGACCAGCAGGGGGGAACGTGGTCCCTATGGAAAGATGAAAGATAGAAGACAAAAAGTGGAAGCGTTCAAACAGCACATTTCTTGGGAAAAAAGCAAGCTTGGCCCCAAAGGTGGGAAGCCAGAGTACGGTAGGTTGCATACAATAAGTATGCAAAAATCCGGCAAGATGAACGCCGAGAACGAACGTGATGGTAAATCGTATGGATCATCATCCCAATTAGGTGGCAGAAAAAGTAATGGCGGTTTTAACAATCAAGGTTGGAGCAATAGTGGCAGTGGAGGCGCTGGTAACGGCGGTAATGGGAACACAGGTGGAGATAGCGGTAGTTGTGACTAGTCCCATGAAATATCGAAATTTATGAAAAGGTTGACCTGTTGTGAACGTTAAGACTGTTAAAATGATTCTTCGGATGCTCATTGTTTCAACTCTGTTGGGAGGTTGTGTGCTCAGTGAAATATCGGAAAGGCAAGGGACAAAGGCATACCTGCAAAAAGATTACGCTACGGCCTTTGAAAAATATTCTGAGGCTGCGGCGGATGGAAACGCTGAAGCTCAATACCACCTTGCTGGAATGTACGCAGAAGGAGAAGGCCTCGACAAGGATTTATCCAAGGCAGCCCAATTATTGCGCCAGGCATCAGATCAGGGGCACGTGGATGCACAGGTCATGCTCGGTTTATTCTATGTATATGGAGACGGCATCCCTGAAAATCCGGTCGAAGGAGCAAGGCTCCTTAACCTTGCAGCATCGGCCGGAGATGATATTGCCATGTACTATCTGGGCACACTATATGCGTCTGGCCGGGGAGTTGAAAAAAATATCCAGACAGCTTTGCAATGGATCGAAAAGGCAAAGAGTGCCGGATTTCCTGTTCATGAGACGCAACTAACAGAAGAAGGATTGCGTGCTGTCTACTCTGATTGATCGGGACCAGTAAGTAAGCTTTTTATCGCACCAACGGATAGATTCAATAGGAAATAATATGCATTAAAACATTTGGAAGCAGTGTGCGATCTGAGATGAGAATTGTTCGAAGTGCAAGTGTGAGCACCTCATTTGATACCGTTATCACATTCTCATCTCCTCAACCGTCGTGGTCATGCGGCGGAGCCTCCTGTTAAGCCCCGGACACCATGTTCGGTGTCCGGGCACTTGGAGTAAATCTTTTGGAAAGAGAATCTCAGAAAAAATACAATTCGCATCTAAACTTATGATCAATTGCTCTCCATCGTTGAAATAATATGTTTAAACGTCACCTCTCCCCATTAACCCTCTAACCTCCACCCCCCCCTTAGAAGGCCGTCGGATATCCGGCGGCCTTCCTCGATTTATTGAGCGAACCTTCGTTCACCTATGATTGTCATTGCCTTGTGCACTCATTGTTAAAAGTGGTAGTATAACTATTGATTATCAATGTTAGCTTCATTGCTACATACGTTGGAGGCATTGAGTGGATTACTTCCTTACACTTTCTCCCATTATGCAGGCATTCCTGGCGACTTTGTTTACTTGGGGAGTGACAGCACTTGGTGCGGCGATGGTCTTTGCAGCTAAGGATATTAGCAAGCGAGTGTTGGATATAATGCTTGGCTTTGCCGGTGGAGTGATGATCGCTGCAAGCTACTGGTCATTGCTCGCTCCAGCCATCGAGATGAGTGAACATTTGGGCGTGTTCAGCTTCGTCCCTGCAACAGTGGGTTTTATCCTTGGAGCTGCTTTCTTGCGTCTTATTGATATATTCTTGCCGCATCTGCATATTAATGCTCCCCGCTCTGAAGCCGAGGGGATTGAAACCAACTGGAACAGCTCTATCCTGCTCGTGTTAGCTATAACGCTTCACAACATACCGGAAGGGCTTGCGATAGGAGTCGCATTTGGTGCGGTAGCAGCCGGTTATGATTCAGCAACCATAGGTGGTGCCATTGCGCTTGCCATCGGTATAGGGATTCAGAATTTTCCAGAAGGGACGGCGGTGTCGGTTCCTTTACGAAGGCAAGGTCTTTCGCGGATGAAGAGCTTTATGTATGGGCAGGCTTCTGCGATGGTTGAGCCCATTGCTGCTGTAATAGGTGCTGCGGCAGTGATAGTTGCCAAGCCGATACTTCCCTACGCATTGGCCTTTGCAGCCGGTGCCATGATCTTTGTCGTTGTAGAAGAAGTTATTCCAGAATCACAGGCTTCAGGGTATGGTGACCAGGCAACCATGGGTTGCATCATCGGCTTTGCCGTCATGATGACACTTGACGTAGCTCTTGGATGATCCAACAATTTAGATGAATATCAAGTTAACCAGACTTCTCGCAGACAATCGACTTCGCAGTCTTAAAGGGGTTATACGGAAAGCGTTTTCACTGGGAGTTCAAACCCTCGCAGAATGTCCTTAAATCTGCGCAATTCTTTTCCCTGAAGAGTTCTGACTGGGGGAAGTTCCAATGTCATTGGATTAATATGCTTGCCCGATCTGGTCACTTCATAGTGAAGGTTCGGTCCTGTCGTAAGGCCGGTTCTTCCAACATAGCCGATTACAGTTCCTTGTGAGACCCGCATGCCAGGCTTCATCCCTTTGGCATACTTACTCAAATGAGCATAACTTGTCGTAAGCTCAGAGCCATGCCGTATTCTGATATGTTTCCCATAGTTGCCATATCTACCGACTCTATCAATTACTCCATCACCTGCTGCAAGGACAGGAGTCCCCATCTGTGCAGAAAAATCTATTCCTTTGTGCATCCGTTTATAGCCTAAAACAGGGTGTTTTCTGTTTCCGAATAAGGAAGAAAGGTGCCCGCTACTGAGAGGGGTTTTAAGGAGCCGAGTATCAACACTTTCTCCTTTTTCATCGAAAAATCCGGAATATCCATCAAGTGTTGTGTGGCGATAGTAGCCGATGGTTTTATCGGGTAGAATAAGCGACGCATATAGCAATCGCCCAGGATGAATACCACCCAGAGGGCTATCGTCATTCTCTTCATATACGATGTTGTAACGATCACCCTTGCGAAGATCTCTCTGGAAGTCGACTCTGGCACTCAGCATGGAATAAAACTCAGTAAACACTTCTCGTGGCACTCCGTTTCTTTGGGCTGACAAGAAGAATGATGAATGTATCGTACCTGCCGTTTCCCTTGTCGTAGTCTTGTGCTGGAGTGAGACCTTTTGTCCCATAAAGGTGGCGTGATCCGTATGTCTCAACTCAACATATGAATCGCGCTCAGTCATTAATCGAAATCTCTCTACACAACGCTTACCGGCACTGTCAGTCTCATCCGACAGGAGAATTTCAATCTTATGTCCAGGACGCAATCGCCTTAAGTCGTAATACTCCGCAACAGCATTGCTCAATGCAAGCCTCTCACTGGGCATCACAGCCTTTCGGACAAGAATTTCTGTCAGTGTATCATTTCGTGCAACTTCAATTACGACCCCAGGGGCTTCTTTGACCGGGGCTTGAATGCTCGGTGGCGTGTAGGCCATACGTGCTGGGGGGAATGTGCATTTCTCAACAACTGCCACTGTCTTTTGGGGGGACTTTGCCAATAAAGGTGTCTGTCCATTGTACACAGCCAATGCCGATAGTAATAGCAAGACTATCAGAGGAATGAAAAATTTCATTTTTCGCATGAATATGAGCTTTATGAGAGACCGAAAGTTAATATTTTGTAGTACAGCAGTTTTGTTTATTAGATATTCGAAGCCCATGAGGTTGCAATATCCTCATGGGCTTCGCAATATTAGATTTTATCAAGTTCGCTACGGACAGTATCCAGTATTTCTTTGTGATCAGGATTGAGATCTATGACTTTTTGTAAGTACTCTTTGCCCTTTGTGGGATCCTTTAAGTAGTAAACATTAATCATGCCTAGATAGTAGTAACCGTGGTAGCTTTCCGGATTGAGTTTAACCAGTTGTTCAAATTGGGCTACGGAGTTTTGAATTTTCTCCTGGTTCAAAAGTGCTATCGCATAATGATAAAGAGCTTCTTCATCCTCTGGTTTCTGATTCAAGTATCGCTGCCAAAATGATGCGGATTTGTCCCATGACTCCGCAGCCATAAAGAGCTCTCCAAGTCCAGATAATGCTTCGATGTTCTCAGGATCATCTTGAAGCATAGCCATATATTTTTGTATTTCTGCGCTTTGGCCTTCAGTCATAGAAGCAGGGGTCACTGACTGTGATGCAGAGGTTGAAGATGACGTTACAGGGCCTTGCAAGCGATAAAAGAACGAGGAAATAGCCATGACTGCCAATCCAATGGCTATAGTCATTATGACGACTTTCTGTCCTGGGCGGGATACATTATTATGCATATATTTTCTCCAGACTACTCTGTGTCAGCTGTGTGCGGCTTTCTTTTTCTTTTTGGCAGTAAGACAATAAATGGGAATAGGCATACAAGTGTACCGCCTACCCAAATCCAATTGATCAACGGGTTCACGTTAACGATCAATGGTTCAAGCTGACCATTATTCACATCATGGATGGTTGCGTAGAGTTCTTTGCCAAGGCTGAACAAAGTCGACACTTCCGTGTGTGGGTGATCATTATTCGAGAAAATGAGCTGACTTGGTTCAAGAGTGCCAATCTCCTTTCCCTGATGTCTTACAATTATATGTGCAGCATTTGATTTAACGCCACGACTCTCTGATCGGACGATGCCTTTGTACTCGAAATCGTATCCGGCAAAAGTAAAGCTTTGACCTTCTGCTACGACTATTTCTTTTTTCTGTTGATAAGGGCCGGAGATGGCAACTCCTAGGATCATCAGTGCTATGCCCAAATGCGTACCATGAGCGATCCAGAACCGCTTACTTGCCAGGGCGTTTTTCTGTAGGGCGAGCATAACTATCGAAATAACCACTCCAGCACCAGCACTAAAGCCGACGAGAGGGAGGATCATCCGGATTCCGCCGATGTACGCAGCAACACCTAGGCATAGGGCTGACAGAATGGATATACCGAGGCGGCTACGCCATTGCACACCTTCTTTCCAAGAAAACCAGGGGCACACGAGAAGCAGTAACCCCATGATAACGAACAATGGCATAGTCACAGTATTATAGAATCCTGCGGTAACCCCAACGGGGTTAGATTCCCATCCAAGACTGATGACGGGCCACATGGTACCGAGCAATATGACGCTTCCCAGGGCAAGAAAAATCCAGATGGAAAAGACCAGAAGCCCCTGCCTGCTGAATGCGTTCATATCGAGTCTTGCTGTGTTGTCAGTATTGGCATCTCTTGCACCCACCAGCGTAAGGAACAAGTAGCCCAATATGAAGACGAGGAGAGGTCCTCCTACTCCGCCACCACCAAAAGCGTGAACAGACTCAATTATACCACTACGAACGATGTACGTGCCGACAATACACAAGAGAAAGGCGAGATTGATGAGGACGATATTGATTCGCTTGAATATCCCATACCTCTGTCCCAAAATGGACGTGTGAAGATATGCAGTGGCTGCAAACCATGGAATGATTGAAGCGTTTTCCACTGGATCCCAAGCCCAATAGCCACCCCAGCCCAATTCCATATAGGCCCACCATCCACCGAGTATGATTCCCGCACTTAAAAAGGCCCAGGCAGGGAGAACCCAACCTCGTGTCAGCAACATCCATGAATCCTGACCTTTCGTGAGTGCCATAGCTAAAGACAAGCACGCAGGAATTGTGAGGAGACCATAGCCAAAGAACAGAAGGGGGGGATGAAAGGCCATACCCGGATTCTGTAAAAGAGGGTTCAGACCTTCTCCATCAGCGGGAATGGGGGAGAGTTGTATGTATGGCTGGCTCAATCCAGTCAGAAGGAAAAGGAAAAAGCCTTGTATAGTGAAAAAAAGCAGCCAAAAGGCGACTTTTGTTTGCTCTGGCAATTCTCGATACTTTTTTGTTCCAAGAAAGATTGCTCCACTGACTGTGACGATGAGCAACCAGAAGAGGAGTGAACCGGAGCGGCCAGCCCAAAAGGCCGTTACCGCGTAGAAATCGGGGAGGTTGAGATTGGTATATTGAGAAACATACTTGAAAGAAAAATCTCGCGACATCAATGCTGTCCAAAGGATCCCACTTGCAAGAACGATAAGCGAGGAAACGGCAACTTGCCCTTTCTCCAACCATTTTACAGTGCCTATTTGGCCCTGCCAGGTGTCTAGACACGCCCATGCCGCTGCAATCAACGACAAGAGCATTGCAAGCACAAGCCCAATTTCCATAATGAAATGCATACTTTCTCCATTTTTAGGCAAAGGACCAGATTCTTAATTCAAAAAGAGGGCTCGCCTATGAAACAATTCGCAAAGAAGTGGAAGATTCCTGCCAAAACTAAAACAAGATCATCTATGCCAAATCACGTTAAACGGCTCTGCGCTCTCAAATGGCATTACTCGAAAATAGATTCCTGATGGAGAAACTGAACTGCATAGCCCCACACAGGAAAACAGGACGTACATGCAACACCTATTCCATACTTCAACGGTCTGAAATTGAAGGAAATCTTACATTTCAAAAGGCTGGACACAAAGTATTCGTGCAAGGGGTGTCACATGTGTGCAAGCCATTTGTGCAATTGAATCCATTCTTATTGGCATATTAAAAGGAAATCCTAGTAGGGCCTAGCAACTGTTATTTTCTGCACAGGAGTGCATGAAAGATGTGCAGTCTATCGCCAATTGCACATTGTTGAACGACGCAAGAATCATATAACTATTTGTTTTTTATAACCTAGTAACAATGGCACAGCTGGTGCTGACTGAGGTCTATGATGCATACTTAGTCACTCTCATCATCCTCGCTGCCATGCTGTTGTGGTAGCACTCCCATTCCGTGCCGGATGCCAATGATGGCATCCGGGCGGATCGGAGGATTCGATACAACGGCTCCCCCTTCTTAAGATATGTCGAGTGTAGAGCTTTATACATAGAACTCGAACCAACAGTTCAAAGCCGCAACACCTCCTTGACTGTTGAACACCCCCCAACTGAAAAGGGCCACATCATGTGGCCCTTTTCTCTTTCCGAATTCCATAGAAGTATTGAACGTTTGAATCAAACCTTTATTTTTTGAGTATCCTCGCAGAGTTTGCCAAGGCCAATAGGGCTGTCCCGACATCCGCAAATACTGCTTCCCACATTGTCGCCAAGCCAAAAGCTCCAAAAGAGATGAAGATGCCTTTGACGATAAATGCAAGAGAGATGTTTTGCCATACGATACGACGCGTTTGCTTGGCTATGGAGATAGCTTCTGCCACCTTTAGCGGTGAATCCTTCATGAGTACGACATCGGCTGTTTCTACTGCAGCGTCGCTTCCCATTGCCCCCATGGCGATACCGACATCAGCTCGAGCGATGACAGGGGCGTCGTTGATGCCATCTCCGACAAAAGCGATTTTACCACTCGATTCGTTCTTCGAATTCAACTTCTCAAAGAAATCAACTTTGTCTTCGGGCAACAGGTTTGCTTGAAACCCGTCCAAGCCAATTTTCTTGGCAACAACTGATGCAGTCTGTTCATTATCACCAGTCAGCATGACCACTTCTTTAACCCCCAATTGCTTGAGAGTCTGAACAGCTTGCCGCGCATCCGCCCGGAGTTCATCTCCAATGGCAATGTAGCCGACGTACTTATCGTCAACTGCGACATGGACATCAGTTGTCTCAAAGTCTTCATTCTGGAAATCAACACCGTATTTTTTCATAAGACTATTGTTGCCAACGAGAATGGTATGCCCCTTATAGACGGCCTCAACTCCCATCCCGGATCGAACAGTATGCTCAGAGATGTTGGATTCCTCGATGGGGCTCCCTTTGGCGTTGTGTATGTCGATAATTGAAGTCGCAATAGGGTGCGTGGAATGGAACTCTGCAGCAGCAGCGAACTCCAGTAGTTTTTCCTCTGAGAACCCATCAGACGGGGCAACCTCAGTCACCTTGAAAACGCCTTCAGTCAGCGTCCCTGTTTTATCAAAAGCAACGGACGTAACTGATGCGAGTACATCAAGGTAATTAGACCCTTTGACAAGAATGCCTTGCATGGAAGAGCGCCCAATCCCGCCAAAGTAGCCAAGCGGGATACTCACGACGAGCGCACAGGGACAAGATATGACGAGAATGACCAAAGCCCGGTATATCCATTCTTCAAAGCTTCCTCCCATGAATACGGGAGGGATCAACGCTACTCCTGCCGCCAAAACAACGACAAAGGGAGTATAGTATCGGGAAAATCGAGTGATGAACCTTTCGGTTTTTGCTTTATTCGCGGTTGCGTTCTCAACCAAATCCATAACTTTGGCTATGGACGATTCTTCGAAGGGCCGGGTCACTTTGATTGTCAATGCGCCACTCTTGCATATTTGGCCCGCAAGTACAGTGTCGCCAAGCTCGGCAGTCACCGGTACGGATTCGCCTGTCAAAGCAGATGTATCAATTAATGAAGAACCATTAGTAACCTCTCCATCGAGAGGGATTTTATCACCAGGTTTGACAACGACGGATTGTCCAACCTGGACCAATTCAGGAGCGACCTCTTTTAGGCCATCCAACTCCAACAAGAAAGCCTTATCGGGTTTTGAGGCCAACAAGGCCCGGATGGATCGACGAGATTTATTAACTGCAAAACCTTGCAATAGTTCACCGACCTTAAAGAAAATCATAATTCCCACTGCTTCGGGGTATGCGTGAATCGCAATTGCCCCCAGCGTCGCAATGGTCATCAATACGTTTTCATCAAAGAGAACGCCTTTCTTAATGGTTTTAAGAGCTCCCAAAAGAACATTCCAACCAGCCATGAAGTATGCTGTCAGGACAAAGGGAATCTCCCAGCCTTTCAGTCCAGTCTGGTGAAAGACATCCTCATATACCAGTGTGAACAAAAACATCGCGCCCGCAACTGCAAGAAGAATCAAGTCACGTCGACTTTCAGGCTCCTCTTCTGCGACCTCACTTGCAGCGGACAGGTTTGAGTAATCAATGATCTCTACTTCAGGTTCAATGGATTTAACCTTAGCTGCAATTTCATCCACATCTTGAGCTGTAATCAGGAGAGTCATCGTGGCAAAATCAACAACTGCTTTGTCGATTACTTCCATATCGTTCAATCCATGCTCAAGCTTGTTTGCACATGCCGCACAATCTAAATTCTTTAATCCATATTTCTTGGTTATGCTTTTAGGCATTATCTACCCTTGTTTCCTTTCAAAAATAATTCATCGAGATGACTTAGTATTGAGCCATCAACATCGCCACATATGAACAGGTATTCATCCCTTGTGTGGTTGTCAACTAACACGAGTCCAAAAAGAGGTCCGGTGGAGAGGAAAGATTAATCTGGGCTTGTATCGAAAACAGGCACGCATCAAATACTGAGCGTATGGGGCGTCACTGCATAGGAGTATGAAAAACGCGGCTTACAAATCCCACCAGCGTAGCGATGTTCCTTCATTCGGTATTTGTTTCGAAAGTCCCCTCAACGTAGCCGACCGGAATAAGGCCTGGAAGAGTCTTGAAGTGTGTCACATGCAAACCGGCATCCGCCAATGCTTCACGAAAGGAAAAGGTCGAGAAACGATGCTTAATAGGAAATCCCGTGAAGCCCATCAATCTCGATACGAAGGAGGACAGTCGAGTCTCATCGTGACAGAATGTTGGTAGCACAAGTTTCCCACCCGGACGAAGGACCTTTCTCAGTGCTGCAAGCGTTGCATCGACATCTGGCATGAGGTGCAGCACATTCGCCGCGACAACGCAATCAAATGAAGCGCGATCAAAGTGGAGTGCAGCTATATCTGCCTGCTCGCATCGGACGTTCTTGAGTCCTGCCTGTTGTACTCGCTTCTCCAGCATGGACACCATCGCAGTCGCATAATCCGTCGCAACGACCTCGTCTGCTGTCTTTGCTATTGCAGCAGTAAACAACCCAGTTCCCGCAGCCACCTCAAGAACCCGCCCCTGCCCACGGACCGAATCCGCAGTGAGGTGCATGGCAGCTTTCATCGGACCCGCCAACACAGCTGTTATTGTATCGTATGAGTTTGCACGTTTTTCCCAATAGCGTTGATCTGACATTCTTTATCTCCTGAGATATGTGGCGACAGCTACAACAGTGTGTGTATTTCTCAACAGCTGATATTATTGTTTAGTCATCAACATTGCTGCAAATGAATGAGTGTTCATTTGCAGCAATGATGTCAATCCAAAAAAGGGGGGCAAACGAGGTTAAGCATTAGGGCAAATCGTCCTTCTTATGTTTGATGAAGCATCAGTAAAAAAATCTTTTGGCTAACCTTCAATATCATTTCGAAGTTTTTTGAAGGTGCTATCATCGATTTCTCCACTGGCATATCTACGCTTCAGGATTTCCAGTGATGCATTTGTGGATTTGTTTCCTCCGCGACTAGCGCCAATCCTCTGAAATATCTTAGTCACAAGATATATCAAACCAATGATGATGATGACATTAAACAGCATTCCCAAGAGACCTCCACCCATATGCCAACCAGGTCCATATCCATTCCAGAAACTCCAACTAGAATTCCACATTTACAGTCTCCTATTTCAAGCATAAACGGGAGGGCTGTCCCTCCCGTTTATGAAGTTCTTTTTACCAGCAACCGTAGTAGCCATTGCCCATCATGCCATTGCCCATCATGCCATTGCCCATCATGCCATTGCCCATCATGCCGTGGCCCATCATACCGTAGCCCATGCCATTCTGGGGCAGATTCTTTGCCGCAGCTTGTTCATTGAGTGTGGCAATCTTCTTGTTCATTTGTTCAGTCAGGGTTCTAACCTTCTTGGAATCGGGTGTAGGGCTAGCCATAATAGCTGCCAACTCTGCCCTGTCTGCATCAATACTGGCACGCAGCTTCGCAGTGGAGTTCAGGAAGTCCTGATACGCCTGATTGGTTGCTCCGTTGTTATAGCTGGGGTTCATCATCATGCCATTGCCCATCATTCCATTGCCATGCCATCCGTTACTCCAGGCCATGGCGTTTGTGGACATAAAAGCAACTGTCATAACCAGTGCGAGTGCGAAAAAAGTCTTCTTCATGAGGATATCCTCCGATTTAAAAATTAATGAAGTTGAAACTAATAAGGCAATCGCCGTGCCACAATTCATAATACTATAATAAGCATTTTATTTTATTGACTTTTTATCTTTTTCAAGGCTTTTCAAGTCTAAGTGGAAGCCTGTTGTGTGATTAATTTTTAATCACACAACAGTGAGCAATGTCTAAAAAATGATCGAATGAACCTATGGGACGAAAAAGACATTACAAGAAATGCAGGGCTAAGAAATTGGAGCACATATTAGTAGAGACATAGATAGACTAAGAAGATGACCTGTCCCATGAGAACCGGCCCACATTGAATGTCAAATGTATTAGCCATAAAGGAGGAGGGGGGGGGCAGAATAAACGCTTACTACGATCTATTCACTGGAGGTAAAGGGGCATCCAAATCCGCTTTTGTCACCCCTCTAACGCTTGCGTTGTATGCCCATTGGGCAAGTTGTCCTGTTAAGGTTTCAATCTGCTTTTTCATCCGCGAGTTTTCCTTTTCTAGCCGCTCCAGCCGATCTAGAACCTTCTTCATTTGTCGAGGAGTATAATAGATAGGCTCAAATTCTTCTCCGCTCAACTGATCCTTCTTACGATAGTAAGCATTTTTTATATCGCTATATTTTGACAAGGTTTGTCTTGAATACCGCCAACCAAGCGAACGCTCTACGGCGTCCACAATAAGGGGCCAGGTGAGCTTTCCTGTCCACTCGTCTATGACGAAGACAATTTTCTTAATCAACTTTTCATCTAAATGCCGAGGCATAATTCACCCACCTTTATAAGAGGAATATTGGCAGAATTGGTTTGACCTAAGAGTTTTTTATTTCTCTTGTAGTAAGCTAGGCGCATTCTAGAATAATCACTGCCTGGCAGCAGTCTAAAAAAAGATCCGTCTGGAACAGTTTTGTCAGACAAAACAGCTAGGATAGACTTTAGGACATAAAGTGTTTGCTCATCGTGTTTAAGCGCAACATCTACCCCCGTAGACAACATGGTCCGTCTCCGGTCTTCAACTAATTTTTCATAAAAGCGTACACGTTCAGGCAGATTCACATAAAGGCGAGCATCGCCCTTAATGTAAACATGGTCGCTACAAAGAAGATGGTCATTGAATTTCTCACATATTTTTTCGCTGCCCATAACGCAGTACCCTACATCAGTCACATGAACAGTGTCCTCATAGTGAGTTCTGAGTAATCCTGCTAAAGCATCAGGCCGATTGAAAACGTCTAATGAAGTATCCACTTTTACTGGCGACAGTTGGCTTTGATCATAAATATCCAACGACTTAGTGGCCTTGTCTAGTAGCGAAGCGTGAGAATAGGCTTCATTCTGGCTAATATCCTTGCGCCCAGCGAAAAAGGCTCTAAATGTTTGGGAAACATGACTGTGATCTAAAAGGCTCTCTTGGTAATGCCTAGCAGAGTGGCATCGAAAGTATATTTTCGACCCATCAGGCTCGTAGTGGCCATACTTTTCAAAAATAGACTTTCCAGAGTCATAACCTGTTTCTGATCCATAGAGATTAGACAACGTACTATAAACCAATTTCTGTACCATTACAGGAGAATATGTGTTGTAGGATCGAAAGAAGTGATAAGGAAAGACAAAAAGGCTGTCTGAATATTTCAAACCAGATGAGTGATGACGATAAGGGAAGCCCTCTGGAAACAATGTAGTCACAAACGCCTCTAAATCAGAAAATCTCATCAGATTGGGTTTCTGGTAACCGCCATATTCTAACATGATATCATACTTCGAAATGATACCAGTGGAGAATGTAGTTTTAGACACATCCAACAACTTCATAGCTGTTTTTGTGTCAACATACTCCTCTCCTCTTAGATGCTCAAAATCGGGTGGTAAATAGAGTTTAGTGGGATTGTTTTCGTACCATTTAGCAATTTTTCTTGCTTCATTTGTTATTACCAAAATTTCATCAACCACATCCTGAAGGATCTCACGCCAAACGGGAAGAATTGGTTTAACGAATGGGTCTCCCCCTTTTTCAGGAAATATTCTAAGCCCAAGTGCGCCGGGTTTTCCTTGGTGGTCATGTAGCAAACAGCCTTTATCCAAAGTCAAAACCTCTCCAATCCTACATGGATTTGAGAGCAAAATAATGGCAACTCCAGCTGCTACTCTGTTTATTGGGTCTGATGAAGAGTGAAAAATGTCTGCGATAGCATATAAGCAAGAGTCCGTTGGAAGCTTATCAGTGCCATCTCCTTTGAAATCCACATTGCTTTTCTGTTTTCTAGAAATAGAGTGCTTCCATTGAAAGGGAGGACACCTCAACATCATTTTTTCATTTAGAAAAGTTGATATTTTTTCAAGATAGTTCGCCTCTGCTCTCCCACATATATATCTTTCGGAAAGAAGAGCCTGACTCCTGTTGAGCACATCGACTGTTACTTGAGTAATACACGGAGCCAGCGACATTTCTAGCAGAACACGTTCCAGCGCTCTAAAAGAATTTATAAATCTATGTGGACTTTTAGTTTTTTTAACCCCCTCAGAATACCTAGTAAATGCTTTTGCAAAATCAGCGATCGGAGCTTTTATAAGCTCTCCTTTACAATTGCGAGTTGTATCCCAATTACGCCAAACGAGATTGTGTGGTTTGCCACTCCTAAATCTAACATGATCGCTCATATTCCAAGTGACTGCATCCCAATTCAGATCAGCACCGAACACAGTCAATTCGTTCTTGACCATCTCAATGAAGGCGTTGACGTTATCAAATGCGTCTACTTCACGCTTGGGAACAAATGGTATTATTTGTGCCACTCAAAACCTACCTTTCTACAATCAGCCGCGAATTCCCGCTCTAAGGTCCGTTCTATTTCCTTTCCACCCCCCACAAGCACAACCTGTTTTTCAGCCCTTGTGATGGCCGTATACAACCAGGACGGGTCCATCAGCCGCGTCTGGTAGACCGGGATTATAACACGCTTCACCTGACTGCCCTGACACTTGTGGCAAGTGATAGCGTAGGCCAAACTCAAGTCGATGAGCTGGCCCGCGTCAAAAGAAACGAACTTGTCATCAAGATTTGCCGTAAGGCTGTGTTTATCCCGATCTACGTTCAAGACTTTCCCCAAGCTGCCATTGAAAACTGTTCGTTGATAGTCGTTCTTCAAATGAATAACTGGCTCTCCTGGGCAAAAGTATTGCCCCAAACTGCCTTTAAGTTCAGGCAAGTTGGCCTGCTGTTTATACTTGTCATGGAACAGGCGATTAAGACGATCCACACCCGCGGGGCCACGGTTGGTAGCCGTGACGATCATCAGATCCCCGTCGAAACCACCAAGGTCTTCTGCCACCTGTTCGACAATTGCCGGAATAGAATCCAATGAGGCTGGGATAAAGGATACGCTTTCTCCTCTGCTGTGATATTGGTCAAAGGCAGGCATGTGCTTTTCGCGTATTGCCTTGGCAACCAAAGGAATCCCACTATCTTCTGTCTGACGGTAGATTTTGTTGAGCCTGACAGTAATTGAATCGTCATTTACGAGCCGGTGAAAGACAAGGCCGAAACCAATGGGCGGTAATTGAGCCGGATCACCCGAAAGAAGTAGCCGGGAGCCTTTTTTCATGTGCTTCATCAGAGAGTGAAATGTAGCCAGATCAACCATGCTAGCCTCATCAACGACCACCAGCGTCCTTTCGTTAATTTCAGCCAGATCGTGTTCTTCCTCGTCATGATCTTCTTGGAGTTCAGCCAGAGTGCGGGTCAATGTCTTTGCAAGCAAGCCAGTGCTTTGGCTTAGCTTCAATGCGGCCTTACCTGAAAGGGTTGCCATCAATACATTGCCGCCAAGTCTGTGCCAGAGCCGCACGACGTAGCGCAGGATCGTCGTCTTGCCTGTTCCGGCCCCGCCAACCAGACAGGACAAAGGAGACCGGAGAATGTGGAGCATGGCCTGAAACTGTTCCTCATCAGGTTTCACATATCCGGCAGAAAGCGTTCGTAAGATGTCTCTGACGTTCTGTTCATCGACTTTGATGCCGTTGTTTTCAAGCTGTCGCAACGCGCCAACGACTGCCCTTTCCATAAAAGCCGACCCGGGTGGTAACCAAAGGCCATCACGTCCAATTATCGCTCCAAATTTCACACCAAGTTCAATCGCTTCATAAACCCGCTTAAAGTCATCAAGTTTTTGCTCTAAAAGACTTTCAAAATCAAAAAGCGACATAGCGGTAGAACCAGAAGCCAAAATATCTCTGACAGCAGAATCAACGGCCCCCAGGAGTCGCTTGTTGGACCTGTCTGGTGCTGCTGATCCAATTTCAGCAAGTACCTTAAGGCCAAGGGTATCGACCTCTTTCCAATTCATCATTGAGGCCATGCACCATGGGTTGCTACGAAGCCGATCCACGGCCTGCTTACCAAAGGTGTTGGCGCATATTTTCAAAAGCCTTGTAGAGTCGATGCCATGACTTTGGAACCATGAAGCCAGATCAGATTCGGCTTCATGCTTCTTCCATTCTCGGCAGACAAGAGAAGCCAGCCGGACAGACAGTATTGGACGGCCAGGAGCGATGATTTCCGCTATCTCAGCGACATTGCCACTAGAGAGAACAGAGGCTAGTTCGTTACCCCATTTATCCCACAAACGCTTGGCGCGTGTCTGGCCAATGCCGGGGCAACTGTTCGAGAGAAAACTGACGACGAGTTTACCTGTGGGCCTTTGGCGATAGGCATACTCAGCTTCTATTTGATCGCCCCATTTGGTATTCTTGATTGGCCCTGAGACAGTCCAGATTTCATCTTTGGAAGGAACGCCAATCAGTCGAGCAGCGTAAGCCTTCACCTGAACGGAATCGCCAGCCTGTTCACCATCGAGGACTTCACCCGTGAAGATGGTCCCGAAGGGTTTGTGAGATACTATGCGCTTCACATGGACCTGCATCAATCCTCCGGCCATTCGGTACGGATTGCAGTTCCAGTGGATTCGATCTGGGCCAACTGCGAGAGCAGCATGGTATTTTCTTCGCGCAAGAATTCAATCTCAGCCTCTTTTTCAGCAAGGGCGCGTGCGAGGTCGTTCTTTTCCGTTGCCGTTCTAGCAAGGCGATCTGCGGCAGATTTATCGTGCTGATCTGCGAGCAGACGAGAGCCGATAGGTTTGACTCCTTGGACTTGAGCCAGTGCATTGATCGGCGAAGCCAGTTCAGGTTTACGGAAGAAGTGTTGCTCCTGGCTCTGACGCAGGCCAATAGCCTTTGCTATGCCTCTTACGTTGACCTTGCCATCGACAGTTATCGGCAGAGTGGGCTGGCGCAAGCCTTCAGATTGAGACTCCCAGGACGCATCCAATTGCTCAAGATACGGCTCCAATTTGGCGAGGATTTCAGGGGTGATATTCTTGGGCATAAGCGACCTCAGAAAGAATCAACCATGTCGGTTTCATGGTCGAATTCAGAGATTTCCCCTGCTTCGATTTTGAAGATAACGTCTTCTATGGCTCGAATCATCGGGTCCAAGCTCATAGCTAGTCCGACTTGTGTAGTGACCCTTTCTTCATCATAGGCTTTAAGAGACAGTTTTTTTTCTCGCCTGAGAATTTCAAGATGCTCCCTGTGTGCGCCTAAGTCGTTGAAAGCATTAAAGTTCCAGCAGCGATAACACGAGAAGGGAACCCTCGCGAGAAAGGTGTTTGGTTCGCCGGTATCAATTGAATAAACGGCACACCCGGAAGGCCTCACACACATCCCCACTTCATCGGTGTTGAGAGAAGACCTGACAGGATTATATGTTTTCCTAGTTCCAAAAAGGTTTGGCTTTTCAAAGATTTTCCCTCGAAAAGCGTCGATCAAAGGCTTTTGAAGGGGGGCTATTCTTTTATCAACTTCTTCTACAGCTTCTTGCCCAAACTGAATATATGCTTTGCTTGACTCCAGAGAAGTATGATCTAAGGCATGTGCAATTACTCGTCGCCCACAACCATTAACTGCCATGGTTGTACCAATGAAATGTCGTGCACGACGGGAATTAACAGCCAGCCTTTCGCCTGTCCGGTGGGATTTTTCAGTTATTAGTTTGCGAATAGGATTGCTCGCTATTTGGCTAATCCTATCGCCTACAGAGTGATATTCATAGTCGCCTTGCCCGACCACGTTTATCTCCATTTCACGTTGTTTCCATTGAGGGAAAAGGGGAAATAATTCTTGATCGTATTTGAGTTTAATGCCTCGGAAAGATATATTATTTTTTACTTCATCAATCCACAGACTGAGATACTCGCCAAGATCTCCCCCTAGTTTTCTACTTGTAAAAGCATAGCGTTCTCCAATTGCTTGCTGCTTCAATCGAGGGACATTCAAGGAATACTCAATTCTCCCTGCATCTGTTGCATTAACAGTTAAGTCACATATCTTTAGCAGTGCTATTTGCTTTGGCCTCAACCCAAAGATGTTTACAAGAAGCAATATTAGATATTTCTCGTCTCCTATCTTGTTATTTTCATACGCTCCATGGATAGCAGAACGCAGGCAATCAAACTCTTCCACCGTGTACGGACCTTTGACCGGATCTAACGTTTTTTGTGCCAGATGAGGTACGGGACTGGGTGAGTGTACTTGGTTGATTAAATCGATATCAGTGGAAGTTTGTCCCCCTAAATTCAGAGCATGCAGTTCGTTTAAAAAGGTTCTTGCCGTTTTAAAGTATCTTGCTTTACCTACCTGGCAATAATTTAAGAAATCTAATCCCTTAATTGCATCAACATTGCTTCCATCTTCATATGATTTACATATAAAATCTTTAAAACCCCTGTATTTCAGACTGGTCGTAGAAACACCAAAACGGTCCAGCGAGGCAACAAATCCTACCTTTACTTCATCAATCAACTTTGAAGACAAATATTTTTTAATAAGATAAAAGCGAAAATGTGTTCTTTTGCCACCACCCACAATAAACCAGTGATCATCCGATGGATTGTATTCATAGCCATCTCGCGTCAAGCGAGGTCCAACTTGAAGATAGGAGTCTAAAAGAGCTTCACTCATTCGTTAGAATCCTTCTTAAAAAATTGGTCCTGCATTTCGAGTGAAACTTCATCAGCTTTGCGTATTGTAAATCTGCGATCATAAAGATCTGGCATCGTAGAACTCACAGACCACCCCATAAGAAAACGACGAGACTCTTTAAGAACATCCTGTGGAGTTCCTTTAGCTTCTCCAGATTCGGAAAAACGCTCATTCCAGGCGTGTCGAACCAAGTGCTGAGTTAAGTTGTCAGGCATCCCCGGAACTCTATCCCTTAATGTCTGGAAGATTTTCATTGCCCCTTCACAGGAAAACTCATTGCCATACCGAGACACAAATAAATATCCATGATCTCTGGCTGTTTTTAATCTGCGCCAGTATTTATCAATGTATAGACGGAGCAGTGGGTACCACTCTCTACCAATAGGTAAAGGGCGCTCTTGTGTTTTAACTTTTGGCGCGCGTTTTCTTTTGTCTTTAGGATCATCTACGCGCCTACGAATTTCGATACGAGGAGGATCACCAGACAAAATAACATCTTCCATTTTGATTTTAAGCGTTTCTCCCAATCTTATCCCAAGGCCCAAACAAATTGTAATGTAGAGTTGGTTCCGAATTTTCACGAACTCATTTTTCCAGGGATTCTCAGGATGATCTGGTTCAATGACTTCCATGATCCGTTGCTGAACATTAAAATCAAACCCCTTGGGCGGAGTAAGACTACAACCATAAACAACGGTTGCTTTAGGTGTTCTATTTTCTAACCAAGAGAGCATATTGTTTTTATAACTCAATGCTTCTTCATAAGCCGAACGACTAGGGTCTAATTTTTTAACACTCTCTAAGGATACCCAATCTAAGTAATTGTAAATATGTCTTAATCTCGAATACTGAGTTGCAGAATTGACAGTCTTCATCTCTTGCCGACGATTCAGACTAACAACGCTACGTTTATCATTTGATCTAAACGCAACCCTCAAGACGGAAGCCATGTATTTAAAGTGAAGCTTGCAAGCATAAATCAAGCTGTCAATTTCAACCGGAGTCAAGAATTCACGGTTCTCAAAACAGGTTTCAAGATCAACCCCACAAATCTTCGCCCATTCGTAAAGATGCTTTAGTGCGCTCAATTTTATTTTTATTGTAGAAGATGAATCTTTGGGACGGCATATACTCGTCGCATATATAGCAGGTAATAACGGCACACTTCCGTCCGGGGCTACAAGCACAGGTAGATGTTCCCCTGTGTCGTACCGAACTTCAACCACATTAAAATGTTCGCTCATAGTTTACCTTTATTTTTTATACATATTACACCGAGAATAAGTACAAGTAAAGGGGATACGCCGTAAAGACGTATCCCCTTATAAAAACTCAATAAAGACCTAAATCTTTACCAAATCAATTAACGTACAGCCTCTTTCAGAACCTTGCCGGGCTTGAACTGAGCAACCTTGGTGGCCGGGATCTTGATCTCGTCGCCAGTGCGGGGGTTGCGGCCGGTGCGGGCCTTGCGCTCAGACACGCTGAAGGTGCCGAAACCGGTGAGGGTCAGCTTGTTGCCAGCGGCCAGTTCGTCGGTGATGATATCGAGGATAGCATTCATGGACGCTTCGGCCTGTGCTTTGGAAGTGCCGTTCTTTTCGGCGATCTTGGCAACGAGTTCTGCTTTAGTCATCTGTCACTCCTACTTTTATAAAATTGGTTTCAAAGTAATTGAACGCGAAAGTATTCAATTCCCTTACACGCTTGGCCCATTGAGGGGAAGCCCAAAAATGCCACCTGCAACAAAAAAATGAATATTTATTGCAACAAATGACAATGGTTCGCACCTTTTAGCGCTTCTACCAAGCAAACTGGTAAACATTGTTGTTTGCGCCAGTAATCCTCACAACGTTACTAACGAGATTACCAATCGGACCCTTACACCATAACGGCAGTGCGAATCAACTGGAATAGAGGAAAACGTGATACCGCCACGCAAACGAAAGGGGCGCTTACATTATAAAACACATGGAAGGCAACAAAGAATTTCACCCAAGTTCAATGTGTTATACACTTCACAATCTCACAATCTCTAAAAAAAGATATGAAAGCAGCATGTTAACAGGGAAATAGCCATTTCTTACCCGATCCGGGAAACTCGGCTCTCCCCTTTTCTAAAGCGAAAGTCCGTACTTCTTCAGCAGTGAATAGAAGTGCGAACGAGACAGTTTCGATGCCTTGAGAATCTTAGGCAGATCGCCTCCGCACTGGCGGATCAATTCACCAAGATACACTTTTTCGGCAATGGATTTGAACTCACGCAGCGTGGGCAATTCCTGATCGAAGATATCCTCAAAAATCTCCTGCCCAATCTTGCTGACACCGGAGCTGACAAGGGCTGCCTCATCCTGCTCAAGAGCAGCATCTCCCGTCATCTTCGCTATTTGAGACTTGGCAACCTGAATGCGAAGCGTTCGCGGCAAATGCATGGAATACAGGGTTTTCTCATCTGCCGAAGCAATAACGGCCCGTTCGAGGATATTGAACAGCTCGCGCACGTTCCCCGGCCACGAATAACTCTCAAGGGTCGTGAAGAAATCCGAGCCGTACGCTTTCTCAGGAATACCGTAGTAGTCGCACAGTCGTTTGACACGATACTGAGCAAGGGGGCGGATATCCTCTGGCCGCTGCGAAAGCGGAGGCAGGTGGATTCGCATGGTCTTGATACGAAACAGCAGATCAGAGCGGAATTCTCCCTTCTCCACCATCTCGTCAAGATCGCGATTGGTGGCGGCAATCAGCCGGAAATTACTTGTCTGCTCACGAGTGTCACCAACAGGACGGAAAGTACGCTCTTGCAAGACACGCAAAAACGCCTTTTGAATGGAAAGCGGCATTTCGCCAACTTCATCAAGGAACAAGGTACCGCCGTCAGCCAGTTTGACCAGTCCAATGCGATCATCCTGAGCGCCGGTAAACGCGCCCTTTCTGTGACCGAACAATGTCGACTCAACCAGCGACTCAGTCAGTCCGGCACAATCAACGACCACGAACTGACCGTTTCGCCTGTTGGAGTTGGCATGAATGGTGGACGCGAACAGTTCCTTGCCTGTCCCGGTGTGTCCGGTAATCAGGACATTGGTATCAGAACGGGCTGCCTGCCCCATCAGACCGAAGCTGACCTTGATCGACGGGCTGGCACCGACGACATTGGTCAGATCAAGCCCTTCTCCCTCTATCTTGCCGACCTTTTCCTCATGGTATTTGAGAGCACGGCCCAGCGTCAGTGAAATTTCGCGTACGCTGGAGGGTTTGAGCAGGTAATCCCAGGCACCGCCTTCGATGGCAAGTTCTGCGCCATCTGGATCGCCTTTACCTGTCAGAATAATTACTTCCGGCGGTTGAGGCAGCGCCATCAAATCCGGCAGTATGTCCAGACTGTTTCCATCAGGCAAACGAACATCAAGAAAGACCACGTCGTAGGTTTTGGCTCGAACCATGCGCAGCCCTTCATCCAGGGAGTGAGCAGCGTCACAGGAGTGCGTCAGCCTTGTAATCAGGCTCTCCATGGTTTCGCAAACTTCAAAATCGTCATCTATTACCAATATTTCAGCCACGACTATCCTCGTTCAGCTTTTTTATTCGTCTATTACGCCGCTTATCGCCGCGGACAACGTGTCTTTGTCGTACGGTTTGATAATGACGGCTTTTATATTTGGCAACCGGGCGGCTGCCGCAGACGCATCCTCTCGACCGGAAACGAGTATCACCGGGAGGTTGGGCGTCAATTCAATCAATTGTGAGGCAAACTGCGTCCCGCTCATGCCGGGCATGTCATAATCGGTAATGACCAGATCAAACAGGTGGGACATCCCCTTCACCTTGACCAAGGCGTCTTCCGGGGCTCCTATTGCCGTGACCTCATAGCCCATTGTTTCGAGTAATCTGGGCGTAGTGGCCAGTTGGTCATAATCGTCTTCAATAAACAGTATATGTGCCCATCGGCGCGCTTTGGCCGCTGCCCCATCGACGCCGACGATCACTTCCTTTTCTGCCTTGGGCAGATATATTTCAAAAACAGTGCCGCCTTCAGGAGGAGAGAGTACCTGTAACCCACCGCGATGACTTCGGATGATTCCATGCACGACAGAAAGGCCCAAACCGGTTCCTTCAGTCTTGTCCTTGGTGGTAAAAAACGGATCAAAAATCTTGTCCATGATTTCGGGCGGAATACCGGGACCATCATCCTGAATGGCCATAAGGACATATTCCCCCGGTTCCAGGCTCAGAATACGGGCCTGTTCCTCATCAAGCAGCACCGTATCCACATGTGCTTCTATCGCGCCACCTTCCTGTCGCAAGGCATGAAAGGCATTGGTGCACAGGTTCATCGCCACCTGATGCAACTGTGTGGGATCGGCGTGAACCATGGGCAGATTGGATCGGATGGATGACCTGACCTGGATATTCCCGGGCATGGATGCCTCCATCAACCCCAGGACCTCCGAGACGACGGACCCCACATCCGTTGGGCGGAACCCTTCGGTGGAAGGACGGCTGAAGGCCAGAATCTGTTTAACCACCCGGCCCCCGCGTCGAGCCGCCTTC
>MDTD01000222.1_pt1 | contig 23622 bp, 7 predicted proteins | sample 811221 | NCBI WGS metagenome assembly MDTD01 (sample SAMN05326646, study PRJNA326480) | marine metagenome | isolation source: seawater | place: Pacific Ocean: South West | collected 2011 | reverse complement strand
TCTAACTTTAACACTCAGTTAAAGGTGGGTGACCTTGTTGAATTCTCAAATGGTGGTATAGCACATAAGGTTACAGTTACTGCTGTTACCAGTGGATCTGTATTTACAGTTCAGAAAGCAACAGCTGGTGCAGGTAATATGGTAAATGGTGCTATTAATGGTAGTGTCATTAGGTCTAGACCAGAGATTAAGGAAGCAACTAAGAAGAAACTCCTTACTCCATTAGGATTTGAAGCATTAAAGAATACAAATAACAATAATAGTCAGAACCCTGCAGGTTATTTCAGAATGACTGTATCAGGTGTATCTGTAAGTGGTGGTGCTGCTACAGTTGACGTAGGTTCAGGTTTATTAATTAAGAACGCAGATGATGGTGATGATTTTGTTGTCAGTGTGACATCTGGTACAGGTGATGGTGATATATTAAAAGAAGGTGACTTTACCACAGGTAACCCATCAGTCAACACACAGTCTGTTGCTTTAGGTGGTTTATGTGGTGGTGGTTCTGGTAGTATTGATGTTACTGTAACTGTATACAGTTCTAATAGATCTGCTAAGGCAAAAACTACTGAGAGGATGAAAATCCTTAAATTGGATAAGACAACTGTATCTGGTAGTCCAAATGGTCTAACAACTGCTACTACTGGTAATGGATACAGAGTAGATGATGATCGTATTTCTCTAGGTACTGGTGATGTATTCAAGATTAAGGCAGTATATGAATCCACAAACGATCTAGATCCACAACTTCCTCAATTTACATATACTAACTTACTAGGTACTCTAGAAGTAAATGATGTTATTTCAGGAGATACCTCAGGTTCTAGAGCAAGAATTATTTCTACCACAAGTAATATCGTATACTTCATCCCAGTAGATGATGACGTATTCACTGATGGTGAGACTATCACTGCACCAAATGCTACTTTAAAGATTACTACTGGTGGACTTGTCAAAGGTGGTACTAATATAACTGATGCTTTTGATCTTGATGATGGTCAGAGAGATCAGTATTATGATTATTCAACTCTTGTAAGAAAACCAGGTTATACAGCACCAACACGTAGAATATTGGTAATAGTTGATCGTTTTCTTACCACATCGGGAATTAATCCATATACAGTAGACTCATATCCTTCATCTGAATATAAGATCATCCCAGATTATGATACTGACAATCTTAGAGATGTTATTGACTTTAGACCAATAGTTGCTGAACAATTGACTGGTGCAGGTTCTGTTGCTTCACCATGGACTTTAAATGCTACTAAGTACCTTGATTTTGATAATAGAGCATTTACTGGTAACTTAACTGGTATTCCTGGTGTTGGGGATACTACTATTCTTAGTTTACAGCATTACCTTGGAAGGATTGATAAGGTCTTTATGAACAAGGACAACGTTGTTCAGGTAGTTAAGGGTGCACCTGCTACCAATCCAGCTCCTCCTGATGACATTGATGATGCAATGTTACTAGCAACATTGAGATATGAACCATACGTATTTGATGTTGAAGCAGATGTAAGCATAGTAGAGACTAACTTTAAGAGATATACATTCAGGGACATTCAGGTTCTTGAGGATAGAATTAAAACATTAGAATACTATACACAGTTATCACTACTTGAAGGTGAGACTGCAGGTATGGAGATCAGAGATGCTAGTGGTCTTAGCAGATATAAGAATGGTTTCATCGTAGATAACTTTGCAAGTCTTGCTACTGCTGACACATTACATCCTGACTTTAGAGTCTCTGTTGATTTTGAAGAAGGTCAAATGAGACCTGCTCACTATACAACTCAGGTTCCATTAGCATACGGTACAAGTAGTGCAAATGTACAGGAAACAAATGATATTATTACACTTCCATATAGTGACGCTGTTTTAATTGATCAACCATATGCTTCTGCTGTGGAGAACGTTAACCCATTTAACGTCTTTACATATGTTGGTGATGTTGTTTTATATCCTGAGAATGATAACTGGGTAGATACCAAATCACTTAGTCCTCTTAAAGGACCTACTGTTGAAGGTAACTTCATGACAACAGTAAGAGAATATAATGCAGACCAAAATGGTTTCTCTCCTATTCATTGGAACGCATGGAAAACCACATGGACAGGTACTTCTGTAACCACAGACGTTGGTTCATGGAGAAGAAGCGGTAAGCATCGTAGAAGAAGAGATAGAACTATTACAACTACCACAACCACAACCACGAAGCAAACAAGAAGTGGTATTAGGTACAGAGTTACTCCTGTTATTGAACAGCAGTCACTTGGTAGTAGAGTTGTTTCTGTTGAGCATATTCAGTTTATGCGTTCTAGAAACATTGAGTTCAGTTGTGAGAAGTTAAAACCAAGAACTAAGTTCTTTGCATTCTTTGATGGCATCACACTTCCTAAGAAACTAATTACTCCTAAGATAATGGGATTAGTTAAGGATCCATCTACTGATGCACAGACAAACAGTATTCCATTCCAAATTGGTGAAACAATCCATGTGACCAAAGGAAATGGTAAGTTTAGATTTAAAGGTAGAGTTGCAGCTCCTAATGAAGGATATAATATCAACCCATTAGACGGAGCAGATATTACTACTATCTCTGATTATAAGTCTAACCTAGCATTTATTAATATTGACACCAAGGCACTTGCTGATCAAGTAAAAGGTACATATTATGGTTCTCCTAAGATTAATGACTATATTGTTGGTGAAACATCTGGTGCTATTGCTAAGATTAGTAATAAAGACCTAGTTACTGATAAGAAGGGTAAATTGAGAGGATCATTCTTTATTGATCAACCTAATGTTGAAGGTAACATCAAATTTAAGACTGGTACTAAACTATTCAGATTAAGTGATACTGATAATGATAGTAAGGTAGTTGGTATCTCAGATAGTAGTGGTGAGGCAGAATTTAGTTCATCAGGTCTATTAGAGACAACTCAGGAGACAATCATCTCAGTCAGAAATGCTAAGGTGACATCTGAGGATATGAAGGATGCTAGAACATTAACTAGTGCAAGTACCTCAACTGAGACCCAAACAAGATGGTGCGACCCACTAGCACAAACATTCCTAGTCGAGGATTCAATTCTTGAGGGTGGTGTATTCTTAACTAAGATTGATATATTCTTCTTCCAAAAAGATGAAGAGATCCCTGTTGCATTGGATGTAAGAACAGTTGAAAATGGAACTCCAACACAGGATATACTTCCATTCTCTAAGGTAGTTAAAGATCCTGAGGATGTATTCATATCTGCTGATGCTTCTAAACCTACTACGTTCACATTCAAATCACCTGTATTCTTACCATTCAGACAAGAACATGCAATGGTTCTTACATCTGATAGTAACCAATATAAGGTATTCATATCATTACTCGGTAAGGATGCTATTGATGCTGCACACTCTGGAGAGAAGATATCTGAACAACCATATATCGGTGTTCTATTCAAGTCACAGAACGCATCAACATGGACACCTTCACAGTATGAAGACTTGATGTTCAAGATTTACAGAGCAGAGTTCACAATTCCTACCACAGCAGCAAATAGTACACTTGTACTAGAAAATGCACAGTTGGGTGAATCTAATGGTGGTTTCTTAAATCTAAGAACCAATGCGTTCCAGACAACATCTGGTAGTGATGAGATAAGAGTATTCCATGGTAACCATGGTCAGCAATCTAACCTTAACTATGTTGAACTTAGTGGAGCAATCTCAGAAATTGCGGATACCACTATTAATGTGGGTGCAGGTTTGACTACGACTGCTACTTCTGTGACTGTTGCTGATGCATCTCAGTTCCATACAACTATTGGTGGATCTGCTGTTGGTAGTTCAAATACTGGATTTATCAGGATCAGAGGAAGTCAGGAAGATGGTAGTGGTGATGAGATCATTGCATACGATAGTATTGCGGGTAACGTCATCAACTTCAACTCAACTGGTAGAAACTATTCAGGTTCTTCAGGATCTTCAACTGGTAAAGCACATGCTAATGGTGCAGTAGTTGAGTGTTATAACCTTTGCGGTATACCTCTTACATTAATTAATACTACTCATAACAATACAACTGGTGGTTTACTATCAATTAACAGTCCTCATAGTTACAACTTAAAGATAACCAATAAGACTGCTGATAAGAGTATTAACTGTGGTGGTCCTAATTTAACAGTATCACAGAACGTTCCATGGGATGTTCTTACACCACAGATACAGAGTCAGGTAGAACCTATGACCAGTTTGTCTGGTAGAGTTAAGGGTACTAGTGGAACCTCATGTGGTCCTTTCCCTGCTGGCGAGAGTGCAGAGATATCATTTACTAAGGATGCTGCATGGCAAGACATTACTATTGCTGAGGAGAACTACTTCCCAGACACTAAGATTATTGCTAACCAGTTGAATGAGATCAACAGAATGAGCAGTGCTAAGTCATTCACTATGGAATTAACTCTTGGTACTGAGGTAAGTCACTTATCTCCTGTTATTGATCTAACACAGTGTGCTGTTATTACAACTGCAAACCAGTACAACAATATTACTCCAACCACAGGTATTGGTGGAGAGTGTGCGGGTAACTATATTACTAAGGTGGCAAGACTAGAGAAGAGTGCTAGTGGTATCAAGGTCATGCTTGCTGCTAATACATTCAATCAATCCAAGATCGTAGTGATGTATAAGTTGGTTCCAGTTGGTTTTGCAGGTAACCTTGATGACCTAGAGTTCCAGTTCTTTAACACAGACGGAAAACCAGATAGCGGTGAGTTAGTTCCTCAGAATGATCTAACCACATTCACTGACTATGAGTTTACCATTGAGGATACTGATGACTTTGATGCATTCCAGATCAAGATCAGTCTACTTAGTTGGAGACAACCATACATACCTAGAGTAAAAGACTTTAGAGCGATAGCGTTAGCATAATGGAAAAAGACATAATTGAACTGATCCCTGTCGAAGGACACAACTCACTCGGTAGGGATCCAAGTTCTAATGCGATAATAAATACCGACCTGAGTGCGTATGAATCTTATAAGAAGGCACGTGCAGAAGCAAGAAGAAAAGCAGCAGAAATGGATGCTTTGAAGGGTGAGGTTGCGGAATTAAAAAGTCTTGTAAAGAGTTTGATTGAGAAAGAAGATAAATAAAGTTAAGCTAAATAATATAGTTGTAAAAGAATGGCTAGTGCTGTATCCAATTTACTGATATATCAGGGTTCTGACTTCATCATCGACTTCACTATTGAAAACGATAATGGAACAGTATTCAATTTGACTGGATATACAGTAGCATGTAAAATCAAAAAGCATTACACAAGTAGTACGTCCACTACTGTAACTGCTGCAGTTCTATCACCTGCAACCAGTGGGCAGATTCAATTATCTCTCACAAATGGACAAACGGCCGCAATGAAGTCAGGTCGTTACGTATATGATGTCGTTATCACAGCAACATCTGGTATTAAATCCAGAGTTCTGGAAGGTTCTGTCAGCGTACTTGAGGGGGTAACAATTTAATGGCAAGACTAAGATTTGGAGATCAATCAGTTCCAAGAGTAACCAGAGTCGCCACTGGAGGTGGTGGAGGTACTATTGGTGGTATGTCTGATGTGGATCTCACAGACGTATCTCAAGGAGGACTAGCAGACGGTTCTGTTCTAGTCTATTCTGCTGCAGACACAAAATTTGTTCCAACAAACGTATTAAACAACATCACTATCAACGGGGGTAGCTTCTGATGGCATCAAATATACTCATTAAAAGGAGTACTGGTTCAACCGCACCAGGCACCATTACGTATGGTGAATTAGCACTTACTACTGGTGCAAACGGTACTCAAGCAAATGCTGGTGATCGCCTATTTGCAGGTGATAACAATGGTGCTGCACAGGTAGTTGGTGGTAGATACTTCACAGACATGCTTGATCATGTCCATGGAACTCTAACCGCAAGTTCTGCTGTTGTTCTAGACAGTAATTCAAAGATTGATAACTGGAATGTTGATGACATTAACTTAAATGCTAACGTCATTACAACAGCCACTACTGATGCTGACCTTATCTTCCGTGCAAATGGCACAGGTAAACTGGTTATTGAAGATGGTCAGGAACTAGAATTTGGTACTACAGGTGACGTAGAATTTGTATTTAACGACTCTGATGCTGTTGTGGACATCAAGCGAGTAGCAGGTACCCCCGACTTGCGTATCGCTGATGACATGAAGCTTCATTTCGGTAATACAAAGGATGCTTCCATATACTATGATGAGACAACTTCTGACAAAATCCAAGTAGAGGGTGCAGATTGGAACTATGCTGTCGGTGTTACTGCAAGTTATGCGGATACAACTGATGCTTCCAACGTAGGAACTGCATCTGTCACCTTTGCTGGTGGTATTGGTATTTCAGCAACCACATGGACTAAAGACCTTAAGGTTGATGACAACACAACTCTTGGTACTGCAGCTGGCGACCTGTTGACAGTTAATGCAACCACAACGTTCCAAAACGGTGTGACATTTAACGGTCAAACAACTATTACTGGTACTACACAACAGACTGGTCAAATTGAGGTTGACAATCTAAAGTTAGATGGTAATACACTTTCTACTATTAATAGTATACAAGAATTGATTATTGACCCATATCCTGCAGGTGGCGACGCTGATGGATTGGTTATAATCAAAGGTGACCTCCAAATTGATGGTACAACAACGACTGTTAACAGTGCTTCAATGTCTGTTAACGATCCTACCATTGAATTGGGTGATCCTACTACTCCTGTAACAGTTAAAACTCTTGCTACCTTTGCAGGTAACGCAACAGTTGCTGTTCAAGTTGACAGTGTGGAACAGTTACAAGCAGGTGATGCTATAACTGGAACAGGTATTCCTGGTGGCACAACTATTGCTTCTATCAATACAGGCACAAAAACACTTACACTAAGTGCAGCAATCACTGCTGACCAAGTAGTTGGTGCTACATTAGTTACTGTCAGAGGTGCTGATGATGCAATGGATCGTGGTGTTAAGGTTCATTACAACACATCTGGAACCAATAAATTTGGTTTCTTTGGTTATGACCGCACAGGTGGTAACGATGGAGCAGGTGCATGGACATTTATTGAAGATGCAACTGACACAGGTACTGTTTTTGGTGTAACTGGAAACCGTGGTACTGTTCTTATTGGTGATCTTGAGTTAGACTCTGACCTCGTAGTTCAATACGGTGGTACTGGTGCTAGTTCATTTACCACAAATGGTATCATATATGGTAACAACACAGGTGCTTTACAGGTAACTGGTGCTGCTAACATGGCATCTCCTGGTACTACACCTGACGTAACAGAATCCTATCAAATATTAACCGTCACTGCAGCTGGAGTTCCAGTCTGGACAAACACGATCGACGGTGGTACTTTTTAAAACTTTATTAACATGAATGCACAAATTGTTATTTCTAGATTACAAAGAAAAGTCTCTGAATTGACCCTCATTAATGTGATGCTGGAAGCACAGGTCGAAGACCTGCAAACCCAGTTAAATACTATAAACGAACAAACTAGTGATGCACAAGTAGATGGCAACGAGAATCAAGCTAAAGAGATCGACGACAGCAGCAGCAGTCCCGACGACTTCTAATTTAGAAGACGGTGAGATAGCTCTTAATATAGTCGATCAAAAATTATACGCCAGAAATGGTGGTGCGATAGTTGAAATTGCGAACCAGAAACCGAATGTCGGTGAGGTGAGTACTAACATGCTGGCCACTGATATCACGAATGGTCCTACTCACACATGGTTTGTTAATAAGTCTGGTAATGATAATACTACTCTAGCTAACTCTGGTGCAAATGGTAAGCATTCAGATTCTTCGTTCCTTACAATCGCTAAAGCACTTACTGTTGCACAGTCTGGAGACACTATATTAGTAGGTACTGGTACTTTCCAAGAAGTATTTCCTTTAGCAATTCCCGATGGTATCACTTTACGTGGTACTAATTTACGTTCAACAATAATTGAACCAACTCCTGCGACCAAAACTAATAACGCAATGACGTTATCAGGAGATTGCCACGTCTCTGATGTTACAATTAAAGGTTTTGAATATGATAGTGGTAACGATAAGGGATATGCATTCGTTCTAGTATCAACAGTTAATTCAGAGAAAAGTCCATATATTGAAAGAGTAACCGTAACTACTAAAGGTAGTGTCACTTCTGCATCAGATCCATATGGATTTGCACAGGGAGATGCAGGTCGTGGTGCTAAATTAGACGGTGCATTAATAAATTCCAATTCACAACACGCTTCAGTCCTCTTTAATGAGTGTACTTTCATTACACCTAACCAGATTGGTGTTCTACTAACCAATGGTATTCGTTGTGAGTGGTTAAATTCCTTCAACTACTTTGCTTCTATTGGTATACAAGGTATACAAGGTGCTACAGGTAAGTATGGAGCAGGTCAAACAAGATTAAAACTATCTGGTACGAGTGGTACTTTCTCTGCTGCTGAAGTAGTATACCAGTTAGAAAATGCTTTCCAGTCAGGTACATATGCTAGATCAGGAACTACGGTCACTCTAACAAGAACTGGACATGGTTTAGTCTCTAACGACTACATCTATGCAGACTTTATCAGTGGTGGTGCTACAGATAACTTCTATCAAGTCACTAAAGTAGACGATAACGTTGTTACATTGACTGATAGTGCATCTGGTACTATAGCATCTGGTAACGTCACTTATAAGAAAGCAGTTGGTCGTGGTGTTATTGCTTCTAATGATGGTACTTACCTCTATATTAATGGTAAGGGAACTGGAGAATTTGTTACTACATTAAAACCAGTAAAAGTATTAAGTAGATTTGGTGACACACAGATTGACACCGCACAAAAGAAATTTGGATCAGGTTCACTATTATTTGACGGTACACAAGATAACTTGATGGTTCCAACCGATGAAGACTTCGGATTTGGTACTGCAAACTTCTGTATGGAGGCATTCATACGTCCAGCTAGTGTAACTGGTACTCAGCATATATTTGATCTTAGAAACGCATCATCCACAGATACTGCAGGTAAACTTTATCTTAATGGTACTGCACTTCATTATGGCGTAGGTAACTCATCCACACTTAATGGTGGTACTCTATCCACAGGCACATGGTATCATGTTGCTGTTGCAAGAAACGCTGGAACTACTAAGATATTCCTTGATGGTACAGAATTAGCAAGTGGTGCTGATACAAATGACTATGGTACTACTAAACCAGTAGCAATTGGTTCTAACTATGATACCTCTTCTCCAGCTGAAGCATTCAACGGACATATTGATGAGGTAAGATTTAGTAAAGGTGCTGCTCGTTTCACTGCTGCATTTACTCCTACCACAAGTGCATATGTTTCAGATAATAATACTGTACTACTATTACATGGTAACGGTGACGATGCTACCACAACATTCACTGATGAATCTGGTGGAACATCTGATATCAGATCAAGTGGTGGGGATAGTGCTACTCAGGTAACTACTGCTGACTATTCTGCATTTGGTGCTGAGTTACGTTCAGTTGCTTCTGCATGTGTATATGGTAGTAAAGGTGTACAGGCAGATGGATCTGGTGTAAAACTCTTATTGACTGCACATAACTTTGCATATGTTGGTGCTGGTGCTGACTATACTAATGACCCCTCACTTGCTGTTCAGGCAAACGAAGTAGAAGAACTGAACAGTGGTAAAGTATTATACTCATCAACTGACCAAGATGGTGACTTCCGTGTTGGTGATGCATTTACAGTTGATCAATCTACTGGTAATGTTCAGTTTGCTGCAACATCTACTGCTCAGTCTGCTGCTAACATCACCTTAAGTGATGGAACTGGTACTACTAACATCTATCCTGCATACATTGAAACAGGTAACTTACGATTAGCAGGTAACAGTCTTACATCTACGTCAGGTAAGATCATCCTCGACCCTGCAGGTGACGAAGATATTCAGTTGAATGGTCAGGTTATTGCTCCAGAAAATATTTACTTTGCCCCAAACAGATTAGCATCTTTCCTAGGTACTGGTAACTCTTCTGTTGCGTTCACAGTTGGTACTTATGCACAAGCAGGTTTCTCTTCTTTTGGTATCTTCTCTAACAAGAACTTTGGTGTTAACAAGAAATCTCTTAACGAAACCACTGGTATTACAATAACAAACGAAGGTTCTGGATATACACCTGGTTCATATAGTGCTGCAACTCTATCAAACCCAGATCTAGTTGCTAGTGCAACCGCAGTCCTAGCAACCGATGGTGCGATTGGTACTATTAATATTACTAATCCAGGTACTTTATATACCGCAGCACCAGGTGTTACTACTAGCATATCTCCATCATCAGGTATTACAACCTTCTTAGTTTCTCTAGAATCTGGTGGTAAGGTAGCAATAATTGCTATTCCTGGTGGAGGTGGAGGTGGTGGATATACATCACCAACAGGAACATTTAGTGCTCCTCCCAATAGAGATTTTGATGCTAATACTGCTATTGCCAATAATGCAATTACATTTACTCAGACAACCTTCTCTAATGGAGATAGAGTTGTTTACGACAACAATTCCAATTCAGACTTAACTAACCTCACAAGTGGTACAACATATTACGTTGTAAATAGGAACTCAACAACTCACACTCTTCAACTTGCTGCAACTTCAGGTGGTACTCCAATCGTTCTAAGTGCAACTAGTGGACAAGAAATACACCAGATTAGGGGTGTAACTGCTACTACTGGTGCTGTAACTGTAGTCGCTGGTGCTATTACTGCTGTTGCTATTGCTGACGCAGGTTCAGGATACACCGTGGGTGCTTCTCCTACTCTTACTATGAGTGAGGACAGTGATCCAGGAGTTACACCTGCGAGCTATACAATTACACTTGGTGCTCCGATTGCTACAATCACCACTACAGGTGATGGTATATACCCATCAATTCCAACTCTAACTATTGCTGCTGCTCAGACTGACCCTGTGGGATCTGGTGGTGCTGCAAGTGTTGCAAACTTAACTTATGCTGTTGCTTCGATTACTCTAAACAGTGGTGGTTATGGATACTCATCAACACCAAATATAAGTTTTACTGGCGGTAACGCAACTAACGATGCTGTTGCTACTGCTACTCTAGACACAGAATTAGGACAAGTCTCAGCAATTGAGATATCACAAGGTGGTGAAGGATATGATGCAGTTCCTACCGTTGTTGTTTCTGGTGGATCTGGTACAGGTGCTACGATAGCACTTACAGTATTACCTGTTGGTGGTAATATATCTGCTGGTGGATCTGGATATACTGCAGGTACTTATCAACAGGTGCCATTAACAGGTGGTAATGGTACAGATGCTGCTGCTGACCTAACGGTTCAAGGTTTATTTGGTACTATTACAGCTGGATCTGGTGGTACTAATGGTGAGTACATGCAGATCGACATGGTTAATAATAACCCTGCTGCAACATGGCCAGTTACTACTCAACAGAAAATACAGTTATCATCAACTGTTAGTGGTCATACAGGAACCATAAATGTTGGCGATACTGCCACAGGTGCAACATCTGGTGCTGTTGGTGTCGTAAGTTATGTTGGTGCTGCAGCTGCAGGTACTGACAGTTTTGTATTCATAAACGATCCAGTCACTTCAGGTACATTCCAAGATAACGAAGTAGTTAACTTCTCTAGTGGTGGTAGTTTAACCACTAGTGGTACTCCTCAATCAAGAGGAAGATTTTTCATTAACACTGGATCTGGTGCAGTTGAAGCACCTAATCTTACTATGGTTCGTGGTAATACATATCGTTTTGATATGTCGGACACTAGTAACGCAGGTCATCCATTCGTTTTAGATGGTACATCTAATGCTGCTACTACTGAATTCCAAACAGTAACATATGGATCTGCAGGTCAAGCAGGATCATTTGTTGATATTATTGTTAAACCAGGTGCCACAATAGGTAACACTGCATACTACGAGTGTTCGGTACATGGTCGTGTTATGTCGCAAAATGCCTTAATTAACATTACTGCAGGTACTGCAGGTGAATATGGTCATGGTGCACAGATGAACATCACCGTTGCAGGTGGTGTGGTTACTGTAGCAGAATTTGCAACAGGTATGCAAGGTTCTGACTATAAGGTAGGTGACGAACTTAGAGTAACAAGTACTTCTCTTATTGGTGACATTGTTGGTTTCTTATACACAATCACTGGTGATAACACTGGTGTCTTTAGTGTAACTAACATCCAAGCAGCTGGATCAGGATATCAAGTTGGTGATCAACTATCTGCTGATGATGCTAACCTTGGCGGTGGTGGTGGTTCTGGTTTCGTATTTAACGTAACTAAGGTAGGATATATTAGTACTGCTGCTGTATCCACAGGTGGTGGAGGAGCAGGTTTCTTCAGTGGGCAAGATCTAGTATTTGATACATTACAGTTTAGTGGAATGGGTGCTGGTAGTAACTTTGCTATGACAGCAAATACTATTGACACTACTGGTATCACAACTATCTCTGGTGATGGTTCATTAACATCAGACAAATATTCTTTCTCAACCACAGGTGATTTAACAATCGGTATCGGTGATGCTACCAATACTACCATCTCCAATAATACTGTTACATCTGTAAATGCAAACTTTACTGGTAATGCGACCATCGGAACCAACGCTACTGTTGGTGGAACCTTTGGTGTTACTGGTACATCATCCTTCACAGATAATATTACAGCTAATGGTCTAGACAACCACATCTTAAATGGTAAGATTGGTATCCAGAATGGTACTAATCTCGTTCCTAGCATTTACCTATCAGCAGACACTACTACTGGTTTTTACAGATCAGCTGAGGATGAAATTAGTATTACTCATGATACAGTACAAAAGCATGTATTCTCTGCAACCAGTATACAAACTGCAGGTGATATTATTGCTGATAGTACTATTGGTAATGCAGCTCCATTCTTTAAGGTAGACTCTACTGCTGAAACTCTTACTGTTGGTACTGCAAACTCTGGACTTCAACTTAACAACGCTGCTGTACTAACTGCTGCAGGTCAAGATGCTGACATTCCTGTAACCATCACTCCTAAAGGTGAAGGTGACATGATCATCACTGGTGGAACTAATAGAGAATTTGTGGTTAACGATGGTGTTGTTGGACAAAACAAATTAAAAGTAGACACTCAGACTGGTGATGCAGAAATAACTGGTACTTTAAAAGTTGATGAGAAACTTAAGTTCGTAACATCTGCTATTGAAAACGCAGACATTGGTGGTACTAACTCTTTCGGTGAGATAGTCACAGTTGGTATTACTGGTACAGGAACAGGTTACACTGATGGTTCTTACACCGCATGTACTGTAACCGCAACGACTGGTATTGGTTTAGGAGCAACCTTTGATGTCACAGTATCTGGTGGTGCGATTACTGCTGCAACAGTAACACCTGCTGCTAGAGGTCACAACTATTATGTTGGAGAAGAGATCACATTTAACCCTGCTACGATTGGTGGTGGATCTGGAAACACTATTACTATTCTTGACACACAGGGTCAAGGTTTAACACTAAAACCAGGCGGTGGTAAGAGTGTCTATGTTAAGTCAACTGGATCATTTATTATTCCATCTGGTACTACAAACCAACGTCCACTTGCTAATGACAGATTAACTGGTGCGATAAGATTTAATAATACTCAGTTACAGTTCGAGGGATATAATGGAACTGACTTTGTATCTCTTGGTGGTGTTCGTGACGTTGACCAAGATACTTACATATTAACTGAAGCATCACCTGGTTCTGATGAAGACACATTTGAGTTCTATGCTGCAGGTATTAATAACCTTTCATTGAATAACACTACCCTAACGTTCAAATCGAACATGACGGATACTGTTTATGAGTCATCTCATCTTGCAACAATTACTGGTGGGTTCACACTTAAGGGAACTAGTTTTGATACTAACCCATTCAATGTTTTAGTTGGTGCACAGAATATTGTATCAGTTAGATCAAAGAAAGACCTTGAAGTTTCTGGTGGTTTAAGACTACGTAATGTACCTACTCAGGGTACTGTTGCTACTCTTGATGCTGCTACCCTTACACAGGTTGCAACATCATATACTGCATCCACAACATTCACTGCAGTCGCAACATCAGCATCTGTTGAAGGTAGTGGAGCGACATTAGATATCACCATTGATGCAAATGGAACTGTTACAACGGTTGCTGTTAACGCAGGTGGTTCTGGATATGAAGCAGCATCTTCTCCTTCATCTGGAGACGGTGAAGTATTAACAATAGCAGGTACTGCTCTTGGTGGATTAACTCCTACACAGGACGTTACTATAAGGGTAGATACTATTTCTAATCCAACTAGCCCATACGCTAGAAACGATGTTCTCCTTCAGGATTACATAACTAGATTGGATGCTAAAGCATTCATCTCATTAGATGCTAATGCATCAGAATGTAAGTGGAAGATTAATAGAGGATGGTCTGGTGGTACTGAAAGCTACCTAACAGTCTTCGACTCTACTGCTGATTTCGTTGAATTAGATGACTGCAGAGTAGAGGGAGGACAGTTAACTTCCTTCGCTTCTAACGCATCAATTACAGCGTTTGATAAAACAGCATATAAAGGATCAAAAACTCTTATTACTATTGAAAGTGATGATGGTAAAGTTCAAATGCTTGAAGTAACAGCTGTCTGTGGTGCAAGTGGTACAACTGCACATGCTACGGTTACTAACTCAATTACTTCTGATAATGATCTTGTTGATGCAACGATTTCAGTTGCTGCTAACAACATCAATATTAGTTTAAATAAATCATCCGCAGCAACAACATCGTCATCATTCACAGGTAGGTATACAACCACCAAAGTGAAGGTATAAATAAACCTTAGGTAATATAGAGTCATGCCAGTAAAGAATTTCTCATCTATCGGGGGATTTGCAGTAGGATCTACTGAAGTCTGTAATACAGAGTACGCACTGAAGAATATCAGTGCTATTCACATGACTAGTAATAATTTTACCGACGCTGTACATGATAAGTACATTACTAAGAGAGTGACAGATGCTGCTAATAACACATTACAGTTAACCTTAGATGGTACAACTGCACTCACAACAAATACTCCACCGCTTGCTGCGGATAGAGTATCTTTTATTACAGCAAAGATTTTTGGACAGGAAACTACCAATAATCAGTATGTCTACGCAACAAGTTTTGATGTCATCGTGACAACAGCTAATGATGGAACTCCAACAGTATCTGCTACACACGAAAACATTATTAAAAACAATCCTCCTGGGCAAGAGGATTGGCTAGTAACGCCAGATGCCTTCTTAATCGGAGGTGCTCCATATTTTACATTTGAGGTAAAATCCGTGACAACCAATTCTACTGTTAAGTGGATTGGTATTTTAGATATCACAGTCGTATCATAATAGTTGGGAACTAATGGCTCTTAAGATTAATTCTGACCAACAGAGAATATCAGCATCGGGGAGTACCCCCACAGGAAATTGGATTAACGCTACTTACAGTAGGTCGGTAACTGGTGTCGTTACTATTCTTTCGGTTGCTCATGGATTTATTGGATCTGAAAAACTTTATATTGACTTCACATCAGGCGGTGAGGTAGATGGACAATATACTGTAACGAAAGTAAGTGATGATGAATTATCATTTCAAAGTTCAAACTTAGGTGTAATTACTGCAGGTAATACTCTTGCATATAAGAGAGTAAGATCTTTAAGTATTCAGGGTGACGAGACCATTGAAATGTCAGTGGGTACTGGTGCAAATGAGAAGGATGCTATAACTTTAAACTTAAATCCACAGAATAATATTAGAGTTGGTGTTAATACTACAGATCCCCTATATGAATTAGATGTTGAAGGACAGATTAGAACTACTCGTTCTATCATTTCTGATACTGCACAGGTTGTTAACTTAGATATTCAGACGATTATCAACCCTGCACTTGATCTTCGTGGTCCTAATTTAATCAACTATGAAGATACAGACGTAACTTCACCAACTTTCGGTACTACATTTTACCCAACTGCTGATACTCCACCCCTAACTGACCAGTCAAGAAGGTTAGCAACTACTGATTTTGTTTATAAAGTTGCTACTAATGACACTGGTGGTCGTGTTTATGTCTCTCAGACTATTGGTAATGATGAAAATGATGGTCGTTCAGCTGCTAGACCAGTTAAAACAGTTAAGAAAGCAGCACAGATTGCTTATACTTTACAGAAAGCAACCCCAGATCCTAGTGATGAGTACGTTTCACTGATCGTATCTGGTGGTGAATACCTTGAAGACAACCCAATTTCACTTCCTAGGAACTGTTCACTAATTGGTGACAACCTTCGTCGTGTTATTCTTAGACCTCAAAACCAAGATCGTCACATGGTTAAAGCGTCTAATGAGACGTATGTATTTGGTGTTGTATTCAGAGACGCACTTCAGAATCCTTCTGACCCACAAAGTACTGTAATTCATACTTGGAAGTATGCATTCGTATTTGACGATAAGCAAAGATTATACTACGAACCAGAACTATATCAGATACCTGCAGTTCCTGGTGATAAATTCCGTGGTGATAACCTTTTCAATATTACCTTTACCAACCACACAGGTAACAATACTACTCTCGTAGTTGGTTACTTTGTACAAGGTGGATCTTCTGGTACATTGGGTACTATTCAAGAGATTACCTTCACAGGTCCTGATGCATCGCCATACTCAACTGGTACATGTAAGATTTTAATTACATCAGGTGTTAACGATGTATTCCAAGACGCTGAAAAAGTATTCTATGATGCTGTAGCAGCAAATATTATTACTGACCTTAATAATGCAAGTGTATCAAATAGATTTGACGTTGCTGATGCTGAATCATTAAGACCTGAACTAGAGACTATCTCTAATCAGATCTATCAGCACACAGTTAATTCAGAAAGATACTTTGAAGCATTCTCTGGTGATGCTACTAAGGTTAACCTTACAACCAATCGCATTACAGTTACTGGTCATTATTTTGAAACTGGTTCTGCTGTATACTATCAAAAAGATGAAGCAACAGTTCTTGCAGGTCTTGCTGATAACACGATATATTATGTCAGAGTAATTGATACCAATACTGTTGAATTGTATGATACTTATACCAATGCTACTGCAACCATAGGTACTACAGGCATAAAAGACCTCACTGCGGTATCTACTGATACAAAACTTCACTTGTTTACTTGTGGCAATATAATGCCAGAAAGTAACAATATCAGGGTTCCACAACATCAATATGCAACTGGGGATGGTATTGTATATCGCTCAAGTAAAATGGGTGGTATTGATGGTCTTGTTGAAGGAACCACATATTATGTCTATAGAGAAAACAAAGATTGGTTTAGACTTGCAGCATCTGCTGCCAACGCTGTACAGAAAGATGCACAGGGAGTAGATAATCCTGTAACTCTTCCTCTTAATACTACTGGTCACGGATATCAAAGATTTGAGAATGTATCTAATCTTTTATCTGTTGCAACAATTAATACTACTATTGCTACACAGCAAACATATAAAGGTCCTATCTTTACTCTTGCTGGTACAGGTTATCATGACTATGAAGTAGGACAGGAAGTTCATTTATATGGTTTCCAAAGTTCTGCTGTTAACTTCGGTGCTTCCACTAACACTTCTTGGTCTTTAGCAAGTGGTGAAGTTACTGTTACTATTTCGGGAGTAGACAATACTCTTACAAGTGGTCATTTCAGTAACTGGGTAACTCTTGGAGAATGTGGTCTTAAATTTAACTTTAGTGGAACTGGATCTGAAGCATTAAGCAAGACATATCATATTGACAACTTTAGTTTAGGATCTGGCACTCCATCTCTACCTGGCAACACTGCATTAGGTATGGGTTATGGTAGGTACAATAGTTCTAACACAACTATCACCTTCGTATTAAAGACAGCAAATATTCAGTCAACAACTAATACTGCAACTGCTACTGGTTCTACAGTCAGTGTCTTAGATAACGTTGAGGATCTTAATGGACGTAAGTACATCACACATCGTATTGAACGTGCTGATGGATACGCACTCCAGTTTGTTGTAAGAGCTGCTATCAGTACATTCTCAGCGACTTTAAATCCAACTGGTAACCAAACAGTTATCTCATCTAGTAACTACGTTCTAGCATCCTTAAGGAACTCTCCTTATGGATTTACTAAGATTTCTCAGACTGAGAGATATAGAGATGGTGCTGAATCTATTAAGAGAAACCAAGAATTTATTGCAGAAGAAGCATACGGATATGTTAAATCTCATTATGAAAGTTCTAATACTAGAACTAGTACCCTTACAATAGGACCAACAACATTCAATGCATTAGGAGATACATTTACACATCCTATTACTGAGTGGAGTTTGACATACAACTTACTTAAAGTTAAGGTCAATACTGGTCACAACTTAAGTAAAGGATTTAGAAATCATCATCACATATACAATGGTGGTACAGCATCTAATGCTATTACAATTACACAGGGTAGTGTTCAGAAAGATGTAACTGATGCAACATATAATCCTGTAACAGGTGATCTTGTATTAACAATCGGTGCACACAGTTATACAACTGCTAACACATTGGTTATCGCTAATGGTGCTATTAGTTTTACATGTTCTAGAGACAACCATGCTACTTCTCATGCCTATCCAAGAGCAACAGATCCTGCATACGGTGCTACTCTACCAATCACAGCAGTAGATGCTTCTGGTACAGTTACTGTTAATGTTGGTGTATCTGCTGGTGTTACAATTTCAGGTAGTTCTACTGCTGGTATTAATGGTACTTGGGCTATCCATGACGTATATGATCATAGAGAATTTACACTAGACCTTGGTGAGACAACTGTTTCTACTGGATCAACTGGTACTGATGGTTCATTCAATGATGTTAGAAAACCATATAGAACTCCAAACACATTCCCTGTAAGCAACAAGCAAGGTGATGGTGCAGATCTAATTGCTAATAATGCTGAATTGATTGCTGAAGTAGCAGTCAAGAAAATGCTTGCTGCCAACGGAGGATATACTCCTACAGGTGGTACAACAAATTGTACTGATGATGTTAAGGACTTCTTACAGAAATCACTTTATCACAACCTTAAGTGGGGTGGTAATGACAGAGTATATGATGCTGCAAACTACTATCTCCATTATGTAACCACAGGTAATAAAGATAGGTATGCTGAAGCATTTGGTTATGCTAAGGAATATGCAATGAAGGTTATCCGTAACCTACCAATCCTTAGACATCCTCATACTCTTGCTCCTCAGTATTACGATACAGGAATTACTTTAGATAGAGCAGTATATGGACAGGTTCCTAACCTAACTCAAGATGCTGCAAACTTATTGAATGCTAATAACAAGTTTATCTCTGAAGAATCTGTTGAACGTTTTATCTCAAAATTAACAGACGTTGCTGTTGATGCAGTAAATGGAAATGAGATTACTATCAATGCTCTAAACGGAACAACTCCTACTAACACAACTGCACATACATTCCAAGGTGTATCCACATACCAGTTCACACCAACTGGAGGATCATACGATCCTTTAACTGGATATATGACTTTGACAATGAATGGTCACCCATTTGTTGATGGTGATAGAGTTAAGTTCGCCACAGAGTCTATTAAGTTCACATGTGACTTAGATAGTGATGCTTCAATTAAATCATATCCTCGTACTACTGATCCATGGTATAACAAGTGGATTGGTGTACAGAAGGTAGACGCAAATAATATTAAAGTTAATGTTGGTAAAGCAAATACTGACGTTACTAATCACACATGGTCAAGTGCAACAACCAATGCTGTAACCAGAGCAATTGTTTACAACGATACTGGATTTACACAGCACACAGTAACTGGTGCTAACTACGAACCAATCACAGGTGTATTAACTCTTACAATTCCTAGTCATGGATTTACAGTAGGAGAGAAAGTACAGGTCGCACAGGATTCATTGACATTCACTTGTTCAATGGATGACAACTTCTCCAAGCACACATATCCAAGAGCAACAGATCCAGCTCTTAATGTTTGGAAGAGTGTTTCTAACATTACACAGGATACTTTTGATATTAACGTAGGTACTACACCTCCTGTTACATTCTCTCCTACAAACGCTGTATACACCCCTACAACGGGTCTTATGGAGTTGACCATAGGTAATCATAACCTTGAAGCTCCTACATCACATACAGTTACTGATGCAACATTAGACACTAGCACTGGTATAATGACTGTGACTATTAATGATCACGGTTTCCAAGAAGGAGATAAGATTAATGTAGCTACAGCAAGTATCCAAATGTCTTGTGGATATGGCGGTGGTGGTAATGAATCTTATCCTAAGTCAGGTCAATATGCTGATGGTAAGTGGTTAAACATCTGGGGAGTTACTCAGAACACATTTAGTTTCGACTGTACTGGTGGTGTAGCGGTATCCGTTAGTGATGCTCACACATTTGTGTCTGCAACTAATGGTGGTCTTCAGCACGTTAAAGAACATATTAAACTAACAACAGGTGCGGTTACATTTAAGTGTGGTGCTGACGGTAATTCAACTGAGCACGCATATCCAAGAGCACTCGTAGATTCACACACAGCAACATCTGGTACAACATATAACCCAACATCGGGTATCATGAAGGTAGTAACAACTGTTGCTCATGGTATGAGAAATGGTGACTGGGTTAAGTTTAATGAGAACTCTTTCACATTCAGTTGTGGATATAATGGTGCAAGTGGTGAAGCTGCTAAGAAGACATATCCAAGATCATCTGATCCTGTATACAACCAGTGGCAAAAGATTTTCAATGTAACATCAACATCATTTGATGTTCAGGTTCTTGACACTATTCCTTCTACTAATACTGATACACATACATTCATATCTGCTACTACTAATGGTATTCAGCAGAAGAGAGACAAGACATATAACACTGCAGTTCCTATCGTATCAACAACTGGAAGCACAATTACTATTGATGTTGGTATTTCATCTAACACAAGTGCACACGTTTATCAGTCTGCATTGGGTAACTCAGTTATTACTGGTGGTAACTATGCTCACACATTTATTAGTGCAACATCTAATGGAGTTAAGAGAGCAACTGCATCAACAATTAACAACTATGTACCTTCCTCAGGAACTTATAATGCAACAACTGGTGCTCTAGTATTAAACATCGGTGCTAATGATCTTCTTGCACCTCAAACTTATACTTCTACTAATGGTGCATATAACCCATCAACGGGTATAATGACAGTAACTATTAACAATCACGGGTTCCAACCTGGTGATAAAGTTAAGTTTGCTGTCGGTGCAATCAGCTTTAGTTGTACTCATGGTAGTGGTGGAACAACTGCATATCCTCGTTCTTCAGACCCAATTGCTGATAAGTGGATTAACTGTTTTAATGTCACCACAAATACATTTGATGTACAAGTATTAGATACTATTCCATCAACTAATACAACAACTCATACCTATCAAAGTTCTGCTGCTAATGCTATTAGCCATGCTAAGTCAACAATTAAGATTTCAGTAGAATCACTAGAGTTAAGTTGTACTCATGGAGATCAAAGCACTAAGAAATATCCTCGTGCAACTGACCCAATAGCAAATCCAAGATTTACAATTCCTAACCATAATCAGGATTGTAAGGATGACGTATCTGATGTTCTAAGAGCAGTAGCATATAACCTTACTAACGGTGGTAACGATGCTGTATATGACCATGCAGGTTACTTTGTTGGAACTCCTCACGTAGATGGAGAAGAATTCCAAGCACGTGCTGTTATGGAACTTGCAAGTAATATCTCACAAGAAGTTCTTGCTAATGAAACAGTTAACATTAAGGGTTGGCATGGTGTTGATCAGTCTAAAGATCTTACAATTACAGTAGAACCTGGTGGATGTGCTTCTGTTAAATCAACAGTCGATACTTTATTCTCTATCGTTGAGCAAGCAATTGTTAACGACAGTCTTTCTCATGCCACAGACACAGCAGCATCTACTCCAACATGTGCTGATGTAGCATCTACTGTCACAACATTATTTGATATTCTTACAACTGCGATTGGTACTGAAGCTGGTGGATATGGATCTCTTCCAACCACAAGAACAGTTTCAGCTGGCGATCAACAATGTATTGATGATATTCTTCATATCATTAGAGCATTCCAGTATGACCTTAGATATACTGGTAACTCTGGAATTGTTGAAGCTGCTAACAAGTATATCAGTAGTGGTGCAATCGTACATATTACTGAAGAGATTGATTACACTCGTGCGATCTACGCATACGCAAAAGAGTTATGTATCAAAGCAATAAGAAATGACCTTGAAGCAGGTTTCTTCTCGAAGATTACTCCTATTTCTAATGGTTCTATTACAGTAGATTCATCTGCACCTGAGTGTGCTAACGTTGTATCTGCGTTGACTACTAACTGGGGTATATTAGATAACGTATTATCAAGTGGTACTGCATACAGTGGTGCTATTACAAATCCAGATCCTCTTATTGAAGAGCAGGATGCTGCGAAATATAAGTTCCCATTACTTAATATCTTCTTAGATTTGCCTGTTATTGAGGCATCACCTTACATCCAGAACTCCTCCCTAATCTCCTTCTTGGGTGGATCTGGTTGTGACATTGACGGTGCTAAGGTTGCTACACCTAACGTACCTAGACCTGGTCTTAAATTAGATGGGCAAGGTAATAGTATTGCACAGTTCGACCCACAAGGTAAGTCGATGGTTGCAAACGCATTTACTATCATCTGTTTTGGTGGTACTGCGTATAACGTTACTAACGATGGTTACACCCAGTTGGTGTCTGTGTTCGCTATCTTCTGTCAAGATGGTATCGTATGTCAGTCTGGTGGTTATGCATCTGTTACTAACTCAGCATCTAACTTTGGTACTTACTCACTACGTGCTACTGGATTTAGAACAGATCCATACAGCTTTGATATTGGTGTTATTGATAGTATCACTAACGACGTTGATGGAAATGGAGTTGAATCTGGAAGACAGGTCATTCAGGTTAGTGGTACAACCTTAACTAACATTCCTGTTGAAGATTACATCATTAGAATTGGTGGAACTAATCCAACAGACCCTGCTGTTGAGCATATCATTCTTGAAACTGAGGTTGTTAGTGGAGCACCTGGTACACAGGTTGTTGCTAAGATAACAACTAACAGGTCGATGGACTTTACCGATACTGCATCTCCTAACACTAGAAACAGTTATGCTAACGGTAACTTAAGTAACTTAGTCAGTCGTGCAATCCAATTCCACAGACCATCTGTATGTAACTCATCATCACACACTTGGGAATACTCTGGATCTGGTAACACCTATGCTGCTCTACCACAGAACGGTGGATTTGGTTTAGGTACTGCATTTGAAGCAGCAGAAGAATCCTTTGGACAGGTTTATACATCAGGTACTAACGAGTTTGGTGACTTTAAAGTTGGTA
>MDTD01020725.1_pt1 | contig 23628 bp, 28 predicted proteins | sample 811221 | NCBI WGS metagenome assembly MDTD01 (sample SAMN05326646, study PRJNA326480) | marine metagenome | isolation source: seawater | place: Pacific Ocean: South West | collected 2011 | reverse complement strand
TAACTCTAATTCATCAACTTTTCTTAATAAGTTTTTATTAAATTCGGGTTCACTTGAAACCTCTTTTACAGGTGCTTCAACTGGTTCATCAAAATTTATGAACATCTTTAACTGATCTTGAAAAATTCTTGCTGAATATGCAACAGCATCCTCTGCTGAAATTGAACCATTGGTTTCAACAACCATAGTCAATTTATCATAATCAAGAGCTTTTCCCTCTCTTGCGGTACTGACTGAATACGAAACTTTCTTAACAGGTGAGTAAAGTGAGTCAATTGCAATTAATCCCAAAGGTGGTTCTTCTGGCTTATTAAGCTCTGCAGGAACATATCCTTTACCAGTATTAATATTCATTTCCATATGAAAATTTGTATTTTCATCAAGATTGCATATTACTAAATCTGGATTTAAAATTTCAACGTCCGCTACAGAAGAAATATCAGAGGCTTTAATTTCTCCAGGACCTTTGGCATCTAAAACTAATTTTTTAGTTCCTTCAGATGAACACTTTAGTGCTAAGGATTTTACATTTAACACAATGTCTGTCACATCCTCTCTCACTCCTTTTATAGAAGTAAATTCATGTAAAACTCCATCAATTTGTATAGAAGTTACAGCAGCACCCCTTATTGAAGAAAGCAATATTCTTCTCAAAGAATTTCCTAATGTAAGACCATATCCTTTTTCAAGGGGCTCGGCAATAATAGTTGCTTGAGTTAAGTCTTCACTTATTTTAACATCTAATTTTGTTGGTTTGATTAATGATTTCCAGTTTTTAATATTTACATTTTCAGTTTCCATTAAACTCTCCTTTTTTTTGGTGGCCTAGTTCCATTGTGTGGCATTGGCGTGGTATCTTTAATTGACAAAATCTTAAATCCTCTAGCTTGTAGAGCCCTCAATGCTGTTTCTCGACCTGAGCCTGGTCCTTTAATTTCTACTGATAAAGACTTCATACCAAACTCTAAAGCTTTTGATGCAGCAGCATCAGCAGCTATTTGTGCAGCATACGGAGTTGATTTTCTTGAACCTTTAAAGCCTTTCTGCCCAGCTGAAGCCCAAGATATTATATTTCCATTAGTATCTGCAATCGAAATAATTGTATTATTAAAAGTTGATTGAACATAAGCTATACCGTTCAAAATATTTTTTTTTGTCTTCTTTTTTTTTGAATAAGAACTCTTTACAGGTTTTTTAATTGGTTTTTCTTCTTTTTTATCTTTACTTTCAACTTTTGACATAATTATTTTTTCAAGGGTGTTAATTTTTTACCAGCTATTGCAATAGCTTTACCTTTTCTTGTTCTTGCATTACATCTTGTTCTTTGACCTCTGACAGGTAATTTTTTTCTATGTCTTGTTCCTCTATAACAAGCAAGATCAATTAATCTCTTGATGCTCAAGGAATAATCTCTTCGTAAATCACCTTCAACTTTAAAATTTTGATCAATGTATTCTCTAATTTTTAAAATTTCTTCATCTGTTAATTGATTTATTCTTTTTTCCTTTGGAATTTCTAATGATGAACAAATTTGTCTTGAAAATTTATCTCCTATTCCATAGATATATGTCAACCCAACTTGGACTAACTTATTTTGTGGAATATTAATCCCTGCAATACGAGCCATAAATTTTGTGATAATTTCAGCCTTTTATATAATAAGATCTTTTAAAGTCAATGTCTTAAACCCTCAGAAAAGTATCTATTTTAGCTGTTATTTGATCAATTTCGAGAGTTCCATCGATTTCATTAAAATTTGGATTTTTATCATAATATTCTAAAACTGGTTTAGTGGTTTCCATATACGTATCGTATCTTTTTAGTATGGTATTTAAATCATCGTCAGATCTATTTTCTTCAATTTTTCTTTTTTTAATTCTTTTAACAATCGTATCTTTATTTACATTAAGAAAAAAAATTAAATCTACTTTTTGATTAGAATTTTTCAACAATAAATCTAAGTTTTTTGCCTGACTAAGAGACCTAGGATAACCATCAAATATTAATCTATTTTTTTTATTAGGATCAGCAATAACATTACCTATTAATTTATTTACTATTTCATCACTAACAAATTTACCATCATTCATGTCGTTGATAATTTTTTTTCCAATATCCGTATCTCTTTTAATTTCATCTCTCAACATGTCACCTGTGGAAATTTGAATTCCATTTATTTTTTTTTCAATATATTTTGCTTGAGTGCCTTTTCCTGCTCCCGGAGGACCAAATAGGATAATATTCACTTGTTATCTACCAAATTTTGTTTTTTTGATAAGTTGTTCATATTGAGAGCTCATCAATCTAGTTTGTATTTGAGTAACAGTATCAATAGCAACTACTACTACAATTAAAATAGAGGTACCACCTAAATAGAATGGTATCGGATAATTTGCTATTAAAAATTCTGGCATTAAACAAACTAAAGTTAGATACAAAGCTCCTATAGTAGTAAGTTTTGTTAAAATATTTTCTATATAAATTGCGGTACTTTCACCAGGTCTTATTCCTGGTATGAAACCACCATATTTTCTTAAATTATCTGCTGTCTCATTAGGATTAAAAGTTATTGATGTATAAAAGAATGTAAAAAAAATAATTCCCGATGCATAAAGTAACATATACAAAGGTTGTCCTTGAGTAAAATATGAACTTAAATTTAGAAAAGTTTCACTTTCAGAAAAATTAAAATTTGAAAAAGTAACAGGTAATAAAAGTAAAGCCGACGCAAAAATTGCAGGTATAACACCAGCCTGATTAATTTTAAGAGGTAAATGGGACGACTCACCTCCATACATCTTATTTCCCATTTGTCTTTTAGGATAATTAATTAATATTTTTCTCAAAGCCCTTTCCATAAAAACAATAAATAATATTGTTAAAATTAATAAAATAAAAATTGCTAAAATCATAACTGTTGAAACAGCGCCTGTTCGACCAAGTTCAAAAGTTGTTACTAAAGCTCTTGGAATTTCAGCAACAATACCAGCAAAAATAATTAATGAAATACCATTTCCAATTCCTCTTTGCGTTATTTGTTCACCTAACCACATCAAAAAAATTGTTCCAGCCACAATTGTTGTGACAGTGGAGATCTTAAAAAAAATACCAGGATTTATTACTAGATTAGCAGAGGATTCTAAACCAACTGCAAGACCATAACCCTGAACTGTTGCAAGCAAGACTGTCCCATATCTTGTAATTTGGGTTATTTTTGCTCTACCTGTCTCACCTTGTGATTTTAAATTTTTAAAATAATCAGATACACCAGTTAATAATTGAACTATAATCGATGAAGATATGTAAGGCATTATTCCAAGGGCAAAAATTGCCATTCTACTTACAGCTCCACCGGCGAATACATTAAACATACCCAGTAATCCTTTTTGATTACCTTCCATAAGTATTTTTAATTGCTCAGGATCTATTCCTGGTAATGGTACAAAAGTTCCAAATCTATAAACTGATAATATTGCTAATGTAAAAATAATCCTATTTCTTAAGTCAACAGATGATGAAGAGGCGCTCATTAATTATTTCTTTAATTGTATAGATCCACCGATTTTCTCTAATTTTTTTACAGCTGATTTTGAAGCTAAATCAGCTTCTATATTAATTTTATCTTTAATCTCTCCCGTTCCTAGTATCTTTAGCTTTATGGAATTCTTATTGATTAATTTTTTTTTTTTTAGAATATCTGAGTTTAAAGTATCATTTTTATTAATATTTTTTTTATCAATATAAGATTGTATTTTTTCTAAATTTAAAATTGCAATGTTTTTTTTGGAAATGGAGTTAAAACCTCGCTTAGGCAATCTTCTATATAACGGCATTTGACCACCCTCAAAACTTTTTATAGCTACGCCTGATCTAGATTTTTGACCTTTCACACCTCTTCCAGAAGTTTTACCTTTTCCAGAGCCTATACCTCTACCAACTCTTATTTTTAATTTTTTAATTTTTTCTCTACTGTTTAAAGTAATCATTATCCTCTTTTTTCAATTATTTCTGAAATTTTTTTGTTTCTTATGTTTGATATTTGTTTTGGTGAGTTTTGTTTTAATAATGCTTTCATAGTTGCTCTTATTACATTATGTGCGTTTGATGTACCCATAGATTTAGCAACAATATCTTTTACTCCCAAAACTTCACATACTGCTCTAACTGGACCTCCCGCTATTATACCTGTCCCCTTGGATGCTGCTCTTAGCACGATTTTTCCAGAACCATCTTTAGCTTTTACATCATGATGAATTGTTCTTCCCTCTCGCAAAGGTATATGAATTAATTTTCTTCTAGCCATTTCATTAGCTTTTTTGATGGCATCAGGAACTTGTTTTGCTTTTGCATGAGCAATACCAATTCTACCGGCCTGATTACCGACAACTACTAAAGCAGAAAAACCAAAACGTCTTCCACCTTTTACAACTTTAGTTATACGATTTATATGAACTAATTTTTCTAAAATATCGTCTGCTTTTTTATCTTTAAAGTTTTCCATTTTTTAAAATTCCATTCCATTTTTTCTTAACGTTTCTGCAAAGACCTTTATACGACCATGATATTTGTAAACTCCTCTATCAAAAAATATTTTTGTAATTTTTTTTTCTAAGGCTTTTTTAGCAAGTTTTTCAGCAACAATTTTTGATAATTCAGTTTTATTTACTTTGTTGGCACTCTTAATATCCTTTTCTACTGAAGAAGCTGAAAGCAAAGTTATTCTTTTTGAATCGTCAATAATTTGCGCTGAAATATTTTTAGAAGACCTTGAGATGCTTAATCTAAATCGATCATGTGAAGCTGACCTCTTCACTTTATTGCTAACTCTAAATTTCTTTCGAATTGTTGTTGTTAATTTCATTATTTTTTCTTTCCTTCTTTCTTAAGAATATATTGACCTTTTTCCCTAATACCTTTCCCTTTGTATGGTTCAATTTTTCGTAAAGATTTAAGCTTTGATACAACTGCTCCAACTTGTTGTTTATCTGATCCATTTACTTTAATTGTAGTTTGCTTTTCTACTAAAACTTTAATTCCTTGTGGTATATCAAAATTAATATCATGACTGTAACCTAATTGAAGATTTAACTGACTTCCTTTTAAAGCTGCTCTATAACCAACTCCCACTAATTCAAGTATCTTTTCATATCCTTTACTTGACCCTATTACAGCATTATTAATTAAACTTCTTTTCATACCCCAAAGTCTTTTTGTATTTTGGTCAATTTTCTTTGGTTTGATTGAAATCTCTTTACCATCTTTAATATCTAGATTAAATGTTTCTAAATCAATATCTATTGATTTTTTTCCTAATGGACCCTCAATATTTAAAATGTTACCAGCCAAAGCAACTTTTACTTTTTCAGGTATAGAAATATTTATTTTACCAATTTTTGACATCTAAAATACCTTACAAATTATTTCACCACCGACACGCTGTTTTCTTGCATCTATGTCAGTCATTACACCTTTTGGAGTAGATACTATAGCAATACCTAAACCATTATTAATTTTAGGAAGACTATCTGCACTTGAAAAAATTCTTCTTCCAGGCTTAGAAACTCTTTCAAATGTACTTATTACAGGATTACCAGAATGATATTTCAATTCTAAAGATAAAATTGGTTTGTTGTCTTCTTTATTTACTTTAAATTCTGTGATGAAACCTTCATTTTTAAGTATTCCTGCTATTTTAACCTTAAAATTTGAAGAAGGTAAATCAACTTTTTTATGGTTTCTGTCTTGAGCATTTTTTACTCTTGCTATCATATCTCCTATTGGGTCACTTAAACTCATATTGTCCTTTCTACCAACTTGATTTGACTAGTCCTGGTATCTTTCCTTGCAAACCAAGTTGTCTTAATGCAATTCTAGATATTTTTAATTTTCGATAAACCCCATGTGGTCTACCAGTAATTTGACACCTATTCATTACTCTTGTCTTAGCAGAATTTCTAGGTAACTTTGATAACTTCTGCTGGGCTTTAAATCTTTCCTCTAATGGAAGTTTTTTGTTCATAATAATTTTTTTCAATTTCTCTCTTTTTTTAAAAAATCTATTAGAAAGTTTAATTCTTCTATTGTTTTTATTTATGGAACTTAATTTAGCCATTTTAATTTTCTCCCTTTTTAATAAATGGAAAGTTTAATTTTTCCAATAATGCAAGACTATGTTCTCTACTTTTTGAGGATATAACTATTATAATATCAATTCCTCTTACTTTATCAGCCCGATCAAAACTTACTTCGGGAAAAATAATGTGTTCTTTAACTCCAAAAGTATAGTTTCCAAATTTATCAAACGAATTAGCTGACAAACCCCTAAAATCCTTTATTCTTGGTAAAGCTATGTTTACAAGTCTGTCCAAAAATTCATACATTTTATTTTTTCTTAGCGTAACTTTAAGCCCGGCATTAGAGCCTTTTCGTGTTTTAAAGTTAGCGACTGATTTTTTAAATTTTGTTGTGACAGGTTTTTGTCCTGTTATTTTTGCCAAATCCTCCTCACACGATTTTAATATTTTTGAATCATTACCATCCAATCCAAGTCCCATATTAAGAACTATCTTTTCAATTTTAGGTCCCATATATAAATTTTTAAAACCAAATTGGGATTTTAGCGCTGGTTGTATTTCTTTGTAATAAAGTTCTTTTAATCTTGGTGTCATTATCTTTTAGCCTCGACTTTCTTAGTCTTCGCAATTTTGTCAATAAGTTTAAGATTTGATAGATTTATAAAACTTTCTTTTGATACTATTCCACCTTTTTTTTCTTTAGTTGTCTTAATGTGTTTTTTTACCATATTAACATCTTTAACTTTTGCTCTATTTCTAGATCTATCTATTTCAATAACTTCACCCTCTTTTTTTTTATCTTTTCCTGTTAAAACTTTTACTTTAAGTCCCTTTTTAATCATTACAAAACCTCCGGAGCTAATGAAATTATTTTCATCTGACCTCTATTTCTCAATTCTCTTGTCACAGGGCCAAAAATTCTTGTGCCAACTGGCTCCCCTTTATCATCAACTAGAACAGCTGCATTATTATCAAACTTTACTTTAGAACCATCGTCCCTATGAATACCTTTTTTCACTCTAACAACTACAGCTTTATGAACTGATCCTTTTTTTACCTTACCTTTTGGTATTGCTTCTTTAACAGCAATTACTATTGTATCACCAATACTAGCATATCTTCTTTTCGAACCACCCAGAACCTTTATACACTCTATTTTTTTAGCCCCTGTATTATCGGCTACCTGTAATTCTGTTTGCACTTGTATCATTATTTTATGTTCTCCATTACTTGAAACTTCTTATTTTTAGAATAAGGTTTACTTTCTATAATCGATACCTTGTCACCAGTTTTGAATTTATTATTTTCATCATGTGCGCTATATTTCTTCTTAACTTTTATAACTTTTTTAAGTAGTGGATGAGAATATTTTCTTTCAACCATTACAGTAATGGTTTTATTTGCTTTATCGCTAACTACTATACCTGTTAAAACTTTTTTAGGCATTTATTTTTCCTTTCAACAACGTTTTTAACCTAGCAATATTTTTTTTTGTTTCATTGATTTTTGCTGGATTTGTAATTTGGGAATTTATTTTTTGAAATCTAAAATTAAATAAATCTTTTTTAAATTTATCAATATTCTTAATGATTTCATCTTTAGATAATTTTTTTATTTCTTTTTTTTTCATTTTAACTAAATCTTTTAATTGTTTTTGTTTTTATTGGGAGTTTAGCAGAAGCTTTGTATAATGCCTCTTTTGCAATTTGCTCAGAAACTCCATCTACTTCAAATAAAATTCTACCAGGTTTAACTCTACAAGCATAGTATTCAGGTGAACCTTTCCCTTTTCCCATACGAACTTCTATCGGTTTTTTTGATACTGGTATATTAGGAAAAATTCTTGTCCATACACGTCCTTGTCTTTTCATGTGTCTAGTCAAGGCAACTCTTGCTGCTTCAATTTGTTTTCCAGTAACTCTATCTGGTGTTAAAGCCTTCAATGCATACAATCCATAATTAATAAAATTGGCTCTAGATGCAGTGCCGTGTATTCGGCCCTTATGCGCTTTTCTCCATTTTGTTCTTACGGGCTGTAACATTATTCTTTTCCTTCTTTTGGAGTTACTTTGTTAGTTTCTTGACTAAATTCTTTTGCAAATACTTCGCCTTTATATATCCAAACTTTAATTCCAATTATTCCATATGTTGTTAGTGCTTCTGCTTCCGCGTAATCAATATCAGCTCTTAGTGTATGTGAAGGAATACTTCCATCTCTTAACCATTCTGTTCTGGCAATTTCATTTCCACCCAATCTTCCGCTTATTGAAACTTTAATTCCTTTAGCACCTAACCTTAAACATGATTGCATAGCTCTTTTCATTGCTCTTCTATAAGAAATTCTTTTAACAAGTTGTTGAGCAATATTTTCGGCTACAAGATAAGCATTAGTTTCAGGTTTTTTAACCTCTTTAATATTTAAATTAACTTCATTAGTAGTAAATTTAGATAAATTGTTTTTAATTTTATCAATATCACTTCCCTTTTTCCCTATAACAAATCCAGGTCTCGATGTATAAATAGTTACATAGCATTTATTTGCTGTTCTCTCTATCATAACCTTTGATACTCCGGAGTTAATTACATTTTTTTTGATATATTCCCTAATTTTGAAATCTTCTATTAAATAATTTCCAAAATCTTTTTTTTTGGCATACCAAACAGAGTCCCAGCCTCTGTTTACACCTAACCTAAAACCTACTGGATTAACTTTTTGACCCATGACTCTCCATTTTTTTTGTTTCTGATAAAATAATAGTTACACTTGAATATGGTTTTAATATAGGCGCAGCTCTTCCTTTTGCTCTAGGTCTGAACCTTTTCATAATTATTTTTTTTCCACAATATGCTTCCTTAACTATTAGTTTATCAATATCGTATTGAAAATTATTTTCAGCATTAGCTACAGCTGAATTAATAGTTTTTCTTATATCTTTTGTAATTCTTTTTTCTGAAAATTCTAAATCTCTAATTGCAACTTCAACTTTTTTCCCAACTATACCTTTTAAAATTGGGTTAAGTTTTCTTACACTAGATCTGATATTATTATTTATCGATTTCACTGTTTTTTCATTTTTTTTTTCGATCTTTTTTTTCTTAATCATATCTATTTCTTCTCCTCTGCTTCAGCAGGTTTAGCTTTTTTATCTGCTGGGGTATGTCCAAAAAAAGTTCTGGTTGGTGCGAATTCTCCCAATTTATGTCCAACCATATCTTCCGAAATGGTTATAGGAATAAATTTTTTACCATTATAGATTAAAAAACTCACACCTACAAAATCTGGAATTATAGTAGATTTTCTTGACCATGTTTTTATAGGAATTTTTTTTGGGTCTGTTTTATATTTATCTACTTTTTTCATTAAAGCTTCTTCAACAAAAGGACCTTTCCATACTGCTCTTGCCATTACTTAGTGTCCTTTCTTTTATTTCTTCTCTTGATAATAAATTTATCTGTTCTTTTGTTATCTCTCGTTTTTAAGCCCTTAGCAGACTGACCTGTTGGTGATACAGGGTGACGTCCTCCAGCAGATTTACCTTCTCCACCACCATGCGGATGGTCAACTGGATTCTTTACTACTCCCCGAGTATGTGGCTTTCTTCCTAGCCATCTTGATCTCCCTGCTTTACCTATCTTAATATTTTTTTGATCAGGATTACTCAAAACTCCAATAGTGGCTAATGATCTAGAATCAATTTTTCTTACTTCTCCAGATGCCAGTTTAATAAGGCTGTAGTTACCATCTAAACCACTTATTGTTACTGAGGCACCAGCTGATCTCGCTATTTTGCCGCCGGCACCAGGTTGGATCTCAACATTATGGATATTTATTCCAACAGGAATGTCTTGTAAAGGCATACAATTTCCAATTTTTATTTCCTTTTTTTGTCCATTTTCAACTTTGTCTCCCACTTTAATCTTTTGTGGTGCTAAATAATAAGCGAACGAATTATCATCAAATTTTACTAACATTATGTAACAAGATCTATTTGGATCATATTCAATTCTTTCAACTGTTGCAGGCATATCGAATTTCTTTCTATAAAAATCTACATGTCTGTACATTTTTTTATGACCACCAGATCTATTTATTGATGTTATACGACCGTAATTATTTCTACCTTTCATGGAATTTTTCGGAGAAACTAAAGATTTAAATGGTTTTCCCTTCCATAGTCCGGTTCGATCAACAAGAATAGTTCCTCTTGTAGATTTAGTGTAGGGTTTAAAAGTCTTAAGTGCCATATACTATATTCCTGTTGTCAAATCGATGCTTTGACCTTTCTTTAAAGTTATTATTGCTTTCTTAAATCCTGAAATTTTTACTTTTCTGCCTCTTGTTAATTTTGTTCTAGCCTGTTTCTTAATAATATTTATTTTAGTAACATTTACTTTGAAAATTTTTTCTATATTATTTTTAAGGTTTTTCTTATTAGCATTTGAAGGTACTTTAAAAACTATTTTATTTTGCTCAGATAAATTTGTAGATTTTTCTGTTACAAGAGGTGACAAAATTTTATCGAATAAATGCATTTTACTCATATTAGGCATACCTTTTCTCTAATTCTTTTATTGAACTTTCTGTAAATACGATTTTTTTAAATTTTACTAAATCAAATGCGCTAAAATGGTTCACATCTGTAGCTTTTACGTTTGGAATGTTTCTTATTGATTTTTCGATTTTATCTTTAGATGATTTATCTAGGATAATTAATGAATTTGAAATTTCAAACTTTTTAATAATTGAACTCATTTGCTTAGTTTTTTTTATTTCTGAAGTGAAATCACTAAAAATTAAAATGTTTTTGTTTTTATTTTTTTCAGTAATAATGGAAGCTATGCTTTGTTTTTTTTCACTTTTGTTTAATTTTCTTGTTTTATATGACAATTCACCTTTGGGTCCGTGGGCTATACCACCACCGACAAAGATAGGAGCTTTTCTGCTGGCGTGTCTTGCGTTACCGGTTCCTTTTTGTGCATAAATTTTTGAGGTTGGGCCTGAAACTTCATTCTGTTGTTTAGTTTTTGCATGTCTACCTTTGTAATTTGCATTGGATTTGTACAAAACATTGTTGACTAATTTTTTGTTTATTTTAGCTGAGAAAATTTTATCTAAAACTTCTAAAGAGCTTTTTTTTCCATCTAAATTTACCTTATCAATTTTCATTATTTTTTCTTCTTATCTGGGGTTTTTTTTGCAACTTCTGCTGCTTTAATTTTATCTTCAATTGTCATTTTTTTGATATTCTTTACTGAACTTTTTACAATTACTTCTGCATTTTTTGAGCCTGGTATAGAACCTTTTAAATAAAGTAATTCATTTTCTATATCTGTTTTAATAATTTCAATATTTTGCATAGTTCTAAGTTTATCTCCCATATGTCCAGCCATTTTTTTCCCTTTAAAAACTTTTCCTGGATCTTGTCTTTGACCAGTCGAGCCGTGCGATCTATGTGAAATTGAAACTCCATGAGTTGCTCTTAAACCACCAAAATTATGTCTTTTCATTGCTCCAGCAAAACCTTTTCCAATAGTTTTTGATCTAGTGTCTACAAATTTAACATCTTTAAATATTTCAATTCCAAACTCATTGCCTTCTTTAAAATTTTCAGTATTAGAAACTCTATATTCTTTAAGTTTTTTTTTAGGTTCAGTATTTTTTTTTGCAAAATATCCTTTCATGGCTTTAGTTAATTTTGAATTTTTAATCTTACCATAACCAAGCTGTACTGCTCTATAGCCACGTTTTTCCTCACTTATTACTTGGATTACTCTTGCTTTTTCCATTTTTAAAACTGTTACAGGAACTAACTGACCAGTTTTATAAAATTCTCTAGTCATACCAATTTTTTTTCCAATTAAAGCGATCTCTGTCATAATTAAATCTTAATCTCCACATCTACGCCTGATGCTAGGTCTAATTTCATTAACGCCTCAACAGTTTGAGGAGTCGGTTCAATAATATCAATCAATCTTTTATGCGTTCTTGACTCAAATTGTTCTCTACTTTTTTTGTCTATATGAGGTGATCTTAAAACTGTATATCTTTCAACTCTTGTTGGAAGTGGTATAGGACCTTTGATTGTAGCGCCTGTCCTTTTGACTGTATTTACAATTTCTTCTGTCGAAGCATCTAAAATTTTATTGTCGTATGCTCTCAATTTTATTCTTATGTTTTGTTTTTCCATTTTATCCTGCAATTTTTTTAGTTACTTCATCTTGAACATTTTGTGGTACTTTTGCATAATGGTCAAAAAACATTGAATATTGTGCTCTACCCTGAGACATAGATCTTAAATTATTTATATAACCAAACATATTTGCTAAAGGCACCATCGCTGTAATAACAGTGGCATTTCCTCTCTGTTCTTGAGTACTTATTTGGCCTCTTCTACTATTAAGATCTCCTATTACGTCACCCATATAATCCTCTGGTGTAACTACCTCAACCCTCATAACTGGTTCAAGTAACTTTAGCCCCCCTTTTGTGCAAGCATCTTTAAAGCAAGCTCTGCTAGCAAGTTCAAAAGCTAAAACACTAGAGTCAACATCATGATGTAAACCATCTAGAATAGTAACCTTATAATCAATCATTGGGAAACCTGCTAAAATTCCACCATCAGAAACTGTTTCAATTCCTTTTTCTACACCTGGTATGAATTCTTTAGGAATAGCTCCACCTTTTATCTTGCTTTCTACAGCTCTTCCTTTTCCAGGTTCCTGAGGCTCAACAAGCAATTTTACTTTAGCAAATTGTCCAGCACCTCCACTTTGTTTTTTGTGTGTATACTCAACTTCAGAAGAATTTTCTATTGTTTCTCTGTAAGCAACCTGAGGAGCTCCGACATTAGCTTCCACTTTGAATTCTCTTTTCATTCTATCTACAATTATATCTAAATGTAGTTCACCCATTCCTTTAATGATTGTCTGGCCTGACTCTTCATCTGAGGAAACTCGAAATGAAGGGTCCTCTTTTGCTAATCTACCCAAGGCCTCACCCATTTTTTCTTGATCGGCTTTTGTTTTTGGCTCGACAGCAATTTCAATCACTGGATCTGGAAATTCCATTGGTTCAAGAAGAACAGAATTATCTTTATTACAAAGAGTATGACCTGTTATAGTATTTTTTAATCCTGCTAAAGATACTATATCACCAGCATTTGCTTCCTTAATATCTTCTCTAGAATTTGCATGCATTAGTAACATTCTTCCAACTCTTTCCTCTTTCTCTTTAGAAGAGTTATAAACTGCTGTTCCAGTTTTGATTGTTCCAGAATACACTCGAATGAAAGTCAATGATCCAACGAATGGATCGTTTGCTACTTTAAACGCTAAAGCTGAAAAAGGTGCATTATCCTCAAATTTCATCTCAATTTCATCATCAGATCCTAATTTTGTTCCTTTAATAGAACCAATATCAATTGGGCTAGGAAGGTAATTTATCACTGCATCAAGTAAAGGTTGTACACCTTTATTTTTAAAAGCAGATCCTGTTAAGATTGGAACAAAACTAAAATTCAAAGTACCTTTACGAATACATCTTATCAAATCTTCTTCTTTAATTTCCTCTCCATTTAAATAAGCTTCCATTAATTTTTCATCTTGTTCTACTGCCAATTCAACTAATTCAGTTCTATATTTCTCAGAAATTTCTTTAAGATCCTCTGGTATCTCTTTGTATTCCCACTCAGCACCAAGTGCCTCGTTTTTCCAAACTTGAGCTTTCATCTTAACAAGATCAACTACGCCAGACAATGATGCCTCAATTCCGATAGGTACTTGTATTGGCAGAGGTTTGGCACCTAATCTTTCTTTAATCATATCAACACATCTAAAAAAATCAGCTCCAGTTCGATCTAGTTTGTTTACAAAACAAATTCGTGGAACTTTATATTTATCTGCCTGTCTCCAAACAGTTTCAGACTGAGGTTCAACACCTGCAACACCATCAAAAACTGCCACTGCTCCATCCAAAACCTTTAAAGATCTCTCAACTTCAATTGTAAAATCTACGTGACCTGGGGTATCAATAATATTTATTCTATGATCTTGCCAAAAACAAGTTGTTGCGGCAGATGTAATTGTTATTCCTCTTTCTTGTTCTTGTTCCATCCAATCCATTGTTGCTGCTCCATCATGAACCTCACCAATTTTATGACTTTTTCCTGTGTAATATAAAATTCTTTCTGTAGTAGTTGTCTTACCAGCATCAATGTGAGCCATTATGCCAATGTTTCTATATTTATCTAATGTGTGAGTTCTAGCCATAATTTATTACCATCTGAAATGTGCAAAAGCTTTGTTGGATTCGGCCATCTTATGAACATCTTCTCGTTTTTTTACTGCATTACCTTTTTTTTCATAAGCATCATAAAGTTCATTTGAAATCTTATCAGACATATGTTTGTCTTTTCTTTTTCTTGCAGAGTCAACAAGCCATCTTATAGCTAAAGCCTGTGCTCTTTTACTTTTTACTTCTACTGGTACTTGGTATGTCGCACCACCAACTCTTCTAGATCTAACCTCTACAGTTGGTTTAATATTATTTATAGCTTCATTAAAAATATTTATTGGTTCATCTTTTGATTTTTTTTTAATTTTTTCAATTGCATCGTAAACTATTTTTGCTGCAACACCTCTTTTACCATCATACATGATGTTATTAATTAATTTAGGTATAATTGTTGAATTAAATTTTGGATCAGGAACAATATTTTTTTTCGGTTGTGTTTTTTTTCGAGACATTATTTTCCTTTTTTAGTTCCGTATAAAGATCTTCTTTTTTTCCTATTTGCAACACCCTGGGTATCTAGATTTCCTCTTAAAATATGATACCTAACACCAGGAAGATCTTTTACCCTTCCACCTCTTATCAGAACGACAGAATGTTCCTGAAGATTGTGACCTTCTCCTGGTATATAAGCTGTAACCTCAAAACCATTTGACAACCTTACTCTTGCAACTTTTCTTAGAGCAGAGTTAGGTTTTTTTGGTGTAGTTGTGTAAACTTTCACACACACACCTCTTTTTAAAGGTTGTTTTTGAAGAGCAGGAACTTTATTCCTTGTAATCTGTTTAACTCTCTTTTTTTTTAACAACTGGTTAATTGTTGGCATAATATTATATATTTATTAAAATTTATTTTTGAGTGAAAATAACTGACAGGTTATTTGTGGCAGCGTTTAGTACATTGAGTTGTACTACATTCCAACCAAAAATATCGCCAAATTACTTATTAATTGAACTTTGTCAAACTAAAACTATGTAATTATAACGTTTTTTTTATTGATTTGCTTGTGTTTCTGAGGGCTCAATTTTTTCCTGTTCAGATAAAAATTGATTATCATCTTTAAGAGCTTTTTTGTTCCATTTATTTTTGATATTTCCTGTACCTGCAGGGACTAATCTACCAACTATTACGTTTTCTTTTAACCCATTAAGAGGATCTACTTTTCCTTTAATCGCAGCATCTGTTAAAACCCTTGTAGTTTCTTGAAATGATGCCGCAGATATAAATGACTCAGTTTGTAATGAAGCTTTTGTAATTCCCATTAAAACTCTTTCACCTTCTGCAGGCTTTTTTCCATCTGCTTTAAGTTTTTCATTATTGTTATCGAATTTAATTCTGTCCACAATTTCTCCTGGTAGATAATTTGAGTCACCAGAAAATTTAACCTCAACTTTTTTAAGCATCTGTCTCAAAATAGTTTCGATATGTTTATCATTTATTATAACACCTTGTAATCTATAAACTTCTTGAACTTGATTAACAAAATATTCAGTCAAATCTTTAATACCCATAATTCTCAAAATATCATGAGGTAGTGGTTGTCCATCAAGAAGATATTCTCCTTTTTTAATTTTTTCACCTTGATTAAAATTAATGTGTTTACCTTTTGGAATTAGATAATTTGAAGGTTCAGCTCCATCCTCAGGCACAATTGAAACTCTTTGCTTGCCCCTCACCTCTTTACCAAAAACAACCTGTCCATCATTTTCTGCAATTATTGCACTATCTTTTGCTTTTCTGGCTTCAAACAATTCGGCTACTCGTGGCAAACCTCCTGTGATATCTTTTGTTTTTGTAGTTTCTTTTGGCAATCTTGCAATTACGTCTCCAGCAGAAACTTTTTGACCATCTTTTACTGAAAGAATTGAGTCTGGTACTAAATAGTATCTTGCTTCATTATCATCAGCTTTTTTGATTACATTGCCCTTTTCATCTCTTAGGGTAATTCTAGGTTTTAAATCTGTATTTTTAGATTGTGATCTCCAATCAACAACAGATTTTGAAGAAATTCCTGTAGCATCATCTGTGGTTTCTTGAATTGAAACACCATCAATTAAGTCTACATAACTTGCAATACCACTTTTTTCTGCGATTACTGGAGTCGTATATGGATCCCACTCACATATTTTTGAGTTAGCTTTTATTCTGTCACCATTTTTAAAAAATAATTTTGATCCATAGGCAACTTTATAAATAGCTATTTGTACTCCATTGTCATCTTCAATAGAAAGTTGAGTATTTCTTCCCATAACAATTAAATTCTTCTTAGAATCTTCCAAGATATTTGAATTTATTATTTTTAAAATACCCTCACTTTTTGAAATTATTTGAGAGTCTTGTTTAACTGAAGCAGTTCCTCCTACGTGAAAAGTTCTCATCGTTAATTGAGTGCCAGGTTCTCCAATTGATTGTGCTGATATCATACCAATCGCTTCTCCCACATGAACCATCTTACCTCGTGATAAATCTCTCCCATAGCATGTTGCACAAACACCTTCTTTCGAACTGCAAGTCATTACAGAGTATACCTTAAGCGATTTTATTCCTGCTGAGTCAATTTTATCACATGCAGCTTCATCAATCATTGAGGATTTTTTTATAATAATTTCACCAGTCAAAGGATGTTTTACATCTGAAGCAGTAACTCTTCCTAAAGCTCTTTCAGATAAGCTTACAACGACATTTCCACCTTCTAAAATTTCAGAAAGTTCTATAAAACCAGGACTATCACACTTGATTTTTGTAATTGTTAAATCTTGAGCTACATCACAAAGTCTTCTAGTTAAATAGCCTGAGCTGGCAGTTTTAAGGGCTGTATCAGCAAGTCCTTTTCTAGCACCGTGAGTAGAATTAAAATATTCAAGCGCAGTCAAACCTTCTTTAAAATTTGAAGTTATTGGACTCTCAATGATTTCACCTGAAGGTTTGGCTATAAGACCCCTCATTCCAGCTAATTGTTTCATTTGAGCTGCTGATCCTCTAGCACCACTATCAGCCATCATGAACACAGAATTAATTTTTAAACCATCTGCAGTTTTTTCAGTTGCTGAAATTCCTTTCATCATCTCACCAGCCACTCTATCTGTACATTTAGACCAGGCATCAACAACTTTATTATATTTTTCTCCTCTTGTAATAAGGCCTTCAGAATATTGCGTTTCATAATCAGCAATTAATTTCTTGGTATCATTTATTAATTGATTTTTATTTTCTGGTATTACCAAGTCATCTTTCCCAAATGAAATTCCAGCTTTAAAAGCATGTTTGAAACCTAAATCTTTTAATTTATCGCAAAATATAACAGTCGTTTTTTGTCCACAAAACCTGAAAACAATATCAATAATTTCTGAGACTACTTTCTTTGGCAAAAGTCTATCCACTAATGAAAATTTTATGTTATGATTTTTTGGTAGTAAATTTGCTAATAAAAATCTTCCAGCTGTTGATGTGTATTTTTCATATCGCTTTTTACCGTTTTCATCAACAGTTTCAAATCTTGAAATAATTGTACTATGAACTTTAATTTGACCAGAGGATAGAGCATACTCTATTTGATCTGAATTTAAAAAATAACCAGTAGATTTTTCTGAAATCGGCTCTTGAGATAGATAATATATTCCAAGTATCATATCTTGACTTGGTACAATAATTGGTTTTCCATTCGATGGTGAAAGAATATTATTTGTAGACAGCATCAAAATTCTTGCTTCAAGTTGAGCTTCTAGACTTAAAGGAACATGAACAGCCATTTGATCTCCATCAAAATCAGCATTAAAAGCCGCACAAGTTAATGGGTGTAGTTCAATAGCATCTCCCTCGATTAATTTAGGCTCAAAAGCTTGCACGCCAAGTCTATGTAGAGTTGGTGCTCTATTTAACAATACTGGATGTTCTCTTACTATTAATTCTAAAGCATCCCAAACAGCATTAGTTTCTTTTTCTACAAGTTTCTTTGCTTGTTTAATTGTTGATGCTAAACCTAATTTATTCAATCGTGCATATAAGAATGGTTTAAATAATTCTAAAGCCATCTTTTTTGGTAAACCACATTCATGTAACTTCAAATCAGGCCCAACAACGATTACAGATCTTCCAGAATAATCTACTCTTTTACCTAATAAATTTTGTCTAAATCTTCCTTGTTTACCTTTGAGCATTTCAGCTAATGATTTCAAAGGTCTTTTTCCTGTTCCTGTTATTACACGACCTCTTCTTCCATTATCGAAAAGTGCATCAACAGACTCTTGAAGCATCCTTTTCTCATTTCTCACAATTATATCTGGAGCTTTCAAATCCATTAATCTTTTTAAACGATTATTTCTGTTTATAACTCTTCTATATAAGTCGTTTAAGTCTGATGTTGCAAATCTACCTCCATCTAAAGGTACTAACGGCCTTAATTCAGGAGGTATAACAGGAACAACAGTCATTATCATCCATTCCGGTTTTTGACCAGTTTCAATAAATGACTCGATTAACTTTAATCTTTTAATTGCTCTCTCTTCATTTACTTTTGATTTTGTCTCTTTTATATAATTAATTAAATTTTTCCTCTCATTTTCTAAATCAAGATTTTTTAACATTTCTAGAACAGCTTCTGCTCCTATACCTGCTGTAAATGCTTCTTCACCAAATTCATCCTGGAATTTTGCTAGTTCTTCCTCATTTAAGAGTTGATTTTTTTGAAGACCTGTAAGACCCGGTTCAATCACAATAAAATTTTCAAAATACAAAACTCTTTCAATTTCTTTTAATTTCATATCAACTGCTAGAGCAATTCTGCTAGGTAAAGATTTTAAAAACCAAATATGAGCTACTGGTGTTGCAAGATTAATATGGCCCATTCTTTCTCTTCTTACATTTGACTTCGTAACCTCAACACCACATTTTTCACAAATTATTCCTCTAAACTTCATTCTTTTATATTTACCACAAAGACATTCGTAATCTTTGATAGGTCCAAAAATTCTTGCACAAAAAAGACCATCCTTTTCAGGTCTGAAAGTTCTGTAGTTTATAGTTTCAGGTTTTTTTATTTCTCCATAAGTCCATGATTTAATTTTTTCAGGACTTGCAAGTGATATTTTGATGCTATTAAAATTTTGAGACTCTGAAATTTCAGAATTTTTAAAAAGGTCAGTTAACTCTTTTTTCATCTAATTAAGCTCCACATTTAGTGCTAATGATTTAATTTCTTTAACAAGAACGTTGAATGACTCAGGAATACCTGACTCAAAATTTTCTTCACCCTTAACTATAGTTTCATAGACTTTTACTCTTCCAGCAACGTCATCAGATTTTACTGTTAAAATTTCTTGAAGTGTATAAGAAGCACCGTAAGCCTCTAAAGCCCAAACTTCCATTTCACCAAATCTTTGACCTCCAAGTTGAGCTTTACCACCAAGTGGTTGTTGAGTAACTAAACTGTAAGGTCCAGTTGATCTAGCATGAATTTTATCTTCCACCAAGTGATGTAGCTTAAGCATATAAATTATCCCAACTGTAACTGGTCTATCAAATTTTTCACCTGTTCGACCATCCCAAAGAAATGTTTGACCCGAACCTGGAAGATTAGCAAGTTTTAACATTTCCGTCACATTACTTTCTTTTGCACCATCAAACACAGGAGTCGATATTGCAATTCCATTTTGCAGATTTTCACATAAATCTTGAAATTCTGATTTACTTAATTTTTCTACTTTATCATTAAAAATTTCTTCACCGTAAACAGATTTTAAAAAGTTCGAAATTTTTACAGTTTTTTCAATTTTTTTATTATTCTCATTAACTAATTTTTTTACCTCTTCACCAAATTCTTTACATGCCCAACCCAAATGAGTTTCTAGTATTTGACCAACATTCATTCTACTTGGTACGCCCAATGGATTTAAAACTATATCAACAGGCCTTCCATCTTCTCTATAAGGCATATCTTCTACAGGAACTATTTTACTTACAACTCCTTTGTTACCATGTCTTCCAGACATTTTATCCCCTGGTCTTAATCTCCTTTTAATTGCGACAAAAACTTTGACCATCTTCATTACACTAGGTAATAAATCATCCCCACTCCTGATTTTTAAAACTTTGTCTTCGAATCTATCAGTTATATCCTGTTTTGCTTTATTGTATTGATCTTTAAGTTGTACTAAGCCTGCCTCTACCGACGCATTACCTACTGAAATTTTAAAAACATCATTTATAGTTAACTTATCTAATGCTTCAAAATTCAGTTTTGTTCCAACATCTAATTCTTTAATTTTTTTTGTTAATGATACAGAAGAGAGAATTTGGGCTGCTCTTTGTTTAATACTTCTCTCTAAAATTTCCTCTTCAACAATTTTATCCTGTTGTACTTGCTCAATTTCTGCTCTTTCAATTGTTATTGATCTTTCATCCTTCTCAATCCCGTGTCGATTAAAAACTCTAACATCTACAACTGTTCCACTGCTTCCTCTAGACATTCTTAACGATGTATCCGTTACATCAATTGCCTTTTCTCCAAAAATTGATCTTAGTAATTTTTCTTCTGGCCCTGAAGCTGAGTCACCTTTTGGAGTAACTTTGCCAACTAGGATATCTCCAGCATTTACCTCTGCACCAATATATACAATTCCTGATTCATCTAAATTTTTTAATGCATCTTCATTAACATTTGGAATATCTCTTGTAATTTCCTCTTCACCTAACTTTGTATCTCTAGCCATAATTTCATATTCAACAATATGAACAGATGTAAAAACATCGTCAGTTACACATCTTTCAGATATCAAAATTGAGTCTTCAAAATTATATCCTTGCCAAGGCATAAATGCTACGGTTACGTTTTTTCCTAATGCTAACTCACCTAATTTTGTTGATGGTCCATCAGCTATGATATCGCCAGATTTAACTTTATCACCAACTCTAACTAATGGTTTCTGATTAATACATGTGTTTTGATTTGATCTTTTAAATTTTTGTAGATTGTAAATATCAACTCCAGATTTTGTTAAATCTGTCTCTTCAGTAACTTTGATAACAATTCTTTTTCCATCTATCTTATCAACAATTCCATCTCTTTTAGCTACTATCGTAACTCCAGAGTCTAAAGCCACATCACTTTCAATCCCTGTTCCTACGAGTGGTGCCTCAGGTTTTAACAATGGTACTGCTTGCCTCATCATGTTCGAACCCATCAAAGCTCTGTTTGCATCATCATTCTCTAAAAAAGGTATTAAGGACGCTGCAACCGAAACAAGTTGTTTAGGTGAAACGTCTATGTAGTCAATAGTTTCTGGTTTAGACAAAAGAAAGTTTAAATTTTGTCTACATGAAACTAATTCCTCTATAATTTTTCCATTTTTATCTATCTTCGTATTTGCTTGAGCGATTGTAAATTTAGTTTCGTCCATTGCTGAAAGGTATTCAACATTATCTTGAACAACGCCGTCTTTTACTCTCTTGTAAGGACTTTCAATAAAACCATATTTATTTATTTTTGCATAAGTTGATAAACTATTAATTAATCCTATGTTAGGACCTTCTGGCGTTTCAATAGGACAGATTCTTCCATAATGAGTTGGATGAACGTCTCTAACTTCAAACCCAGCTCTTTCTCTTGTTAGGCCGCCAGGTCCTAATGCTGAAACTCTTCTTTTGTGAGTTATTTCAGATAATGGATTAGTTTGGTCCATAAATTGAGATAATTGTGAACTTGCAAAAAAATCTTTTAAAGAAACTGTTAAAGGTTTCGCGTTAATTAAATCTTGCGGCATAGCAGACTCAACATCTAAAGTTGTCATTTTTTCTTTAATTGCTCGTTCCATTCTATAAACACCTATACGAGCTTGATTTTCAACTAATTCGCCAACTGATCTCACTCTTCTGTTACCAAGATGATCTATATCATCAACCTCATCTTTGCCATCTCTTAGATCTAACATCTTATGAATTATTGCTAATATATCGTCATTTCTTAGAATTGTTATCTTATCAGAGCACTCTAAATTTAATCTAGAATTCATCTTCACTCTTCCAACATCTGATAAATCATACCTATCAGAACTAAAAAATAAATTATTAAAAATTTGCGTTGCAATTTCAATTGTTGGTGGTTCTCCAGGACGAAGCATTTTATAAATTTCAGTGATAGCTTCATCTTTAGTGTTATTCTTGTCATTTAAAATGGTGTTTAATAAATAAGGTCCTTTGTTAATTGAGTTAGTTACCGAAATATCCAATTTATGAACATTTGCCTCTAGAATTTTATTTATAATAGTTTCATTAATCTCTGTACCTATTCTAAAAATTCCATCTTCTTCATCGTTTATTTTAATATCTCTATGTAGAAATTTTCCATATAATGAATCTTTAGACACAAAAATTTCATTCAGTCCATTTTGTGATAACCTTTTAGCGTTTAAGAAATTTATTTTCTCTCCTTGTTTGATTACAACTTTATTTGTTTTTGCATCAATTACTTCCTCTGAAAAATTTTTAGCCTTATAATTATCTGGATTAAATTTTGTTTTCCATTTTTCATTTTTAGTATCATATTGTAATTGTTCTTTGTCGTAGAATTCATTTGCTATATCTGATTTACTGAATCCTAAAGCTAAAAGAAGAGTCGAAGAAAGGATCTTTTTTTTTCTATCTATTTTAAAATATAAAAAATCTTTTACATCGTACTCGAAATCAAGCCAAGATCCTCTGTTCGGTATAACTCTACAATTAAACAATAACTTTCCACTTGCATGAGTTTTACCTTTATCATGATCAAAGAATACTCCAGGACTTCGATGCATTTGATTAACAACAACTCTTTGAACCCCATTTGTTATGAAAGTTCCACTGTTCGTCATCATTGGAACTTCACCCATGTAAACTTCTTGCTCTTTAGCTGATAAAATATCTTTCGTGTTGTTTTCTTGATCTATTTCGTAAACAACAAGTCTTAATGTACATTTTAAAGCAGATGAATAGGTTAAACCTCTAGCAATACATTCCTCGACATCAAATTTTGGTTTATCTAGTCTGTATGAAACATATTCTAGAGTTGCTTTGTCGTTTAAATCTTCTATTGGAAAGATGCTCTTAAAAACTCTATCAAAACCTTTTGTTAATTCACCAGCTTGCTGATTAAAATCGGTCAATTCTTTATATGAATTTTTTTGAACTTCAATAAGGTTTGGTATAGAGAGACTTTCTTTAAGTTTACCAAAACTTTTTCTTATATTCTTTTTTTCAGTAAAAGATATTTGCATCTATGTTTTTAATACTGAT